>Ga0209175_10000823_pt1 | contig 16593 bp, 16 predicted proteins | sample JI91814C2DNA_FD_187506 | JGI IMG/M metagenome (GOLD analysis project Ga0209175, IMG submission 187506) | Wastewater effluent complex algal communities from Wisconsin, to seasonally profile nutrient transformation and Carbon sequestration -... | ecosystem: Engineered > WWTP > Effluent > Algae...
CCAAGCTATAGTTAGGAAGTGTATATAGATAAAAATTAGCAGGTGCACGCATCTTTACAGTAAAATTATTCATAATATTTTTAACCAGTCAATGACTTTCAAATTCAAGACGTAAACCCAACTTTTTTGCTTCATAAGGGGTTACATTTTTTATTGCCGACATCACGACAAACCTTGACTTTCGCTTTACGGCTACGATAGGACGCACATGTATGTTAATAATTGTGATTTATATATTATAGCTTCTGTTTTAGACTGCTAATCAGCAATAGTGCCTTGTTTGTGTCCTTCCAGTTTTATAAATGTCTCTAGATGTGTAACTTTGCTAAACTTAAGCACGATCTTATATCTCGTTTGTAGGATCTAAACAAATAAAGCATATGAATTTAGAGTAAGAAACCTTGGTGCTGAGAGCTTACAGAGCACTATAACTTGTACAAACGGATCCGAGATGAGGAAACATGCCACTTTTCTAAAACTACCGCCTAATTTTCTCTTATTACAGCAATAGTTAGTTATGAAGTTGATCAACTCTTTCCTAAGTTAAGTTGCGATAGCTTCAAAGATTACAGAGTACTTTATTTCTTAAAACGATCCCATAAATTGCAAAAAATAACAAAGGTATTCTTTGCATCATCTGTTGCTCGATGCTTAATGCCTTTAAAGTTTAAACCTAATTTTACCATGGATTTTGCTAACCCAGATTGGATTTTCTCACCCCTTGCAAGTTGATAACTTTGATATATAGTTTTTACATCTAAGTCGTGCTGACCAAAATATCTAGTCACACTTGCCGGCAATCCCGCTCTTAAAGCTGGGAGACCACCGCATCCCAAAGTTAGCGGCATCTGCATGCAAGCATAATCGGTTGCAAGCTTAATCATACCTTCATATGCATCTAGCAAAGCTACACCATTGCCTACCATAGCTTGTGTTATACCAGTAAGTGTAATAATGTACGCTTCAATCTGCTTGTTTGGATTAATAATCGCTGTATAGCTATCAATGATTTTTCTATCTTGCTAATTTCCTAAACATGCACTTATTTCAATTATTTTAGCCCTAAAGGCCGCCTGGTTTTGTTCAAATCAAAAGAAAGTATGTTAGTTTTTTCAGCATTTAGCTCACAACCACTTAACCTTGTCGCATACTAAATTTCTATAGTTTCATTGTTTTTGTCGAAATAACCAAGATATTAAGCAACCATTTTTCAATAAATATATGGCCATTGCTATTTCAAAAATAATTAATCATGACTATACTTTTCTTTTAAAAGCATCAGCATAAATATTATTAACAACTATATTGTTGGCACTCTTTTCCTCTTGAGATGTATGGTTACCTAAGATTGAAAATCGTGCTTGTGCATTTATTATATCCATTGGCAATTTTAACTGCCGCTTGTAAATTGCTGACCATAAGAACTCTAGCTCGTCAACAACCCCAGCTTCATCTAACTCAATCCACCAGGCCTTAAATTTGCCATCCTCTGTATCAGGATTCCATTTATAACCGCGCGCTCTTAGAGGATCTTTACTTTCAAATGGTGCATCTTTGGCCCAAAGTCTAAATTTAATTTTTTTACAATTTTCCAGCACTTCGCTCAATACAGTTTTTTTAGATTTAGGTAATAGCTTTGATAAAATATGAACCCCAGCCAAACAATCCATGATGGCACGATGTCCACTATAATAAAAACCGTATTTATATGCCAAATATTCAAGTTTAGAACTTTCAATTCCTTCCTTACCCCAACGCACATCCGTCATAGAGCAAGCCCATAGCCTAATTGGTATTGATGGCATAAAAGACTCTATAAATCCCCGATCAAAGGCTGCATTATGAGCAATAATAACATCGGCTTTGGCTATATAACTTAGAAGCTGGTCTTTATCAATACTCATCCCTTTAACCATTTCGTTGGTTATCCCAGTAATTTCTGTAATATTACTGGGAATTGACATTTTAGGATCTTGGTATTGGTTAAATTCTTCTAGAATTTTAAATATTCTACCGTCACTTGAAAACTCAAAAATTACTAAGCCTATTTCAATGATTTGATCAGAATATACATTCAAGCCAGTTGTTTCAACATCTAAATATATACCTATTGATTTTGGACATGCCTCATCTATATGGTATTGTTGTAATTTTACATATTGCTCAATCACAAGATATCCACTGGCGGTTAATACATCAATTGCCGCCTCTACGCTCAAAGTCTTCATGTTTTTCTTCCCATTCAAATTATATACAAAAAATAATAACATATTTCACTCAATTATATTGATATTCACAGTCAACCAACAGCTTTAAAATAGAGGCCATTAACATTGGGTTAACAGCCTTAATTCAATTGTCATCTGATAACTCATCTACATACCAAAATTACTATACACTCGCATTATACAGTACACTGTTGCCTCGCCCTAGAGCTATGATGATGTGTAACGTGAACTCTGCGAAATGACGTTAGTCATGGCTCTAATGCTATCGGTGTAATAATAGTTTTTAGAAAAATATCGTAATCTTAAATTGTGTAAAATAATTATAGCTAATTAACAGTGACTTCATAACACAAGCTAAGGTCCCATATATATTCTACAGGCTATATAATAAGCTCTTGTAAGCGCTCTGTTAGTTTGGTTAATCGTCTGCCAGCATTATTGTTTTTAATCGCCATAGCCAGTGCCTTTTCTTGACCAACAATAACGACCAAGCCGCGACCTCTCGTCACCCCTGTGTACACCAAATTGCGCTCAAGCAAGGTGTAGTGCTGCATGGCTAGTGGTAAGACTACTGCTGCATATTCAGAGCCTTGTGCTTTATGTATAGTAATTGCATATGCTAGTGATAACTCGTCAAATTCATCAAAGCCATATTGTACAACTTTATCTTCAAAATCAATTAGGGCTTGGTTAGCTTCTGCATCTATCTGGGTTATAAAGCCTATGTCGCCATTGTAGACCTCTTTGTCATAATTATTTACCAATTGAATAACTTTATCACCTACCGAAAAAGTAGTGCCAAAGCGCTGGACTTCTGGTTGATTTGTGTTGTTTAAAATACACTTTAGGCTCACATTTAAGCTTCTTGCCCCAAGGCTACCTCTATTCATAGGGGTAAGTACTTGTATCTGGCGCACTGGATTTAAATTAAAACTTTTGGGTATTCTGGTGCCAACAATTGTAAGTAATTTGCTTTGGATATCTTCTGGACTATTTGCACTGACAAAATAAAAATCACTCATATCGCTTGGCTTATATTTCAAGCGCGGCAACTTACCTGCGTTAATTTTATGTGCATTAAGTATTATCTGCGAGCTTGCAGCTTGGCGATATATTTGGGTTAAACGCACGGTTAGAATTTTTTGGCTATTAATGAAATTAGCAAGGACTGCACCTGGGCCAATAGATGGCAATTGGTCTACATCGCCAACAAGAATAATAGCACAGTTTTGTGATATGGCTTTTAGTAAATGCATCATCATAACAACATCTACCATAGAGACCTCATCAACAACAATTAAATCCGCATCCAGTGGATTATCTGCATTATGTTTAAATTGTCTGCTCTGTGGCTCAAAGGCTAATAGTCTATGTAAGGTTTTAGCTTCTATGCCAGTAGATTCTTTAAGTCGCTTGGCGGCTCTGCCGGTTGGCGCGCATAATAATATTTTATTAGTTTTAGCTTGAATAATTTTTAAAATGCTATTTACGATAGTGGTTTTACCAACCCCAGGACCACCAGTGATAATTAAGACCTTGCTATGGATAGTGAGAGTGATTGCCTCACGTTGCGACTTTGATAGTAAAATGTTGGCTTTTGTCTCAACCCAAGGGATGGCTTTAGCTAAGTCGATATCTTGCCATATGGTCGCGCCTTTGAGTAGATTACAAATTCTGGTGCTAACTGTAATTTCTGCTTTACATAAAGCAGTTGAAAATACCGCTGGCTTGCCGGTAAAATCAGTTGGGGTTAGGTTTTTCTGCTCAATTTGCTCATTTATTGCAGATTGAATAATTTGTTGGTCTATCGCTAACAAATTGACACTTGCTTGAATTAAATCGGCAACAAAAGCTGCACAATCCCCGTGTGCATTATGCTCTTGTAATACATGCATCACCCCAGCTTGGGCCCGCAACGGCGAATTTGTAGCAATACCTAAACTTAAGGCCAAAGTATCTGCAGTTTTAAAGCCAATGCCGTAAATATCTTGTGCCAGCCTATAGGGATTAGCTTTAACTATTGATATAGACTGCTCGCCATATGTTTTATAAATCCGCACAGCCCTCGCAGTGCCTACGCCATGCTCATGCAAAAACACCACAATCTCTCGCACCTTTTTCTGCTCTTGCCAAGCATCAAGTATTGCCTGTTTGCGTTTATTGCCAATGCCGGATAAGCTCTGTAGCTTCTCGGGGTATTTTTCAATTACTTCAAAAACCCCAAGGCCAAAGGCGGCAATTAGTTTCTTGGCAAAGACAGGACCAATGCCTTTAACTAAACCTGAGGCTAAATATTTTTCCATCCCAGCAATGGTAGAAGGTTGAACTACGCTCATATGCTGGGCTTTAAATTGCAGCCCATGGCTTTGATTGTTCAGCCAAGAACCAGTACACTCAATATACTCACCGGCTGTAACGCAGATACTAGAGCCAACCACTGTGGCAAGGTCGCGTTTACCAGTTATATGTACTCTAAGGACACAAAAGCCGTTCTCAGCATTGTGAAAGGTGACGCGTTCAATTGAGCCAGCTATTTGTTCTAGGGGTTGCATTTTTTGCATGAACATCCTTACGAAAATTTTTCACTCAAGATGAAATTAAAAAATTATATTCAATGCCAACAACCCGGCTATTGTATTATTTAGGATGCATAAGCTAGCGATGGCTTATAGCTTGTGCGAGGAAAATCCTGCGGTGTCTCTACAAGCTGTACAAGAGTTAAGTGCTGACGTTTAAAATGCTCAGCCAGTTTTACGCGTTGTGGCTGCGCTATCTCACCCGCCATATTTAAACACGCGATAGCTGCGGCATAATTTTGCGGTCTGTTTTTACCATACAAATGCTCAACCCCCACGCAAAGCTGCAGGCAATTGAGGGCAAAATCACAACTGCGTGCTGTAGCCGCTACTCGAATAAGGGCATTACCAGTTATAACATCCATTTTGCAACCAAAACCAAACAAATAGCATAAACCCTCAAAAAACATGCCACGAGAGTTGCCATTCTCCGCGGCTTCTTTAAAAGAGCTAAAAATCTTTTCCCGAGCTGTAATTGTGTTCTCTTCAATATTAGGTTTTTGTACATATAAATTATACAATCTATTTAAACCCAACTGTACTAGCAATACCGATTGATTGTTAGGGTTGCCTCTTACAGCCTCGCTGTTTGCTTTGCGCCACACCGTAATATGGTGCGGATTTAGAAATAATTGACTCATAACTGCTCCTATCTATACTGCAACTAAAATCATAGCAAAATGCCATCGTAATTACAGCTTAATTTTATTATTAATATTAAGTGAGCATATTTAAGTTGCGGGTCTGATTTATAAACATATACCAATACGCTAGGTGTTTATTTACAATACCCTTGTTTTATATGATTAACGGGTGATGCTATTTGGTTGCCTGTTCAAATAACAGGATAGAATCGCCCTGCCTTAAAATGAAATGACGGTTTCATTCTGAAAAGTTTAACCAAAGCAGAGCGAAGCCCGCACTCTAACAAATTTATAACTAGAAGTACAATATCTAAAGCTTTTAGGCGCCATCTCTCCAATTAAGCAATGGCGTGCCCAGGCAGTTAACAGCTCACTATCCGTTGCTCCCGACAGCTATTGCCTTGTATATAAATTTTACCTAACTATTGCTGTTATGTAGCAGCCCTGCAAAATATTAAATTGAATTATTATATGCGGTTAGTTATTATTTAGTTATAAAAAGGTTAGATGTGGTTGGAGAGCTAATTTTGAAAAAAAACCTCGGTCGTAATGATTTATGCCACTGTGGTAGTAACCTAAAATAAAAAAAATGTTGTATGTATAAAGACTCCCTGGTCAACAACGCGGTGGTTGACTTTAAGTGGTATAAAATTCGCCAGACGGAGAGTGCGATTATTGAAAAGCATCTTACACCATTTGTACAAAGCTTGCCCAAGGACCTATTAGCGATGGCATGGAATGATTTCATTGTCGAGGATGAGCTAATCTTAGATGCGCAAGTATATGATGAACTTCGCTATAATTTTTTTATACCCTGGTTTTATTTTGATTGGGTGCCAGATAGTCACGCGCCAAACAACACTCACGAAAATATAACCATATGCCAGCTATACCTACAATTGCATGCCAAAGACCTTAGTGAGTATGAAAAAAGAGTTTATACAAACTATTAACAAAACTCATTTTAGCTTCTACATAGTATTAGAGACAATTAGCGGCCAATCTTTGACCATAAAAGACTTACTGCTTAATATTGTATTCAAGGTAAAAGAGAAAAGTGCCTCACAAGCGCCCCTGCCTGGACACATAATTTTTGCTCGTGTACTTAAAATGGACGAGCAGTGTATTATAGTTGGTATGTCGCCCTACGCCATTATCCCAAATAAAAGCAAGATTGTGCTTGATTTTAAGAAAGATCTGAAAAGCAGAGCTCGTAAACCCTTAGACTCTAAGATGCTACGCAATACCTCTAGCTTTGAGCTCAGGTATTTGTATTTTGACCTCTTAGACGAGAGCTTTAACGCGCCGCCCCCGCAATTATACAATACAGATGGCAAGCCAATAAATATGTGTACGGTGCATTTCGCACTCCATACAACTACCGAGATTGCGTGCATGACGTTAGCTCCTTTAATGTTAGAGCCAGATGCTTGGACACAATTTAAACGCGCATTAAAAGATAAAAACACCCCTAAAGATGCCTTTAGTTTCCCATGGCTTGAAAAAGGTAATAAGCTCCATAAGAACTGGGATAATACCATTAAAGGGCATATCACTATCAAAGCTGATAATATTATTATCGAAGTTAACTCGCAGCGCCGTGCCGAGCAAGCTAGAGAATTAGTGGAAAGGATCATGAGAGATAAAGTCTCATATCAAAGTACCAAGACTCAATCAATTGAGTCATTAGCACAAAAGAAGGCAGTGGGTCATAAAACGAAGGATCATGACCGAGAGCAAGATATTAATCTTAATGAATTACCTGAAATAAGAGCGCAAATGCGCCAGCAAATTCAAGCGCATTGGAACGATTGGTTTGAGCAAAAAATCCCAGCTTTAAATAATAAAACTCCCCTGCAAGCAGCAAAGACTAAAGCTGAGCGTGAGCTGTTGGAATTGTTATTTTTGCAGTATGAGTTTGCAAATCAACGCCTGAGTAAGGATGATTTAAATCAGATAAACATAGCCTTATTGCGTAGTAAATTAGCTTTGGAAAATACTTAACTAAATTAAGACAAATTTTTGCTTATTGCTGATTTTAGGACGTCTGGTTTTTTTACAAGAGCTGCATAATTATCACAATATGTTAATATGGGTTATCGGTTAACAGCAATTAATTATAAATTTAGGAGCGGGAAAATGTCATTTGATAAAATCGTTACAACTTTAGTTATGGGTGGTGCAATGCTGAGCTTGATTGCTTGTTGTGAAACAAGAACTAAATGCACAGATGAGGCTGCAATCATTTATAGTTCAGGCATAACCCCAGCAGCTGGCTTAGCTGAAGAGAGCCTGGAGGTCAAAGAAAAATCAGCCTTGCTAGATAAGAAGGCGATATACTTTGGTTACAATAGTTATGACTTAAGTGCCGAAGCTAAAGAAATCATAGGTGCACATGCGAAAAAATTATTAGACAATCCAACTCTACGGTTACGTGTAGTTGGGCATACCGATGAGCGTGGAACTCGCTCGTATAATGTTGTTTTGGGTAAACTTCGCTCTAAATCCGTAGCGCGTGAATTAGAGCTTAAGGGTGTACCAGGTGACAGAATTACTGTTATCAGCTATGGGACAAAGCAACCAGTTGCTACCACTCATAATGAGCAAGCATGGTCACAAAATCGACGCGCTGAATTAATTTATGAGACGCGAAACTAGGGGCGACACCAGGATTTACACGAGCCACTAGCGTGGCTCACTAGAGGGGTATGTTAGGCCGCCGGACTAATGGGTGCAATCATTTTTCCACAGTCAAACACACAATCGAGTCACAAATTTTAGCGCGCTATTTTTAACTATAACCATTACATTAGTGTGATTTTTGCTTCTATTATAATATAAAAATTGGTTGACGCATTAAATCTCAGGTTTGCGAAAAACATCTGAGAGTTTTGTCAGGGTTTGTTTTTTGCTGTGAATAAATGGCCGGACGAATCAATCTCAAAACAGCCTATCCCTATAGTGGCGTTGACTTGCACGACAGATATAAAATGTAGAGCGGCTACTTTACTTATGTCAGTTTATTGCTATTATGCGTTTAATATTTATATAACAACGAGGAGCCTCGAAATGACAACCAAAAAAAGTAGTGCTAAAAAACCAAGGGTACAGGCTAAAGCCACAAAGCGCCCACAGAGTAAGACGAGAACAGCGGTTAAAAAAGTAACAGCCAAGGCAAGTAAAAAGCCAGCCACCATTAAGGCCATAAAAGCAACGACTGCAAAAAGCCCATTTAGCAAAATTTCAAAGGCTTATACCAAGAGTGTCCTGTTATCAACCTTGGCAGCTAGAACGTGCCTGGCTCGCAAAGAGGTAAATAATGTATTGTCCCAGTTATCCGCAATTATTGCAGCTCACTTAAAAAAAGGCGGGCCAGATAAGTTTATGTTACCCGGGTTACTAAAGTTGGTGGTGAAACAAGTACCAGCGAAAAAAGCGAGAGCGGGAATTAACCCATTTACTGGTGAAAAAACCACCTTTAAAGCAAAGCCTGCAAGCCGTAAGATCAAAATTACAGCTCTCAAGCCTCTTAAAGAAATGATTGCTTAATATTTTTTATCCCCTCCTATTCCTGCAGCGCCGCCAAGAGGTCCTAGCCTTTTAATCACATTTAAAACAAACTAATCAAAAGCGGATGCCGGGGCCCTACGCCCGGCATCCGCCAGCTCCAATCTGTATATTCATAGCAAATCCAAACGCGCATGTTAGTTTGGATGGCTGGGAGCATTTGTGCGCTTATGGGGTCCCATCAGCTATCCAAATATCTTGCAACTTTACCAGCAAATTTTCTAACAACTGGTGCATCAAAGTGTTCATAGAGATATTTTTCGCGCTCTAAGTGTAAATCTATGGCCAGCCCCCAACCCACAGGACAGCGCCATTGCCCTGTTTTGGCAGCCCGCCAAGCAAAGCTAAGCGCAGCTTCCACCTCCTCTTCCCTGGTTTTGCAATCTAGCTTGGTCATTTTGTAATTTGCCGCATGGTGAATAAATTGCCTGGCAAGCTCTAGCTCATCGATATCCGCCAAAAATTGGGCGCAAAGCTTGTCGCGCTTAAGTTTCTTGGCAAAATTCACAGCTTTTTTCACAAGTTCGGGGCTTAGTTTTTCAATGTTGCGGCGATTTTTCTCTGCAACGATGTCCACAGTCAATGATGCTGTAGCAATTAAATCTTGTGTTGGCAGTTGTTCTTGTGTTTTTATCGATGTTTTAAAAATAACATCAATAACATCCAGGGACGCTGAGGTTTGTTGGTTATTGTTTTTAATAAAAATTGATTTTGTTGTTATGTCTTTAATACTAGTGACAGAACTTTGTGAATATGCTGCCGATCGAGGTGAATAGTTACCCGATCTATCGAAATATTCACCCTTAACTGTGGGAATAATATCAATGTTATCCACAGCCTTGGCAAGCTCTGCGGTATATTGTGCATCAATTGTAATGTTAGCGCGGTTTTTTTGTTGAAAGAGAGCATGCATATCACTTGCTGGAAATAGTGCCTCTATAAACCAAACGCTCTTTTTGCGTCTATTAGAGCCAGTTGTCTGGTCCTTAACCCTACTTTGGTATTTAGCTATAAAGCCAAGTGTTGTGAGATTAGCTAAGGCTTTGGACGTCGTTGATTGAGAGCAGTTAAACATTTGGCAAAGCTCCTCCTGGGTTATGGTAGAGCGCCAATCACCAGTTGATTGATATGAGCAATTTGAGCGTATATAGAGCAATATCCAGATTAGTTTTTGTAGCGGGGTAATCTCTTTATTTTGTGCTAAGGATTCAATTTGTTTGTTGTTAAACTTAACAAACATTTTTGTATCATCTAAGAAACTGCGTTTATCTTCTTCCTGAGTATCGGCTAAGCGGGAGTTTCTGGTTGTAGCAAGCTTAAGTGCATCGAACACGTCATCAGGTAGGGTTGGGGTGATAACGTTAATTTCGTTTTGGTTATCGATTTTATTGCGCGTAATATGAAAATAGCCGCTAGCTTCTAATGATTGCTGCAGCACAAAGACATACTCTTCACGTAAACTAAGGCGTTTCTCCCAAATAGCTCCTGACATAGTAATTGCACGTGTGCCATTCTTAGCTCTTTCATAGTTAGCATACAAGTCGGCGAGTATATAATACAGGCGCTCTGACTCTTTGAGCTTTGGATTAGTAATTATATGTTCAACGACACAAGATGCTATTGCGGAATAGCCCCTGGTTTCAATCAATCCTAACATATGCGCATTAGAGCATGCGCTTTTGGTAAATTTGGGGTAAACTTCCCCCGTACTTGTAATACTTGCAGTTTGTCGGGTAGAAGTCATAGCTTTGTCCCCTCTATTTTCTTTAGATTGTTGCATTGCTATGTCTCCCCCCACAGAACCGTGCTTGTAGTTTTCCCACACACGGCTCTTCAATAAAGCATTTACCAGAAAGCGATAGTGTATTTAATGAGTGATAAATTTTAGGCATTGGCAGTGGATACTTTTCCAAGTATTGTTGGAATCCTTTCCGATACATACTTCTCTTTTGGCTTCGCCTGTTTATCCACTTATACGCAGCTTGTACGACTTTATCGCGAAATTGTCGTAGCCAACGCATATTGCCACTTACACCAAAATATTGATAATGCCCGTTTAACTTCAGCCTCAGCGTCTTCCACCATTCCTTTAGAGGAAGCCAGCTTCTGGTTTTCTTTAGCCAACCATGAATATCCGCAATTGCGCGCCTTAGGCTTTGTTTAGATGTTTTACGTCCAACAGTAAACTTACCATGACGAGTCTTATTGCAGTAATGAGTAAATCCAAGGAAGGTGAATGTACCAGGCTTTGTTTTTCCTTGTTGTCGCCATAGCGTCCATGCTCTTCTACCAAATGCTATGGTATTGGTTTTATCTTGCGCTACTTCTAAACTAAATTTACTTAATCTAGCTTTTAGTTCAATCAGAAAGTTTTCTGCATCTTTACCATTTGCACAGCAGACTATAAAGTCGTCGCAATAGCGAACCAACTTTACATAGCCATAGCATTTAGGTTTGAATTTCTTTTCAAACCAAAGGTCTAGCACGTAGTGCAAGTATATATTTGCAAGTAGTGGACTTACCACACCGCCCTGTGGAGTACCCAAGGTTGAACTGTAGTATTTCCCCTCTTCTATATACCCTGCCTTGAGAAGACGGTGAATTAACCAAAGAACATTTGGGTCACTCACTCTTTCCTCAATGCATTTGTGTAACCATTCGTGGTTAATGCTATCGAAAAATTTCCTGATATCTACTTCTACCACGTAATTGATAGGCTTTAGCATTATCGTTTTATCTATACAATCAATGGCTGCATGACAACTTAGTTTTGGGCGAAACCCAAAAGAACAATCTAAAAAGTCATTTTCAAAAATACTTTCAAGTATCTTCTTCAGCATTAGTTGTACTATTTTATCTTCTAGAGCCGGTATACCTAACCCTCGCTTTTCGCCTTTTCCTGGTTTGGGGATATATACCCTTCTTACAGGCTTTGGCCGATAGGATTTAGATTTAAGATCATTTACTAGAAGCTCGATGTTTCCTTGGAGATTTTGTTCATACTCCTCCATCGTTACACCGTCTATGCCACAGGCTTTATTCCTCTTCAGCTCTCTGTGGCATCCGAGCAAGTTCTCTGCGCTAAAATGATGCATTAGCGCGTTGAATTTAATCCGTTTATCTTGCTCAGCTTTCTTGGCTATCAAGTTAAGTTTGTTATTCATTGTATAAACCTCTGTGTGTTCATCAGAAAAACAGTGCTTAGCTTATCGCTCCATTGCTGACCGCTTCCCCATGTAAACGGCTTTCCCGTATTCGGAGTACTATCAGTCAGTCCGACTACCATTAGCTCTTCTTGAAAGCCTTGCTTTGTCAAGCTTGTACTTTCTATACTCTGTTCCTTTTGAGAAGCTAATGGTTCTCCCAAGTTCACGTATCTTCCATCTTGTGTCATGCAAACTGTCTTAGATCCCGATAGAGTTGTGCCGCACTTACCATGACGCACGGCCCAATGCTGCCTTCCGCCCCAATGAACGGCGTCGGCCTCTACAACGATGGCTATTACGGGACTTACAACATTCACTTGCGTTGTAGCCTGACACATCCCTTTCCCCGGCTTCACTTGTTTTGTTACCGCTACAAGTGCAGGATTTGGTTTTATGCTGTCGGTCAAACTTTGCATAAACTGGATTTTCACCAGTTGAAATTTACGCACTTTTCTTGGCGCACCCATTGGACAAACCTCCGCCACTAAGTTAATTGCCTGTACTTTTTTAAGAGCAAAAAAATCCTGTTAAAGAAATAACGCCTTAAAATTTCGAGCAAAACTTGTCAATATAAATGCAGTGGAGTAATATGAAGGGTGTGAATCAATCATATACTTGCCGCTGCACACCATAACAATATGTAACTAACTGAACATTAACTTTCTTTTGATATTTCTCCCCCCAATTTATGGATCATATATTTAGCGTATTACTTGATTAAAATACAATTACACGTTATGTTGTTAATGGTACATTATGTTTTTAAATTTGTAAAACAATGTCCTAAAAATATTTTTTAACACGGAGGGGTCTCATGAAGCAGACTGCACTTGAGAAGGTGGAAGCAATAATTAGCAAGTCAGAAGACATAATTGCGTCTATGGAGGAAAGTGGTAAGGCCCCAAATGATAAAAAGATTTTGGAGCGAGTATTTTCGGTTAAAGAAGCTGCTGATCTTGTTGGCAGAGCGAGATCCAGCCTACACAGGGCGGAGAAAGATGGTGCTCTGGATTCAGTTAGGAAGACCACAGATCACACTAAAGAGTCACGAGGTTATTCGTTAGAAGAGATCAACGCATTTAGAAAGCACTTTGATACTTTTCCATGGAGGAAAAGCGGTGAGAGGTGTGTAAAAGTGGCTATACAGTCTTTTAAGGGCGGCGTTTCTAAATCGGTAACGTCCGTCCATTTTGCTCAATATTTAGCAACAAACGGATATAGAGTTCTGTTAGTTGATTGCGATCCGCAAGCATCAGCAACCAGTACCTTTGGTTATTTACCCGATAAGGTTTTTACAGAGAAAGACACTTTGTTACCATGTTTTGCAGGAGATCAGCCAGATTTACAATACGCAATTATTGAAACCTATTATCCAGGCGTCTCACTAATCCCTTGCTGCTTACAATTTTATGATGCTGAGTTTCAAATGGCTATTGCAGCTGCTAATTCAGCAGAAGAATCTGGTAATGGGTCTGGTGAGAGTCAAGCGTATTTCTTCCTTCTAGATGAGGCATTGAAATCCATTGAACAATATTACGATGTTATTGTTATTGATAGCCCGCCTGCACTAGGTATGATAACGATCAATATATTAGCTGCCGCTGATGCGGTTATAGTTCCAACGCCACCGGCTATGTATGATTTCAGTTCGACTCTGCAATATTTTAAAATGGTAAGAAAAGTAATGAGATCTATTGATCCTAGTAAAATATATGATTTTATAAAAATTTTGGCCAGTAGAGTAGATACTAGAAAATCAATGTCTGTTGAATTTTTAGATATAATGAGAGACATATATGGAAAAGATATTCTTAATTCGGTTTTTTTCCAGACTGCCGAAGTGGAAAATTGCTCGGCAGTGTTTAAGACTGTTTATGATATGCAAAAGCCTCAGACTCGAGCGCTTAATATCCTAAATGCAATTTTTGGAGAGATTGAGTTAGAAATTCGTAAGCTATGGCCTAGTCATAGTAAAGAGTTAAGTAACATGGGAGTAGTAGCATGACTACAAATAAAACTAGAGATCTAGTGGCTCAAGCTAGAAATAGACTTAAAGAAAGAAACAATAGTGGTAACGTTGAGGTTAAAAATAGAGAAGAGGATAGATTTCCAGCAACTGAGATTCATACTGCTTCTGGCGCTGGAAAAGAGACATTAAAGAGGATTGCAGCGAAAGAAGTTGACCCTAAAAGATGCAGACCTTGGAATTTTCATAATCGCGATCTAGCTTGGCTAAATGCTGATAAAAGCTCTGATCTAATAGATTCTATAACTAAAAATGGCCAACTTGAGCCTGGTTTAGTTAGAGCAATTGAAGGCGATAAAGATTTTGATTATGAGATAATCTATGGGGTTAGACGATGGTTTGCTTGCTCACAGATACCCGGTCAAAAATATCTAGTCAAAATCACCACGGCAGATGATAAACAATGTTCTATATTGATGCACATAGAAAATGCTGATTCCAAAGATATTACTGAATTTGAAAGAGCGCACTCTTTCCTCCAACAATTCAGGGCCAAAATTTTTAAGAACCAATCTGAAATGGCTAAGTGTTTTGGTATAACACAGGGTTTGGTCTCTAGATCTATAAAGGCCGCAGAAATTTATGAAATATCATGGATCCGTGAATTATTACCAGATATGTTAGAAGTGAATATAAAGGCCGCTTATAAAGTTTCTCAGTTATTAAGTTCAGCTGATGGTGAGAAAAGTGTTAGGGTAGAAGCTGCTAAAATCAAAATTGATCTAGATTCAGGAAAGAGATTGTCATCCTCAATTATTCTCAAGCGTCTGGCTAGTGGCGGGGTATCTTCATCTGCCATGGCAAGTGACACTGTTTTGCTATCCTCAAATGGATTGAATTTGGTTGAGTATAAAAAGAGCAACAAAGCTCTTTATTTTTTAATAAGCTTGCCCTTAGACAGTGTGAACAAAGAAGAAGCCTTTCGAGTAATTAAAAGCAAGATTGAAGAAGAGGTTCATAGTTAAAAAATTATTACCCGGGTAATAATTCTGTTAGCTGTTAAACTATTACCCGGGTAATAATGTCTACAGCTTTAAGATCGTTTTTGAGTAATATTTCAATACCGTCATACCCATAAATCACTCAGGTGATCATGCGGTTTTCTTTATCTAGTAGCCCGTCAATTTGTAATTGTTATAAACTTCCAATCCCCCTATATCTTTTATTACTTTGAACTGTAAATTAAGTGGCTCATCTAATTGCATGCTTTAATACGAGAGCAGACATATAAATTAGAAAAGTTTAAGTTTCCCCAGCATTCATTAAGTGCACTTTTAAATAAGATCAAACGTGATGAAATGGTCCGCTCCCACCTTACAAGCCCCAAAGGTGGGAGCGGACCATTTCATCACGATCAAACTGGATTGTGAATAGAATAATGTATAGAAAGAATTATTAATATTAGGCTTATACCATTATCAAGCCACTGCTTCTTACATTACAAAGATTGCCCGCCAATCCTGCACACACTTGCTACAATAGGGGAAATGGAAGGTAGGGCGCTTGATATTATGATCCTAAAAGATTAGTGACGAATTTTTACCCCGATTTCAACCCCTTCAATTTGCTGTATCGCGTGTAACATTGCGCAGAAATTGCTAGTAGTGGGGTTGCCTTTATTACTAAGCATCCTTTGTAAGCTCTTATCACTGATTTTAGTTTTTTTTGCTAAAACTGCAAATGATACGCTGGCGTTAATATAATCTCTCAGCAAGGCTTTAGCCGTATATAAATCCCCAGCCAAAAATTCTGTGATGGAGCCTTCAAATAAAGCCATACGAAAAGCTGGATCTTTAAGCGCACGCTCTTGTATAGTTTCTCTAAAATCTCTAGTTAGTGCCATAGTTCCTCCTAATGCAAAGTTTTCTTTTTGTAATTTTTTAATAATTCAGTAGCTAGCTGAATGTCCTTGTTTTGTCCGCGCTTCGTGCCACCAGCTAGTAATAACATCATATTCTTGCCAATTTTAGCAAAATAAACACGATAACCAGGCCCTGAGTCTATTTTAAATTCCCACACCCCGCCACCAACAGACTTGGTGTTGGAAAAATTACCCTGTTCCATTTTGTACAGGGCGGCTGTAATTTTATATGCCACCTGTATGCTCAATGTTGCAAACCATGCTTTAAAATATGATTTGCCGGTGGGGCTAATATATTCTTTAATATCATAGTACATAATAGCACAAAGGTAACATATATGCCACCAATAAGCAAATAATCGTAAAGTATACCAGCACCTCCCGCTCAAGCCACATTTATTTTTTGGCAAAATAGACCAAAATTTAGATAAAAAACGCATTTTGCTAGCCTTTCCCCCCTGGCACCATACTTAAATTTGCCCATT
>Ga0209175_10000836_pt1 | contig 16453 bp, 9 predicted proteins | sample JI91814C2DNA_FD_187506 | JGI IMG/M metagenome (GOLD analysis project Ga0209175, IMG submission 187506) | Wastewater effluent complex algal communities from Wisconsin, to seasonally profile nutrient transformation and Carbon sequestration -... | ecosystem: Engineered > WWTP > Effluent > Algae...
CAGAAGACTTGTTCGCCGCTGCCGATATCCGCAATGTCCCAGTAGGCCAGCGGCATCGCGCGTTCCTTGTAGTCGCTCGCGTACAGGTGCCACGCGGTGATGAGTTGCTTCTGGTTGGAGAGGCATCTGGTCGTGCGCGCGGCGTCCCTCGCGCCCGCGAGGGAAGGGAGCAGGATGCCGATGAGCAGCGCGATGATCGCAATGACGACCAAGAGTTCGATGAGGGTGAAGGCGGGAAGACCTCCCCCGCCTCGAAGACTCGGCACCCCCTCCGGAAGCCCGGAGGGGGATCGAAGAGAAGACCCTCGCTTGCGCTTCGGGCTCGTAAATGCGCCGATGCCGCTGGCTATTAGGGCAGCTCGACGCATCGCTCAGTTCCTCCCCTTGGTGAGCGAGCGGTGCTCGTTCAGACGCAGTTCGCGAAGCAGGAGCGTGCGATCGGCGGGGGTAATGGAGCCGTCGCGGTCGACGTCGCGTGGGCCGAGGCCCTGTTCCCAGAGGATGAGGTCGTCGAGATCGAAGCGGGCGTCGTTGTTGAGATCAGGGTGTGGCGGGAGCGCACCGAGGGCGGCGAGGCCACTCGTGCCATGCGCGTAGACGCCCGCGCCGAGCAGGCCGGGCGATGAGCCCATGCTGGTGGACTGCTGGACGATGAAGCCGGGCTCGTGCGGCGCTTTCGTGAGGTCGAGTTCGTACAGGATCGTCCCCGGGCCCGGCGGGTTGCCCGCGCTGGCGTTGGCGCCGATGAGCAGACGCGGCGTGTTGATCGTGGAGCGAAGCAGCACCGGCTGCATCACGCGGCCGCCGATCAGGAGGAACTCGCCCACGTCCATGACGCCGTTCTGGTTCGCGTCGGTCCATGTCGAGGTGGCGGTGTTCCAGAGTTGCGTCGCGGAGGAGCCAAAGTCCTGGAACATCTGCACCATCGGCACCGAGCCAAAGCCCTGCACGCCCGAGGAGAGGATGATGCGGCCGTCGTCGAGCGGGATGGGGATCGACTCGGTGCGATTGCACGCGACCGACCAGACGAGCGCGCCCGTGCGGGCGTTGAGTTTGACCATGTTCGCGGAGGAGGTCTGGCCGAAGAAGGCGTAGGTCGCGGCGAAGATGTGAACGCCTGATGCGGATTCGCGGATGGTCAGCCCGCCGAAGAACCCCTCGGCGATGGTGTTGGTGAAGGTCCAGAGGGGCGCGGGCGTGATGGTGGTGCGTGCGTCGAAGGCGCGGATCTCGCCGAAGTTGGTCGCGTCGAGGCCGGTGCTGGTGACGTAGACGACGCCGCCCAAGTACGTCGGTGATGCGCCGGTGGCGGAGCCGATGGGTGCGGACCAGACGATCTCGCCTGGTTGGTAGGGATTGATGGTTTGGTGGAAGGGAGAGACGTTGATGCAGTAGAGGAGACTGGAGCCGCCGAAGCCGCCATAGTCGGTGGTGAAGGCGCGGTTACGGCTGCCGAGGTCGGTCGTGATGATCGGCGTGGCGTTGACGGGCGCGCCGGTGAGCGGCGTCTGCCACGCGAGCGAGCCATCGATAAGGCGCAGCGCGGTGATCGTCGTGCCCGAGGAGTAGAGGACGATGCCGAGATGATGGCCGAGCGCGGGGGCGGAGTAGGAATCGAGTATGAGCGCGGGGATGGGCGTGGTCCACGCGACCTGGCCTGTGTCGGCATTGACGGCGATGGCGTGGGTCTGGTTGCTGATGATGCCGGTTGTGTAGATGCGTGGCGTGGGAAGCGTGCTCGCGACGATGCTCGCGGGACCGATGAAGCGGATGGGCTGGCCGAGGGTGGTTTGCGAGAGTGTCCAGCGAGGCGTCGAAATCGTTGAAAGCGCGGTAGCGCGTGTGGACGTGCGCGACGCGTCGCCCGCGAGCGTGGACCAGTGGAAGAAGGAGCCGACCGGTTGGGCGAGAGCAGGCGTCGCGAGAAGTGCGCACGCGATCGCGGTCTGCGGGAACAACTCGCGCAGCGCGCGAAGTGCATGCGGTGCTTGCTGTGCATTCGCCGTGGGCCAAGTGTCATTGGATCGCTGTTGCAGCACCGCGCGTCCCGGTTCAGGCACACTTCCAACGCACGCGCGGCGTCGAAACACATCACCGGGTCGATCGCGAATAGGAATGCGCAGGAGGGCCGCCAACGAAGGGCGGTTCCACCGGCGCTCCATGCCTTCTCCAATGAGAGAGCGCGCGAGAGCGGCCCAGCGCCGGCAGTCCCGATCACAAAGATCGGGCCGGCATCGTCGGCAGGTCTTCCGGCTCGGGGTTCTTCGCCGATCCGCCTTCCCGCGCTCGCGTGTGTGGCGAGCGCAGTGGCCGATCTCTGACAGAAATCAGAGATCACGAATCGGCGGAACACCCCTCACGGCGGCGCGTCCGCGGTGGCATTGATTCATCGCACGGCTCTTGCACGCGCGATGAACCTCACCACACTTCCCTTTTCACCCGCGTGGCCGGAGAAACTCCGGATGCGGGCACCGATGACGCGGCAGTATAGCCGGGGAGTGGCGGACCTCCCCCGCTGCTTTCGTTGGGGCGTTTGACTGCGCGAGCGTTCAGGAGCCGAAGGCGAAGCCCGCGACGTGCTTGGCGCCCGCATCGTCCTCGATTTCAACCCAGATCTTGCTGCCTTCGGGGATGGGATTGGGAATCTCGGCGTGGGTGTGCCAGCGATTCGGGTCCTTGGGATCCTCGATGTCTGCCTTCGCCTTCACGGAGCCCTTGGCGTCCTGCGTGCCGATCCAGAAGCGGACGGCGACGGCCTTGGCGGTGCCGGTGGGCGTGACGGTGACGTCGATGGGCGCGTCCTTGCCGGCGACGATCTCGCCCTGGTCGCGAGTGGCTTTGGTGTTGAACGGGCCGACGACTTGCTCGCCCAGCGCGATCACTGCGCCGCCGTGCCCGGGGGCGTGGCTTGGTGCCGCATCGTGGGAATGGCCATCGTCGTGCGAGTGACCATGGTCATCGGTGGCGGCGGGCTTGGGTGGCGTGGACGTGGTCGGCGCCTTCTTCTCGCAGGCCGCGAATGCGAAGGCGCTCGCGAGGATGAGCGAACCAGTGAGGTACAACGGCGAGTGTGTCTTCTTCATGGGGACTCCTTGTGTGATGGACGATGATTGCCTTGATTGGTGTGCACAACGTAAACGAGGTGCATCAACGAGACGCACGCTTGAACTTCTTGAATACTCCCGAGAACCACGCGGGTTTCGATGTTTGGTCCGGATTGCCCACGCGGAAGACCATGGCGTACCCCGCGGGGACGACGATGAGGTTGAGGAAGGTGGACGTGAGCAGGCCGCCCAGCACGACGACGGCGAGGGGGGAGAGGAGTTCGCTGCCTGGTTCGCCCGCGGCGAGGGCGATGGGGAGGAGGCCGAGTGCCGCGCAGAGGGCGGTCATGAGGATTGGGACGAGGCGTTCCATCGAGCCTTGGATGATGGCCTCGGCGATCGGTTTGTGATCGACCTCGATGAGATGGCGGTAATGGTTGACGAGAAGGATGCCGTTGCGCACGGCGATGCCGAAGAGGGTGATGAAGCCGACGAGGCTGGCGATCGAGAGGATGGGCGGGCGGAAGCCGCTAGTGCCCAGGCCAACGAGCGCGACAAGATTGGACCACAGACCGGCGTGGAGAATGGAGTCGGTGATAAAGATGGCGACGACGCCGCCGATGGTGGCGAGGGGGAGATTGACCATCACGAGTGCTGCGACGCGCAGCGAGCCTGTCGAGAGGTGCAGGAGGAGGAGCATGACGAGGGCGATGCCTGCGCCGGAGATGAGGAGAGTTCGGCTGGCGGACTGCTGGGCCTCGAACTGGCCGCCAAACTCGACGGTGTAGCCCGCTCGATGGACGATGGGCTCGACGCGGGCGCGGACGGCGGAGACGAGGTCGCCCAGGTTGGAACCTTCGGCGACGTTGCAGGACACCACGGCCTTGCGCTGCGCGTTCTCGCGAGCGATGATGTTGGGGAGTTTCTCTGGTCCAATGTCAGCAACGTCGCGAAGGCGGACGATGGGGCCGGGTTTGCCCTCCTCGGCGGTGCCGCGGAGAAGGAGGTCCTGAACCTGTTCGATGCTCTCACGCTGTGACGCGTCGAGGCGGACGACCATGGCGAAGCGGCGCGTGCCCTGGTTCACGTCGGCGATGTGCTCGCCGTAGAGAGCGACTTGGACCTGCTCGGCGGCTTCGGCGGGCGTGAGACCCGCGGCAGCGAGGTCCTGATGACGATATCGAATCGGAAGGCTCGTGATCATCACCTCGCGATTGGCGGTGACGTCGCGCGCGCCGGGGAGGTTCTTGAGTTCTGCTTCGATCTGCTTGGCGAGGGAGCGCAGGGTGGAGAGGTCCTCGCCATAGACGTTGATCGCGATGGCGGCGGGCGTGCCGGAGAGGATGTGCGAGAGGCGGTGCTCGATGGGCTGGCCCACTTGCACGGTGATGCCGGGGACGGCGGTCGCGATGTTTGCGATCTCTCGGCGGATGTGGGCCATGTTGCCCTTGGGCAGGACAACAACGTCGAGTTCACTGTTGCTCACGGGCTCGGCGTGTTCATCGCGTTCGGCACGGCCCGTGCGACGCGTCACGCTCTGGACGCCTTCGACCTTCATCAATCGCTGCTCGATGCCCATCGCGGCACGATTACTCTCAGCGAGGGATGTGCCCGGCGGAGAAGAGACGAACACGGTAAAGGAACCTTCGTTGAACTCGGGAAGGAAAGACGTGCCGAAGGTGCGCGCGAGGAGAAGAGAGAGACCTGTTGCTATGAGGGCCGAGGTGATGACGACGCGGCGATGACCAAGCGCCCAGCGCAGCGAGGGTTCGTAGCGCTTCTTGAGCCAGCGCACGAGGAACCCGTCGGCGTGGGCTTTGGGCTTGTCGGTCACTCGCGGTGCGTGGTCTGCCTTCAAGAGCAGGCGGCACATTGCGGGGGTGACGGTCAGGGCGACGACGAGAGACGCGAGGATAGAGACGATGTACGTGATTGCGAGGGGCTTGAAGAAGCGGCCTTCGAGCCCATCGAGGAACATGAGGGGGAGGAACACAATGCAGATGAGCATCGTGGCGTAGACGACGGACGAGCGGATCTCGTTGCTGGCATCGAAGATGATCTCGACGAAGCCGCGGCGCTGCTCCTGCGGAAGGAGCGCGTTCTCCTCAAGACGGCGATGGACGTTCTCGACATCGATGATGGCGTCGTCGACCAGTTCGCCGACAGCGACCGCGAGGCCGCCCAGGGTCATGACGTTGAGAGTCATGCCAAAGCCATCCATCGTGAGCAGTGCGACGGCGAGGGAAAGGGGGAGCGCGGTGAGCGTGATGATCGTCGTGCGGACGTTGAGGAGGAAGAGGATTAGGATGACGGCGACGATGATCGTGGCATCGCGCAGGACATGCACGACATTGGTGACCGACCGATCGATGAATCGGCTCTGGCGAAAGACGTTGCGATCGAGTTTGATTCCTGCGGGGGCGCTCTTTTCGACCTGATCGAGGGCCGCGTCAATTTCTCGCGTGAGGGAAAGCGTGTTGGTGCCGGGCGACTTCTGGACAGAGAGGACGACGGCGGACACGCCCTGATTGGCGGCCGTGCCTCGCTTGGGTGCGCCGGCGAGCGTCACTTCCGCAACATCCCCCAGCGTGATGGGCAGGCCATCCTTCATGGTGACCTTGGTTGAGGCAATATCGCGCACGCTCGTCACTCGGGCGGCTTGGCGCACGGGCAGTTCGGCGCGGTCCACATCAGCGAGGTAGCCCGCGCTCGCGGTGCTGTGCGCGTGGCGGGCGGCATCTACGACGTCGGCGATGGTGAGGTTGTACAGCGCGAGTTGTTCCTGGCGGACGTTGATCTGGTACTCCGGAAGTTCGCCGCCGATCGCAGACACCTGCGAAACGCCCGGCACGGCGAGGAGCCTCGTGCGCAAGTCGAACTCGGCGTACGCCCGCAGGTCCAGATCGCTCACGGTTCTGTCCGGAGACGATACAGCCAGGAGCATAATCTCACCCGTAAGACTCGTGATGGGCGTCATCGTCGGTTCAATGCCGGTCGGCAGCGACTCGCGTGCGCCGTCGAGGCGCTCCCCCACCATCTGGCGGGCGCGATAGATATCCGTGCCCCAGTCGAACTCAACCCACACGAGTGAGAGTGAGATAGCCGAGGCGCTGCGCACTCGGCGCACGCCCGGCAGGCCATTGACCGCGGACTCGATCGGGAACGTGACGTACTGCTCGACCTCGTCTGACGCGAGCCCACCCGCTTCGGTGAGAACGACGACGGTCGGCGCGTTCAACTCGGGGAAGACGTCGACTGGCATCCGAGGCAAGCGCGCAATGGCATAGACAAGCATCGCGAAGGCGAGGAGGACGACGAGCATGGGCTGCTTGAGCGAGAATCCAATGAGGTGCTTGAGCATGTGGTGATTCGTTCTAGAGGCTGCGAGTACGGAATGACGCAATAGGGCGATTAGTGGTCGCCCTCGTGGAAGGTGCCGTCGGGGTGAAAGTGACCGCCCTTGGTGATGCTGCCGCTAGTCGCGACCATCAGTTGATACACGCCGTCGAGGACGACCTCGTTCCCCTCGGCGACCCCGCTCTTGATGACGATCCAGCGGCCGTCGTCGATGCCGAGGTCGGCCTCCATGCGAATCGCCTTGTCTGGATTCGCTGGATCGCGCCGGAAGATGACCATCGCGGTGCCATCGCGCACAACGCTTCGGACCGGAATGGCGAGTTCCACTTCGCCACCCTGCGTCACGATCTCAAGAGAAGCCGTCACGCCCGCGCGTGCCCACGAGGGTGAAGTCTCTTGCGTGCCCAGGGTTGGGATGAAGATCAGATCGATGGTGCGACGCTCGGCGTCTGCGGTGGGTGCTAGCAGGACCGTGCCAGCAATCGAGGCTCCCGACCCGGCGCCCGGCATCACAACACTCGCGCTTGTGCCACTGCTAAGGCGAGCGAGATCAGATTGCAGTCCTGTCGCGCGAAAGCGAAGCGCCTCGGGCTGCACCACCACAATGACGACGCCGTGCTCTTCAACCACGGTGCCCGAGATCGCGTCCACGCGTTCGACGACACCCGCCGCCTTGGCACGCACCTCGATCGATTGGTACGTGTTCCACGCGGCGTTGCCCGTTGCCTTATCCACAGAGCGCAACTCCTCCACACTGGCGCCCGTGAGCATCGCCGCAGACTGGAGCAACACCTCGAGTTGCAGCGCCGCGGCAGACAGCCGCGCCGACGCTTCACGCTCGCGAGCCACGAGATCTGCTTCCTTTTCCATCGTCTCGGCGAGATTCGACTTCGCAGAAGCAAGCGCGCCACGGGCCTGCGCGACCTCATCGCCGCGTGCGCCGCCCGCCCTGAGGAGCGCTTCGAGCGAAGTCACGCGTTCCTGCCACACGCCCACAGTCTTCTCGAGTTCGCCGTGGTGATGCTCATGTGCGGCCATGAGAGGCGCAATGCTGTCAACGCCCGCCTGCGCGATACGAACCTGCGCCTCGGCATCCGCCAACCTGCCTTGCACTTCGCGCCACGCGTTCGAGTTGAGTCGATACAAAGGCGTTCCCGCCTCGACGCGGTCGTATTGGCGCACCAGCACTTCAACGGTTCCGGCGGCGGCCGCTCGATACTCCCGCCTCGCCGTCGGAAGCAGTTCGAATCGACCCGGCACGCGGAGCGTCCGCGCGACGTTGCGAGATTCCACTTTGGCAAAAGTAATGCCCAGGTTCTGGCGTACGGCGGCGGGGATCTCCACACGGTTGGTGGGTGTCGCCTGGTCGGCCGCGCCCGCTGACTTCGCCGCATCGGCCGGCTTCTGATCGCACGAAGCGAGCAGCACGCTCGCGAGCGCGGCAGTGGCCACGCACAGTTTGTGTGCTTGAGTTCTCATGGCATCTTCCTCCGGTCCGTTGGGGACGTCGATTGCACTTCGATGGATGGCGCAGGCCGGTTGACCGGACCAAGGAGCGCGTCGATCTGCACCATCGCGATTGACTCTGTGGCACGGGCCTCAATCGCCCGCACTCTCGCCTCATGCAGTGATTGCAACGAGGCAAGGAGCATGAGCGGCTCGAGCCTGCCCAGTTCCGCCACGCGGCGGATGTCGGATTCCTGTTCCTCCGCCAAGGGCACAACGCTCGACTCGACGAGTTGGCGTACCGCCGCCGCCGAGTGAAGACTCGCTTGCGCGAGAGAGAGTTTCGAGGCCAGGCCCTCGTACGTTGCGTCAAATCGTGCTCGTGCGGCGTCCCGAGCGGCGATCGCTTCCGCGACTCCACGCTGGTTCCGGTTCCAGATGGGCAGTGCGAGCGAGATTCCCAATGACACGCGATCATCGCCCTGATCCGAACCAAATCCAGGCGACAGCGTGATGTCGGGGTACTGCTTGCGGATCTCCTCGCGGAGTGTGTGCTCAGCGACTTCGTACGAAGCACGGGAAGTAGCGAGATCGAGATTGCGTTCACCAAGTACTTCGAGCAGATCGCTCTCCGCCCGCCATTCGTTGCGAACGGCCACCGTTGGCACGAGTTCAACCGGAGCCAACGCGTGCAGGCCCATGATCGCACGCACCTCGTGCTCCAATACCACCGCATGCGACTTCGCCAGAACAAGAGCCACCTCGCGCGAGGCGAGATCAGACCTGAGAAGTCGCGCTTCAATGCGCGACATCGAGCCCGCCGCTTCCTGCTTCTGTGCAATCTCGTTGACAACGCGGACGCGTTCGACCATCGACGCGGCGACCTCGACCTGAAGCCGAGCGGCGGACCATTCGATCCACGTCTCACGCAGGTGAGTGCGGGCATCCCACTCCTGGGCAGCGACTCGATCCCACGCCGCGGCACTCTCGGCATTGGCACGATCCCGTGCGGCACTCAGGCGGCCGGAGACAGGAATCGTGAGCCCCACGTTCACGCCCTGCACCCAACGCGAAGCCCCGCCCGTCTCGGACAGAATCCGCTCAAAGTCCGCGCCCAGCGTCGGGTCGTCCCACAGCGCGGCGTGTTCTGCACCGGCCTTCGCGACGCCCGCTTCGAGGCGAGCCACACGGAGCGCGGGGTTGTACACGAGGGCAAACGCCTCGGCTTCATCGAGGCTCAGCCCGTCCGCCACCTCGTACGGAGAAGTTCGCCCCTCGCGTTGCGTGAGCGCATCCGCGAGTGCACGGACGCTTTCGTCGTTCGCGGAGCGCGTGAGCAGTGCCTGTCTGGTCTCGCCAATGTCGAGCGGCTGGCGTTCGTAGGACGTGCAACCACCAACAAGCGTGGCGCTCGCCACGATTGATGAGGCGACAAGGCAGGCATTGAGCGCCCGCCGTCGAGCCCACGGGCCGAATCCGGCTGCCTCCGACGGAAGTTGACCCGCAAGCCGGGAGAGTTCATGTGTGCGCACAATCTGATCCTGATTCGGTGCGCCATCGGCAGAACGCCGCTGGGCGCGGGCCACGTGATCACGACGTGAGCCAGGAATGGCCACGTCACGCTCAGAGGAACGCACTGGCTAGATCAGGAGGGCACCACTCGTGCGCACGATGCGCGCGCACGAACACAGGCCACTGAGATGTTGGGGTCTCGTGGTCTCAACGCATCCAGTTTCTGGTACCGATTGAATCGACGTCGCGAGGACGCAAAGACCAAAGGAGATCGCTTCGCCCACGAGCGTTGGAAACTGGGGAACCGCCGTCGGCTGCACCTTGACGACGTCACAATCCGGAAGTGAAACAAGCACGCCATCCACGGGCCCCGTCGGCTCGGTCTCCGAAGTCTCACCATGACGGCAAGGCACAACGTCGTCGCTCAGAACGCACCAATGATCGTGCGAAACTGCATCGTGCGAGTGGGCCCGATGATGCTCCACATGCAACGACGCCAGGCGCGTGGCCTCTGTTTCCGTTGACGCTGCATGGAAGTGCAGGCCATGCCCGTCGTGGGCGTGAGCAAAGAACGAAACCCCGCCGAAACTGACCAAGACAAGCAACGAAGCGAGCAGGCACACCCACGCCACGTGCGCGATGGATGCCCGCTCAAGGCGGCCACGCCGTTCGCGCGTGCTGGGGTTGTGATGGCTTGCCGTTGGCATGGTTCGATCAACGTTATCGGAAATTGCACCCAGTGTCCACCAGTCGAACTGCCTCTACGTGTCGCAAATCGATGAGGTTCTCGCGGAGGCGTACCTTCTTATAAAGCCGTCGCCCGGGCTTGGTCCCACGTCAATCCGAATCGGGCGAGGTACTTCTTAAGACGGTCTGCGTCGTTCGTGCTGGACTTGCGCAGTCGGGACGCCGCGAACAGAGCCCGACCCGCGTCCGAGAGTGAAGCGGATCGATGGCAGACCTTGAGCACTTCCGCAAGTTGCACGCGATCGAACAAATCCAAGTCCGCCGCCGCTTGAAGGCCGAGCACCTCGGCGCACGGGTCATAGTCCGGCATGCGTTCCGCATCGCCCGAAGAACGGCGTTGCCAACTCCCCTGCAACCTTGCGATCTCCGCATCTACCACAGGCTCCAGGATCCGCCCCGAAGGCGACAACGTCGCAAGGCGCATGATCGAGGCCGAAAGGTCGCGAAAGTTCCCGCGCCACTCGGCCCTTGGTGACGTCGCGAACCGCAGGTACATCTCGCGGGCCTCGGTTGAAAAGCGCACCGTCCGCCCCGTCCGCCTCGCCACGTTCATCAGTTCGTACTCGATGTTCGGCTCGATGTCCTCAGCACGCTCCTTGAGCGCGGGCAGGCGGAACATCCACACGTTCAGGCGCGCGAGCAGGTCCTCGCGGAAGCGGCCATCAGCCACGCTCTCGCCCATGTCGCGATTGGTCCCAGCAATTAACTGGAAGTCGCTGGTCGCTTCCGTGTCAGAACCCAGGGGAAGGAACCGCTTCTCCTCAAGAGCACGCAGGAGCATCGCCTGCTCATCGAGCCCGAGTTCGCCGATCTCATCCAGGAACAACACACCCTCGTGGGCCGACTTGAGCAGACCTGGCCGATCGGTGGAGGCACCGGTGAATGAACCTTTCTTGTGCCCAAACAAGGCCGACATTGCCCCATCGCCGCGGAGCGTCGCACAGTTCACTTCCACGAAACTGCCCGCGACCTGTCGGCGATGACGCTTGAGGTCAAAGATTCGCCGTGCTAACTGGCTCTTGCCCGCGCCGGTCGGACCCGTGAGCAGCATCGGCTCGGTCGAGTGAGCCGCGACATGTTCAATCTCCTCGATCAGACGATTAAACGCCTGATTGCGCGTGTTGATTCCCGATTTGAGGCCTTCGATGTTGTCGGCGAACTCCTGTTGGAACCGAGCGGCGATGCCGTGGTACTTGGAAAGGTCCAGGTCGATGATGCGGTACTGACCCGCGGGATCAGCGGTGTTGAACTTGGGGCTGGTCTGGATCAGTTTCGCCGGGAACCGCCTCGTCTCCGTCAAGAGGAACAAACAGATCTGCGCGACGTGCGTGCCGGTGGTGATGTGAACGAAATAGTCTTCCTTCTCCTGGTCGAAGGGGTACGTGGCCGCGAAATCGTGCAAGGTCGTGTAGACCTCCTCAAAGTCCCACGGGTCTTTCGTGTCGACCTGATGAAGCCGCACGCTCGTCTGTGGCGAGACGCTGGCAATGTCCTCGACCACCTGCTTGGACAGCGTCGTGCCCATGCGCGGATAGAGCAGTTCGAGTCGATCGACCTGGAAGTCGTCCTGCTGGCACAACGAGACCGTCGGCCGCCACCGTTCCCAGCGATGAGCGCCGCGCCCCACGTCGAGGGTGGTGCCGAGGAGTCCGATGACGACGCGAGCACGGTCAGCCATATACAAAAGTATAACCTGCTTATCTCAGAATCTACTCTCTGGACCGCACACAGCGGTCTCGGGCTCGTTTTTTCTTCAAAAACGCTATTTTTCGATCTGGCACGCCGTGTGCATTCCTCTTTCCGTGGCCGCAATGTGGCGGCACTTGGAGGTGCATCATGGCGAACAAGTCTCTCTTCGCAACCCTGGCCGGCAAACTGCTGCCCCGGACCGACACCCGCAACAGCGCGGGCGGCGTGGCCTACGCCCTCACGCCCAAGCAGGCGCTCGCGCAGTATGCTGCGACGGGGTGCCTCAACCAGACGTACTACGCGTCGGCCGAGGAGCAACTGGCCAACGTGCTCGAACTTGCCATGAAGGTCGAGCCCGAGTTCGTGGCGCAGGTCGCCTTGTACTCTCGGTCCAAGGCCCACCTCAAGGACGTGCCGGCGTTGCTGGTCGCGTCGCTGAGCGTGACGTCGCCGGGGCTGATGGCCGAGGTGTTCGATCGCGTGATCGACTCGCCCAAGATGCTGCGCAACTTTGTCCAGATCATGCGGTCTGGCGTCGTCGGGCGCAAGAGCCTGGGTACCTTGCCCAAGCGATTGGTCGTCCAGTGGATCGAGCGGCGTTCCGATGAGCAACTGTTCCGCGCGTCGGTCGGCAACTCGCCCTCGATGGCGGACATCCTGAAGATGACCCACCCCAAGCCGGCGACGCCCTCGAGGGCGGCTCTCTACGGGTACATCATCGGCAAGGCGCACGACGCCTCGGCTCTGCCGGAGATCGTGCGCGAGTTCGAGGCATTCAAAGCAGGCCCGTCCACGTTCGGCGCGGACGACGTGCCCAACGTGCCGATGGAGATGCTCACGAGCCTCGCCCTCGAGCCCGCACACTGGAAGGCGCTGGCGAAGCGTGCGTCGTGGCAGGCGCTGCGCATGAACCTGAACACGTTCACGCGTCACGGCGTGTTCGAGGATGGGTCCATGGTCCGCGACGCCGCGTCGAAACTCCGCAATGAGCATGAGATCGCGAAGGCGAAGGTCTTCCCGTACCAACTCATGGCGGCGTACATGAACGCTGGCGATGAGGTGCCCCGGGAGGTCCGCGATGCGTTGCAGGACGCCATGGAAGTGGCGATCTCCAACGTGCCCGCAATCGAAGGGAAGGTCTGGGTCTTCCCCGACATCTCGGGGTCGATGCGGTCTCCGGTCACGGGTCACCGCGTCGGGTCTTCGTCCAAGGTGCAGTGCGCTGACGTGGCGGCCCTCGTCGCGGCGGCGGTCCTGCGGCGAAATCCCGGAGCGGGTGTCCTGCCCTTCTCGGATAGCGTCGTGAAGGCCGACCTCAACCCGCGCGACAGCGTGATGACCAACGCGAAGGTGTTGGCATCACTGCCCTCGGGCGGGACGAACTGCTCGGCTCCTCTGGCCTGGCTCAACGAGCGCGGGCTCAAGGGCGACCTCATCGTCTACGTCTCGGACAACGAGTCGTGGATCGATGGGCACGGGCAAGGCCGCGGCACGGCGACGCTGGCGCAGTGGACGCTGTTCAAGCAGCGCAACCCACAGGCGAAACTCGTCTGCGTAGACCTGCAGCCCAACGCAACGACGCAGGCGCCCACTCGCCTAGACGTCCTGAACATCGGCGGCTTCTCCGACGCCGTGTTCAGCCTGATCTCGGAGTTCAACGCAAGCACCAACGCCCAGGACCACTGGGTAAACACAATCGAGAAGGAGCAGATCTGAGTTTCGTTCTCCGCCCTCCGGGGCGGAGTCCATGCCGAATGCCTTTGGGACTACATTCAAACTTGTAGAGTCTCAAGACCACTCGTCGGCATGGATTCCGCCTCGGAAAGGCAAAGATCGGTCGGACGCGGCGAATGCCCCGTCGGGAGTACATTGGCATCGGTCGCGTGCTGGCAACGGCACGTTGCGAGTTCGAATCTCGCACGCGGAGTAGTTGAACGGGCAACCGTTTGACAGACCCACGTTCACCGACTCTCGACACCTACTTGTCGCCGCCAGGGCCGATTGGAGAAGTTGGACGCTCGACGGTCCACGACGAATGCCGATGGGACTACAGGATACCAACCTCCAGGTTGCGGGTTCGAATCCCGCCGACTTCCTCCGGGAAAGTCGTAGCTCAACTGGTTAGAGCGGGCACGTCTCATCAATCCCTTGTCGTCGTGGACCCTCGAGCGTCCCTCCTCAGAATGCCCGTAACCTCCTGCACAACTTATCGAAAGCGAGCATCCATGTCACAGTTCATCTCTACCGGCGACGCCACCTCGATCCTTCCCGTGCCCGACAGCAGCGTGAGCCCCATTACGGTCATCGCGACCGAGGAGATCCGCAACGGCTTCGACGAGTTCTGCATCAGGCAGGCGATCAACTGCCGCTTGGCGCCGGGCGTGACGGACGTTGTCCTCAACCCCGACGCGCACGCCGGGTACGGCGCGCCCATCGGCTGCGTGATGGCGTCGCCCACGCACATCTATCCCGGCCCTGTCGGCGTGGACATCAAGTGCTCCATGAGCCTCCTGCAACTGGACCTGCCCGAAGAGTCCATGAAGGACAAGAAGACGCGCCGCGCGATCATCAACGCGATCCTCGAGCGCACTCCCACCGGTGCGGGGCACCGCCAAGCGCGCAAGGGGCGGTACGTCGAGCACGACCTGGGCAAGCGGATCGTGACCGAGGGCGCGACGCCCGACATCCTCTCGCAACTGAACGTGCCCGCCGAGTGGGCCGCCCGCTGCGAGGACTCCCACCACACCGGGCACGATGGCTCGGCGGACGCCCTGCGCAATCGCCTCGATCGCCTGACCAGCGACTCCAAGATCGCGACCCTCTTCCGCTCCAAGTTACCACAACTCGGGACGTACGGCGGCGGGAACCACTTCGGCGAGTGCGAGATCGTGCACGTTGAGGAGACTCGGCGAGCACAGGAAGCCGCACAGGTCTTCGGCCTGCGCGACAAGCACGTCGCGTTCCTCTCGCACTGCGGCTCGCGTGGCTGGGGTGCGTTCCTGGCGGACATCCAGTTCAAGGCGATGCAGAAGAAGTTCGCCGACTGGGGTATCCCGCTTCCCGGCGGCGACCGGCACATGGTCCACGCGCCGCTTGGTTCGACCGAGGCGAACGACTATCTCGACGACATGGCGATGGGCGCGAACTTCGCCACCGTGAACCACATGATCATCAACGCGCTCGTGCTCGAGGCGTTCCAGGAAGTGATTCCCGGCACCAAGGGCTCGCTCGTGTATCTGATCAGCCACAACATCGCGCGCAAGGAGATCGTGAAGAACGCGCCATCATGGGTGCACCGCAAGGGCGCGACGCGTGCGTTCCCCGCGAAGCACCACGCGCTCAAGGAGACGCCCTTCTACGACACCGGTCACCCGATCCTCCTCCCCGGCAACCCCGTGGACGGCTCCTCGGTCATGGTTGGCGAGGCGGGCGCGGAGAAGTCGTGCTATAGCGTGAACCACGGCGCGGGGCGGCGCATGAGCCGCACGGCCGCGACGAAGTCTTTGGACCAGGAGCAGATCGACCGCAAGTTCGACGAGGCGGACATCCTGACCAACTGCCGCAACTACCCGCGCGACGAGGCACCCCGCGCGTACAAGGACTTTGAAGAGGTGCTCAAGAGTGTGAAGCAGGCGGGCCTCGCAAGCGAGGTCGCACGGCTGAAGGCACGGTTCGTGATCAAGGATGGGGATAAGGCGGATGACTAAGACACGACACAACCCAGACCCGCAAGCGCGACCCTTGTCGACCCTTGCCTTTGTGGTCCGATGCCGACTCTGCAAGCAGACAGTGTCGCGACCGATCGCGTTTCTGGCGCCGAATGAACCGGTTCGCTTGAAGGACAAGCAGGCTGTCATGTCACCAGAACACTTTGTTCTGGCGTGCGAAGTTCCCGACTTGATGAGACGATACAACCTCGATCACGGCGTGCTCATGCACGCCGATGATTTGTTGGACACATCCTGTTACACCGCGTCGTTCGGGTGCTGTGGTTATCGCGGTGACAGCCCAAACCTGACTTGTTCCAAGTCGCACTTGCTGGGTACTCGTTGTGACGACTGTGTCGATCCCGCCTTTGTGCATTGCTCCTTGAACTACTGCGAACTGTTCCCTTTGCCACGGACCTGATCATGCCCCTTCAACAAACAATCCACATCGACGGCTCCCAAGGCGAAGGCGGCGGCCAGATCCTGCGCTCCTCCCTCGCCCTCTCCATGGTCACGAAGAAGCCCTTCCGCATCTCGCGCATCCGCGCCGGACGCGCGAAGCCCGGGCTGTTGCGCCAGCACCTCACGGGCGTAAACGCCGCCGCGACCATTTCCGGTGCGAAGGTCACCGGTGCGTCCTTGGGCTCCACCGAACTCACCTTCGAACCCAGCGGCACAATCAAGGGCAGCGCGTACCACTTCCCCATCGGCTCGGCCGGTGGCACGATGCTCGTGGTGCAGGCGATCCTGCCCGCGCTCCTGCACGCCGACGGTCCATCGTCGGTCATCATCGAGGGCGGCACTCACAACACGGCGGCTCCGTCGTTCGAGTTCGTCGAGCGGACACTGATTCCAGTGCTCAACCTCGCCGGCGCCCGCATTTCAATTCGCCTGGAACGACATGGCTTCTACCCCGCAGGTGGCGGGCGCGTCGTCCTCGCGGTCGAACCG
>Ga0209175_10000838_pt1 | contig 16441 bp, 10 predicted proteins | sample JI91814C2DNA_FD_187506 | JGI IMG/M metagenome (GOLD analysis project Ga0209175, IMG submission 187506) | Wastewater effluent complex algal communities from Wisconsin, to seasonally profile nutrient transformation and Carbon sequestration -... | ecosystem: Engineered > WWTP > Effluent > Algae...
AATTGCTGATGGAAATCAAGCCTATAAAATTATCACCGCCGCGGATACAACTACCACTGATACTAATTACAAAGGTTTCAAACCCGCGGATGTCGCTGTGACGAACCTAGACACCACACCAACGGTAACACCAACGGTAACACCCACGGTAACACCAACGGTAACACCCACGGTAACACCCACGGTAACACCCACGGTAACGCCCACGGTAACACCCACGGTAACGCCCACGGTAACACCAACGGTAACACCCACGGTAACACCCACGGTAACGCCCACGGTAACACCAACGGTAACGCCCACGGTAACACCAACGGTAACGCCCACGGTAACACCAACGGTAACACCAACGGTAACACCCACGGTAACGCCCACGGCAACACCAACGGTGACAACATCGGTAACGCCAACGGTAACACCATCGGTAACACCAACGGTAACACCATCGGTGACAACATCGGCAACACCAACGGTAACACCAACCGTAACACCAACGGTGACAACATCGGTAACACCAACGGTAACACCAACCGTAACACCAACGGTGACAACATCGGTAACGCCCACGGTAACGCCAACGGTAACACCATCGGTGACAACAACCGTAACACCGACACCCATTCTTGACTGTATTGAGAAGAAAATTTTTCCGCCTAATTTGAGGGAACCTGATGACACCAATCTAAATGTCATTAAAGTCCAACCCGGAGAGATTAAAGGGACTGAGAAAAATGATAAGTTTGATGGTGCTTCTAACCCTAATTTATTTCACGGTTTAGCCGGTGATGATAAATTAATTGGTGGTGTCAATAATGATACAATTCTTGGTGGCAAAGGCAATGATTATATTGATGGCAAAGATGGTAATGATTGGCTTTATGGAGGCAAGCATAATGATATTATCATTGGTGGCTTAGGTGAAGATACTCTCAGAGGCGACTTAGGCAATGATACCCTCAATGGTAGTGAAAATAACGACATCCTTTATGGTGGCAAAAACAATGATTGGCTCAATGGTGGTAAAGGGAATGATACCCTCTATGGCCAACTAAATAATGATGTTCTCTTCGGGGATCAAGAAGATGATTATCTCTTCGGTGATGTCGGGAATGATACCTTACTCGGAGGCGGTGGAAATGATACCCTCTTCGGAGGAGAAAATGATGACATCTTAGATGGTTGTATTGGTGATAATTCTCTCAGTGGCGATTTAGGGAATGATATTCTCTATGGCTGTGGAGGGAATAATACTCTCACGGGTGGCTCAGGAAATGACTTATTTCTTCTCGGTTTCCCTAACAGCTTAAATATCATTACAGATTTCACAAAGGGTTCCGATAAAATCGCGGTATCGGGTGCTTCTTTCAGTCAATTAGATTTCGTGCAAGATAACACGAATACTCTAATTAAGTTGAAGAATGGACAACAAATCGGGACTCTTCTGAATGTGAATGCGTCTTTATTGAGTGCAGATAATTTCCTTAGTGTCTAATTCAATGGGGATATTTCGCCAATATCTCCACAACCAATGATAAATACTGGTAAACCCGCCCCAAATGTCTTTCGGGGCGGGTTTATCCATTTTCTGCGTCACCAGCCAGAGATACGGGTGAAAGAGTGAAAGAGGGCGGGTTTATCAATTTTCTCCGTCACCAGTGAGAGATACGGGTGAAAGAGTGAAAGAGGGCGGGTTTATCAATTTTCTGCGTCACCAGTGAGAGATACGGGCGATCGCGCCCCTACCAATGAAAGAGCCCCATTGAAGAAAAACCTGTTTTCTTTGAAATACCCTCGCCCAACCCAAAAATGAACTCGCTTTCTCGGTTAGGTTAAGACATGATCGCGATCGCGCTCCCCCGTTTCAACCGACAAAGAAATGGCCAAGGTATTGTTGAAGAAACTGGGTTTCTGGGTAAAACTACTCTTCGCCGCCTTGAATTTTGAGTAAGAGGAAGCCTCCGCCTAACCCGACGAGTATGAGGGTAAAGCATAAGAATGCCGTAATTAAAATCTCTTCGCCCATTGTGTTGTAGTCTCCTGTATGTGCCATCAAGAGTATTTTAGGACAATTTGAGTCAAAACCTAGAGCAGGTGGGACAATTGGCTAGGTACGATCGCGCCCGACAAGATCCCTCCCTTTCCATGGGGCGGGACGAGGGTTGACACTGGACGCGATCGGTCGTTTATAATTGCGGTGTTTTGATTGACTTAAGTCAGGATGTGATCGTTATGGATGTGAAGTTTGTTTTAGGAATTTTAACGGTTGTGTTTACTGTTGCTTGTCTCTTTTTTGGGACAAAGAATGGATTTTATGATAGCAAGAATTATCACGGTAATGGTTCGGCTCACTAGGTTTAGTTTAGTTTTGATTTTTTAGTTATTAGTTTTACACCCTTTTATGGGTGTTTTTTTTATCATTTTTTTAACCGCAGATAAACGCAGATGAACACAGATGGCTGTCATAGATAGATGAGGATTTAGATGAGAGTAAGTCTTTGGCAACTCTCAAATCGCGATTACCGCGGTGTTCGCAAAATACTAACCATTAACCATAACCCGAAAAAACTGGCTACCCCAAACAAAATATTACTGACTAATGTTAACTGATTAGTCGGAGAATTAGCCGCGATCATTGACGCACCTAAAATTAATGAACCTACCAGAATACTTAAAGATAATCTATTGGCGGAATTATTGACACTCGACGCGATCGGTTCCAAATCTTTCAGGGTTAAATTCCATTTTAATGTCTCCGATGTCACGCGATCTAATAATACTTCTAACTGACGCGGTGACTGTAACGATAAACTCTTAATATCTAAAGCCGTCCTCAAAAAACTTTGTAACGGATCATCCCCCAATAATTGACGGCGAAATAAATCCGTCATTAATGGTTTAAATTCATCTAATAAATTTAAACGAGGATTAAAAGCTCTTGTTACCCCCTCTAAATTCGCTAAAGCTTTAGTAAATAACCCCAAATTACTCGGTAAACGAATCCGGTTATCACGCGCAATTTGCATCACCTCATAAAATACTTCGGAAAAATTAATCTGTGATAAACTTAAATTATAATACTTACGCAACATCCGTGCATAATCATTCTCTAAATCAGATAAACTCTCAGGTTTTGCCGATTCTGCTAATTGTAATGTTAATTGACTACATCTTTGGGCATCTAAATCTACAACCGCTAATAATAACTCAGTTAAATTTTGTTGTGTTCTCGGATCTAGCCGCCCAATCATGCCACAATCTAATAACGCGATTCTGCCATCATTCAAATAAAATAGATTACCCGGATGAGGATCAGCATGAAAAAATCCATCTATGAAAAATTGATGAAAAAACGCCCTAAATAAAAGCGTTGTGATCGCTTGACGTTCCTCATCTATATTCCCTTTATATTGAGTTCCCTTTAAATTTCCAGAAAGAATGGGAACCCCATCTAACCATTCTAATACTAATATTTTCTTAGTCGTAAATTCCCAATAAATCTCAGGAATTACTAATTGTTTCCCATCAAACCAACGACTACTGGCTAAATGATGTCTCAATTCATCCGTATAACTCGCTTCTTGAGAAAAATCTAATTCTGCCCTTAACGCGTTGCCAAATTCATCCGCTAACGCGACAATATCATATTGTTGACCAAAGTCCGTAAAAGCGACTAATTCACCTAAACGTCGTAAGACATTAATATCTTGTTCAATAATAAGATCAATCCCCGGACGTTGTACTTTGATCGCGACTTCTTTTCCATTTTTAAGAGTAGCACGATAGGTTTGACCAATGGAACCCGCGGCGACGGCTTTAGGATTAATTGTAGTAAAAATATTCTCTAGGGGTTGTAGTAATTCCTGACGGAGAGTATTTTCAATTAAGGACCAAGGTGCGGGGGGGACTTCCGCTTGTAAACTGGAAAGAGTTTCGATATATTCGGAGGGTAAAAGATCGGGACGAGTGCTTAATAATTGTCCTAATTTAACGTAAACCGGTCCTAATTGAATAAAAATATTTCGTAAGACTGCGGGGGCAGGGAGATAAGGTTCATCGGTTTCGTTTCCTGTGAGGAGACGTTTCAGGTAGTCCCAACCATTACGGAAGACAATTTCAACGATTTCGGCTTCACGGGAATTGGCAGGTGTTATGCTAAACACGGCGTTTTCTGTAAGTTATTGATGACATCTTTTAGGATAACATTATTACTAAATTTTGCAAGTATTCTCCGTAACATAATCAAATGTTTGGTCACTTTTTCATACCCAAAAGTCATTTTTTGAAAGGTTTTATTGATTTTAGTTAAATTTCCTTCTCATAGATTTGTTAAGGGGTTATATTCTCAAGACCTGCTGTGGCAAAAATTACGTCAAAGGCAGGCAAGATGCCTACCCTACAGTAGTTTTTGGAGATGTCCTCAAGAAACAGAGTCTCCTGATTAAACTGAACCCGCCCCAAAAGATTAACGTGATCTTTTTCTTCTTCTCTTTCCTTAGTGCCTTAGTGCCTTGGTGTTTACTTCCCCAAAAAGAGGGAATTTCACCCCGAAAAAATGACATTATCTTTCTTTTCTTAGTGCCTTAGTGCCTTGGTGTTTACTCCCCAAAAAGAGGAAATTTCACCCCGAAAAGAATAACATAATCTTTCTTTTCTTAGTGCCTTAGTGCCTTGGTGTTTACGCCCCCAAAAAGAGGAGAGGGAAAAAGAATGACATAATCTTTCTTTTCTTAGTGCCTTAGTGCCTTGGTGGTTCATCTAAAAATTCCCAAAGACACGGGAAAATAGTGATGAGTCAAAATCGAGGGATTCTTACTCATCACTGCCCAAAAATCTACCTTTTGGATGATGACAGCCGCAGACTTTACCGGATATATTCTTTCAAGATACTGTTGCGATTGGGATGACGTAACTTTCGTAGGGCTTTCGCTTCAATTTGGCGAATTCGCTCACGCGTGACGTTAAAGATTTGACCAATTTCCTCTAAAGTCTTCATCCGTCCGTCATCGAGTCCATAGCGTAGTCGTAAAACATCTCGCTCGCGGGCACTGAGGGTGTCTAAGACGCTCTCTAAGTCTTCGCGTAATAAACTTTTTGAGACTTGATCTTCTGGTGTCTCCCCATCTGATTCAATAAAATCTCCTAGGCGGGAATCTTCTTCCTTTCCAATGGGAGTTTCTAATGAAATTGGTAATTGGGCTGACTTGGCAATAAAACGCAATTTTTCAATGGTCATTTCCATTTTGGTTGCGATTTCTTCTTCTGTCGGTTTGCGACCTAATTCTTGAGATAATAGTTTCGTGGTTTTCTTGATGCGCGAGATTGTTTCGTAGAGGTGAACTGGTAAACGAATGGTTCGAGATTGATCCGCGATCGCGCGCGTAATGGCTTGACGAATCCACCATGTGGCATAAGTGCTGAACTTATAACCTTTTTCATGGTCGAACTTTTCGGCTGCCCGGATTAAGCCTAAACTACCTTCTTGAATTAAGTCTTGGAAAGAAAGACCCCGATTCATATACTTTTTGGCTATCGAAACCACCAAACGGAGGTTCGATTGTACCATTTTATCTTTGGCACGACGTCCCAGGTGCAGACGACGACGGAACGCGGGCAAGGGCATATCCACCGCACTCGCCCATTCATTGTCTTTTGGTTCCCGTTCTAACTGTTCGCACAGTTGCTCTCGCACCCGTTCCAATTCCAGTAAATCCGCGATTTTTCGAGCTAATTCAATTTCTTCATCGGCTCGTAGGAGGCGAATTCTACCAATTTCTTGTAAATAAAGACGAATGGAATCTTCTGTGTAATGTTTTTTCTTAGCCTGAACCCGACGGCGGGTTTTTTTGCCAGACTTAGGATCTTCCTCTTCAGACTGAACATCCAAAAAATCGTCTCGATCATCTCCCTCATCGAGAAAGTCTAGCTCTACTTCAGGGAGTACACCGGATGCTATCCGTTGTAACTCAAGCTCGATCTCAGGCACAATAGCAGTGTCGAGTAAGTGATTCGTCTGGATCATGCCGCGTTCCTCATGCTCCTTAATAAAGAATTAATAATTAGAGAACCTAAAATCTGTCTATATGTTAGACAGGAAGACCTTTCGTCAAGGGCCCAATGCTGAATGAGAGGCCGTTGACGACACTCACAACAAGACCGCTTCTACTCCAAGCTAGTTGGGTAAAAGCAATAGGAGATTGGGATGGGATCTCAGAAAGACCTTTCCGATTGTAGCCTTTCTTACAAAAAATGCACGCGTTTGCCTATCAGCACTAAAAATTTTGAGTCGGTCTGCTCTCGCGTGAGATGAAAGACATGGAAAAAGAGGCTTTAACTGTTACGTTAGCTCAAATCTCTAAAAATGGGATGATTTTTTACATTAAGTCACATTAAGAATTTAACGTCATACTATCTTAAGGGTGACTTATCCGTGTTTTCACGGAGATAGGTTTGGGTTTTTTCTCTCTACTTCCGTATTTTTCGGGGGTTTGGGCTGTTTATTCTGTTCTCACGATACCATCTCTGTGCCAAAATACGGATTTTTGTCTAGGATTAATCCGCATAGCTTGATTTAAAAATCAAGTTAAGATTTGTCAAAATCCGTTGGTAGGATTTTGCTGTTCGATCTAATACATGGAGAATTGCTTAAGGCTCGCGTTTTGATGAGAGTATTTTTCGATAAAAGTCTTCGAGGGCGGTAACACAAGTTTTATCATCGTAGAGAGGGGCTGAATTTTTGATGATTTTGTCAACAATTTTTTCTCTCCAGTCTGCCTCGATTCCGAGTTTGATCGCGATCTCAATATATTCTGTTTCCTGTTGCGCGATCGTTTCAGTAATACCAAGACGTGTTAAAATACCGTAGCTATGACGACCTCGCATAAATTCCCCTGCACAGGTGACAACAGGTAAATGACACGCGATCGCGTCTAAGGTGGTCTGACCCCCCGACCAGGCAAAACTATCTAAAAAGATATCAGACAATAAGAAGAGATTCCAATAACCGATTTGATCTTGTAAAGGGATAATAACACAATAGTCTTCACTATTTAAACCCACTTTGGCGAAAGCTCGTTGCAGTCGTTGTTGAAATTTTTGACCGATCGCGATATTCGGACGAGCAATAAAAGAAAATTGCGCCTGGGGAACTTTTCGGGCTATTTCTGCTAAAATATCATCATATTGAGGCAGATATTTAGAAAGAAGTTGACAACAAAGATAAACGATCGCGTTTTCACGGAGTTTAAAGTGGGAACGAGAGAGAGTAATGGGGGGGGGAGTGGGTTGGGGATACGCGATACCGATATTAGGTAAAGTAATTAAAGTTTCGGAATAATGATTTTGTGCTTGGGGGGGTTCCATTAATTCACTAGAGAGAAAATAGTCAACGGTTGGGAGTCCTGATGTGATAGGATGAGCCCAAGTTGTACATTGAATGGGGGCAAGTTTTAACCCAGCCATTTGCGTCAGTTGGATTTGTTGGCCTAAATCAAGAAAAACTAAGATATGTAATTGATCATGGAGAATTTGTTGACAAACTTTTTCCTGGTTATGGGGAATATAATAAAAGTGATCACTATATTGTCTAAATTGCTGTGTCAACGCGTCTTGAGTTTCCGTAATTTGATAACAAGAAATTTCAAAATCATTACTATTATGATGACGAAACCAACCGAGTGTTAATTTGCCCACGGTATGACTCCAGAAACACCCCGAAATATAACCAATGCGAATTTTTTGATTGTGACTAAGGGGAGGAATTTCTAAGGGTTGCGCCCATTGGGGATAATTGAGTTTCATTACTTGATGAACAAATTCACCATATTGTTTTTGCAGGGCTAAATCATTTTTTCCTTGATAGGAGAGAAAGAAGTTACTATGTTGAGAAATAAAGTTTAACGCTTGTTGTTGCTCTGTGATAGTGTCTAACGGGGTTTGTTCGATGAGTGCTTTTATTCCTTGGGTAAAATTTTCTCTATAGTTGATAATTTCTGCGGTTGTGTTGTAGAAAATGGGTAAAATTAAATGATGACGGAATTGCCATGTTAGGTTATTGGGAAAAAGTTGGGAGGCTTCACGGGAAAGCGCGATCGCGTCTTGAGTTTCTCCGGTTTCGATATAAAGGGAGACTAAACAATGATAGAGTGCTTCGACATTAGGATATCGGGCAATGGCTTTTTGACAAAGCGCGATCGCGTAGCATGGGCGCAGCCCAATCGCGTCTGGATAATTTTGGAGATGTTGGTAAGCATGGGCTAAATTTAAGAATATCTCCGCCGTCAAGGAAGTTTCAGGAATCTGTTGATAATAAAAAATCGCTTTTTGGTAATTTTCCCGTTGATAATAGTCATTCCCAAAGTATAAATAACGCTGAATCGGGTCATTTTGCAAAAGATAGAGAAATTCTAAGGCTTGATTAATTTCTCTATCATTAGGATTAAGTTGATAGGCTCTTTGATAAGACGCGATCGACTCTTCTAAAAGTTCTTGTTTTAAAAGGATATTACCTAAATTAACATAACTCCCATAATGATTTGGATTAACTTCTATAGCTTGTTTATAAGTCAATTCCGCTTCAGTGATTAATCCCAGTTGCGATAAAATATTACCGAGATTATTATAAGCATCTATGAAATTAGAGTTGAGCTGGATGGTTTCCTGATAATGACGAATAGCCGTGGAAAAATCGCCTAATTTTTCATAGAGTAAACCCAAAATATAGTAAATATTAAAATTAGATGAATCAAGGACTAAAGTTTGAGTGAATATATTTTTTGCCTCGGGCAATCGTTCGGTAAGATAATAAATAACACCTAACTGATATAAGGCTTCTGCGTCTTGGGAGTTTAACTGGATAAGTTGCTCATATTTAGCTTCAGCTTCGATTAAATTCCCACTATTTTGTAAATCCGTAGCTTCCTGATAAAGTCGGGCGATAACTTGACTTTCTTGAGATTGAAGCCGACAAAAATTAGTGAGATTTTGAATAAATGTGTGATGACGTACTTTTGGGTATTGTTTTCCAGAATCATCATAATTTTGATCCCAATTTAAAATTAATACTCCATTCCAAGAGTCTCTTAATTCGGGGGTGGAAAAATCCCATAATACTTGACAATGAGGAGAAACCGTGATAAAATCTAAAACTGCTTGATGAACGGGTATTTGATGGGAATTGCCAATAATAATTAAAGATTTTTCTGCGAGAAATTCTTGGAGGAAAAGAAGGGCTAATAAAACCGCGCGATAATCAGAATAGGCATTAGAAAAATAGAGTACACCTATTTTATCTTCCGATTGTAGTTGCCGTAAATTAATGAAAAACTCCTCTAAATTTTGTTGACAAAAAATCACGTGATCGTCTAATTGATATTGACAAAGAGTTTGGGTAAAAATTTCTGCTCTTTCTATAATGTTTTCTTCCTGGGCTGACGAATCAACCGCATAAGCATAACAATGAGGGTTATTCTGCAACGCGGCAATTAAAGAAGTCCCCGGAAAACAACCTATTTCACAATAAACCTCACCCTCGTCTATACAATTAATCGCCCAATTGAGCAATTGCATCACATTAGGATGAATTTGACTAGGAATTTGGTTAAGAATTTCCTGAAATAAAACTGATTTTGGGATAACGTGAGAGGTTCCCCAATTATGGTAAAAAGTCGGTAAATTTTGCCGAAATTCTTGCTCTTTCATAATGTAATTATTCTGATCTGTATAAGGGATAACCCAGTTAATCTATTAGGTATTAAATGGGGAATACGCATCGAAGAAAGAATAGGAAATAGGAAAGCCCGAAGCGGAAATAATTAACACTTAACCCGGTTATTTCTTCTTTCTTTGTGCCTTCGTGCCTTGGTGTTTAACTAATTCTTCCCTCTTGCTTCTTCCTTCTTCCCTCTTCCTTCATTATCGATCGCGTAATTTGGGATTAACAAATTCGTTTAAACCTTCGCCTAATAAAGATAATCCTACCACCATTAAGGTTAAAGCGAAACCCGGAAAAAAAGCAGGCCACCAAATTCCTGTAGGTAAAGCTTCTAACGCGATCCGTAAATCATGTCCCCATTCGGGCACTTCTTCAGGAAGTCCTAAACCGAGAAAACCTAAGCCTCCCAAGGTTAAAATAGCATCAGCCGCATTAAGGGTAAATAAGACGGGTACGCTTTGAATTACATTTAAGAAAAGATATCGAGTTAAGACTGTCCAAGTATTTGCCCCCATCGCTTGGGCGGCTTCGATAAATAATTCCGTTTTGACACTAACGGTATGATTTCTCACCACTCGATAATATTGGGGGATATAGGCAATACTTAACGCGATCGAGGCATTAAAAACCCCTTTTCCTACCACAAACGCGAGGGTAATTGAAAGTAATAATCCGGGTAAAGTGTAAATGGTATCCATGAAAAACAATAAAACGCGATCTAAACGTCCACCGAGATAACCACTTACTAATCCCAAAGGGACTCCGATAATTAAACTTAAAGCAGTAGCAAGAATTACCACTTGCCACGCGACTTGAGAGCCGAATAAAGTACGAGAAAAGATATCATATCCTAAGCGGTTTGTGCCAAACCAATGAGTTAAAGAAGGTGCATCGTGAATAGGGTTAGAAAGTAATGCTTCGGCATCGGTGGGATCTTGTAACCATCCCCAAGCTTGAAAAATCGGGCAGAAAATCGTGATGAAGATAAAAAATAGGGTAATTGCTAAACCTGCCCACATCATTTTTATAGATAGACTTGATTTCCCAGAAAGATGCAAAAAAACTGGTAATTTTAATCTGGTTGTCGCCATTAGTTTAAAATTTGAGAAGACCTTTGTTATTTTACACGATTATTGGCATAACAGATAAATCCGAAATTGAGCGACTAACATTGTAATTGTTTTCAGTCCTCTTGAGAGGACTTTAGCTATCAGCCCGGAAATTAATTTCCGGGCGAGATTTTCTACAAATGATTTTGAATCATTTCTCGATACTGACTTTTTTGTTTGACGCCTTTAAATTCTCCTACTTTCTCTTTATTCTTGAAAAATTGAATGGTTGGAGTCCCCACAACTCCCGCGGCTTCGGCAATTTCGGGATCTTGTTCGATGTCAACTTCTACATAGTGAATTTGGTTATCAAATTCATCTACGACTTTACTTAAAATCGGTTTTAAGGTATGACAGGGGCCGCAAGTGGGAGACGCGTATTTTACCATAATCACGCGATCGCTATCATGGTATAATTTCCGTAAGGCATAACCTCCTTCATGGCGAGTTAAATTAATATCAAATGTCTCTTCTGTATCCGGTTGATGGGGGGTTTCTTCTTCTACCTTGGGTGCGGCTTCACCTGTTTGATGAAATTCTTGAGATAAGTTATTCGCCGATAACCAGCGTTCGGCTAATAATGCCGCCATACAACCTGTTCCGGCGGCTGTAATCGCTTGACGATATTCATGATCTTGAACATCTCCCGCGGCAAAAACTCCGTCTATAGAGGTTTCCACAGTACCATGTTTTGTGACAATATAACCAACGGGATCGAGTTCTAATTGTCCTTGGAATAAGTCGGTATTGGGAGTATGGCCAATGGCATAAAATAAACCATTTACGGGTAAATTGGTTTCTTCTCCTGTCTGATTATTTTTAAGTTTGATGCCTTCTAATTTACCATTGCCATAGACATCAAGGGGTTGAGTATTCCAATGGACGGTAATTTTAGCATTACTTAAAACTCGATCTTGCATTGCTTTAGATGCACGCATCTGATCGCGACGGACTAATAAGTGAACATGGGAGCCGTATTTTGTTAAATAAATGGCTTCTTCTGCCGCTGTATCTCCACCTCCAACAACGGCTAATTCTACATTCTTAAAAATGGGAGTTGCCCCGTCACAAATTGCACAAGCTGAGATGCCTAAATTCCAGTATTTTTCTTCGTTGGGAAGATGTAAGCGTTGTGCGGTTGCACCTGTCGCGATAATAATACTATGGGTTTGAAATTCCCTGTCTTCAGAGCGGACAATAAAGGGACGTTTTGTGAAGTCAACAAAGGTGACATCTTCTGTATATAATTCTGCTCCCCAACGCACGGCTTGAGCTTTCATCCGATCCATGAGTTTTGGCCCTGTAATTCCTTCTGGAAAACCGGGGAAGTTTTCGACTTCGGTGGTAGTCATTAATTGCCCCCCCGGAATGCCCCCCCGTTGATATCCTTCAAAGACTATGGGCTTGAGGTTAGCACGTCCCGCGTAGATGGCCGCGGTGAACCCCGCGGGACCTGATCCTATAATAATGAGGTTTTCGACGGTTGTGTTGGTCATATCTACTTATCCAGACTCATAACGACTTCGCTTTAGTGTCTATTATAACGGATAAGGGGAAGAATGGAGAGAGGAAATTTGAGATGTGAGCGCGATCGCGCTTTTGTCGAGGAAAGGAAAGGGGGCGTAGTCGTGATTCCAGAGAGAATATTGAGATAGAATAGAAATCGTTAATAATAGAAAAAAAGGAGAAGCTGAAATTTATCAAAAAAGACGAGGGGAAAGCAGAAAATGATAGATCACGATCGCTTATTTAAGGAACTTCTGACCACATTTTTTGTGGAATTTTTGGAGTTATTTTTCCCAGAAGTTGTCGGGTATATAGAGCGAGATAGCTTAGAATTTTTAGACAAGGAGGTATTTACCGATGTCACATCAGGAGAACGTTATGAAGCCGACATAATTGTGAAAACAAGATTTCAGGAGCAAGAAACATTCTTTCTGATTCATACTGAAAATCAGGCACAATATCAGGGGAACTTTAGCCAACGAATGTTTCGCTATTTTTCGCGCTTATCCGAAAAGTATGGGTTATCAGTTTATCCCATCGCGGTGCTATCTTTTGATAGTCCCAAAACCATCCAGCCCAATAGTTATCAAGTCGCCTTTCCCAACAAGGTTGTCTTAGATTTTAACTATGATATTATTCAATTGAATCGCCTGAATTGGCGAGACTTTTTGAAACAAGAGAATCCGGTGGCCGCGGCACTGATGGCAAAAATGAATATTGCCAAACAAGAGCGAAGACAAGTCAAATTAGAATGTCTGCGTCTGCTGGCAACATTGCGGCTCGATCCGGCGAGAATGAAGTTAATTTCTGGCTTTGTTGATACTTATCTTCGCCTAAGTACAGCGGAAGAAAAGTTGTTTCAAGCCGATATTGCTAGAATAGAACCGAATCAACAGGAGGTAGTTATGCAAATTGTCACCAGTTGGATGGAGGAAGGTTTACAACAAGGGTTACAACAAGGGTTAAACCAAGGGTTAAACCAAGGGTTACAAAGAGGAAAGCTCGAAGAAGCGATCGCGTTAATTTGGCGACTACTTCAACGGCGTATTGGTGAGATAACTCCTGAATTGCGCTCGCGAATTTCCCAGTTATCTTTAACTCAGTTAGAAGATTTAGGGGAAGCTTTACTCGATTTTTCTAGTCAAGTTGATTTAGTGACTTGGTTACAAGGAATTTCTGATGAGTCGATAGCTAGTGATAGTAATAATAGCTAATGTGTTTTTTTAGCTATTTTACGCGATGCCGCGAAGCGGCACGCCGAAGGCTTCGCGCTCCTCTACAAGTCTCCCTTCTTAAGGCAGGGCTGATTCATTCTGCTGATACCCGCCTGGGCCGAGAGTCCCTGTCTCATAGCTGAAGTCGTCTGAAGACGACTGAAGACGACTGAATCAGTCAAATGAAACAGCCCTGACTTCTTAAGGGGGAATAAAGGAAAGACGATGGCGCGAAGGGGTACGCCGTTGGCGCTGCGTAAGACTTCGCGCTAACTTTTCTCTGATAAAATCTCTCTAATTCTGTCACGAAACAAACGCACAACGGCTCGCTGCCCGATATTTCTACTTTGTGCAATAAAACCCGGAATTTCAGCAATAGGTAAAAAAGGGAAAGCCAAACTTTGCTCCGAAATTTCATAATTTCCCTCGACAAGTCGATAAACTTGTAACATTTGTCGTGTATATCTCCAAAGTTCAGGAACTCCCAGAGAAGCATAGAGAGAAAATTTATCAAGGGAAGAACTTGTATAATCAGACTCTACTACTAAGTCTGGGGGAGGCACTTCCGGTAGATTGATATTTTTTCCTCTGACAACTGATTCATTTTGAATATAGAAACAACTATCCGGTTCAACTCCACGACTTAATTCCTCCCGTTCCAAAGTCAAGGAACCTAGACTTCTGAGTTCAATTTCTAACTCATCGACTATCGCTTCAATAAAACTTTCGATAAGTCGTTTCGGTTCTTCATGTTTTTCTAGTGGAATTCTGATTTCTAACACTCCTTGATTATAGGCAATTCTCCAAACGCGATCGTCTCCGACTTCTGTCATTAATGCTTTATAGGTTGACCAGCTAACCCCTTTTAAAATGACATGGTTAGAGACACGATTAGACTCTTGTAATTGTAGAGGGGGTGATGTTATTGTTACCATCTCAACGACCTTTTTTTAATTTGATTGATTTTATCATATTTCCCCTTATATGGTAAACTGGAAAAATTAACGCGATCGCGCTAACTTGGTTTTGGTAAAATCCCTGACATTATTGATGCCAAGAAATACATGACATCACAGGATATAATAAAGTCAGGACTTAGGCTCTTCCAGCCAATAAACCTTTGGACTCCTATTCCCGGTTTCTGCGAAAGTCCTAGAAGTTTCAAATGGGATCATATTGGTTGTCTCAATGAGTAGCGCGTAAGGCTTCACGTCGGGTATCCAAAGCACAAGCCTCTTGCTTAGGAGAACTTTTGCACCCAGATCAACTTGTATCGCCAAATCTCTGAGTATCTTTCTCCAAAAAAATTAAAGAAATGTGTGCCGTGAACTTTTTTATAAGTCTAAGTTTGTATAGAGTAATACTAGGGATACTTAATATTTGTTAAGGATCGCGACTATAGTAATTCTCAATCATATCCATCGGAGCTAACAGGGCGCCAACCTCTTGCTCGTAATTTACTATTGAGAAATTTCTATAGAATTTTATCCCGTCCATAAGCCCTTGATTTTTCCTATAAAAATAGGCAGATTTAAAAATGGAATCAACCGCAAAAGATTATCGTCATATTCAATTTCGTGAAGGGCAAAATAGTGTGGATTTCCCACAACTAAAAGCCCTTTTTGAAGTCGCGGCATTTTGGGCAAGAGTTCGCAAAATAGAGGATTTACAAATCGCGATCGCCCATAGTCAAGCCGTCGTAACTGTCTGGGAGCGCGATCGGATGATCGGATTTGCCCGTGCCACATCAGATGGAATCTATCGGGCAACAATATGGGATGTCGTCATACATCCAGACTATCAAGGAGGGGGATTAGGGAGAAAATTAGTACAAACAGTATTAAGTCATCCGTTGATGTGTCGAGTCGAGCGGGTTTATTTGATGACAACTTATCAACAAAGTTTTTATGAGCGCATTGGATTTCAAATTAACGCGAGTACAACTATGGTATTAGAAAACCCACCCATTCACCAGGAAGAATTAATGATTAATCATATTGAATTGGTAAGTGTAAATAGCTAATACCAGAGTAGGAAAATTAAATGAACTACAAAGGCACAGAGGAGACAAAGGGATAATTTTCCATAACTTTGTGCATAATCGACGGTAGGGGTGCTTTCACCAGTATCTTAAAAACATCACCTTAATACAGGTGAATGCTCCCCTACAAACCTGTCGCGATCGCGCATCGCATTTTCCCCATTAACTTTCCCTTTCTTTCCTTTTTTTCCTAATAGGTGTAATTATGTAATTACGATTATTCTTACACTTTTCGGGGAATTCTGTAATTACCATTATCATTACATTCTCGGTTCTCACTGTAATGACCTTTCAACCCTGTAATGGTGTAATTACGATTACGATTATTATTGCCTTCTGTAATTACAGAATTACGATTATCATTACAGTCTCGGTTCTCACCCTAATGACGCTTCCACACTGTAATTCCGATTACGATTATCATTACAGCCTGTAATTACAGAATTACGATTATTATTACAGTCTCGGTTCTCATGGTAATGACCTTTAAATCCTGTAATTGTGTAATTACGATTACGATTATAGAATGGAGTCTCACTATAATGCTCCTTCAACCCTGTAATCTTGTAATTACGATTATCATTACACTTCTCTTGTCATGGTGTAATTACGATTATCATTACAGTCTCGGTTCTCACTGTAATGACCTTTCAACCCTGTAATGGTGTAATTACGATTATCATTACACTTCTCTTGTCATGGTGTAATTACGATTATCATTACAGTCTCGGTTCTCACCCTAATGACCTTTCAACCCTGTAATGGTGTAATTACGATTATCATTACACTTCTCTTGTCATGGTGTAATTACGATTATCATTACAGTCTCGGTTCTCACCCTAATGACCTTTCAACCCTGTAA
>Ga0209175_10000840_pt1 | contig 16417 bp, 16 predicted proteins | sample JI91814C2DNA_FD_187506 | JGI IMG/M metagenome (GOLD analysis project Ga0209175, IMG submission 187506) | Wastewater effluent complex algal communities from Wisconsin, to seasonally profile nutrient transformation and Carbon sequestration -... | ecosystem: Engineered > WWTP > Effluent > Algae...
CGCCGACGGCGTCAGGGTGCGCGGCTACGTGTCCACGGTGCTCGGCTGCCCCTACCAGGGCGACGTACCGGTGGCGGACGTGGTGCGCGTGGCCCGTCGCATGCATGCCCTGGGCTGCTACGAGGTGTCCCTGGGCGACACCATCGGCATCGGCACGCCGGCCGGGGCGCGGGCCATGCTGCGCGCGGTGGCGGGCGAGGTGCCGATGGCCGCGCTGGCCGTGCACTTCCACGACACCCGCGGCCAGGCCCTGGCCAACATCCTGGCCTGCCTGGAAGAAGGCGTGGCCGTGGTGGACTCCGCGGTCTCAGGCACGGGCGGTTGCCCCTACGCACCGGGCGCCAGCGGCAACGTGGCCAGCGAAGACGTGGTGTACATGCTCGAAGGCATGGGCATCGGCACCGGCGTGGACCTGGCGCGGCTGGTGGAGACCGGCCGCTGGCTTGCCGGCCGCCTGGGCCGCGCTTCCGGGAGCAAGGTCACGCTGGCATCGGCCTGATCTCGCGCCCGCGGGCCTGCGGTGTATGCTCGGCCCACACCCCGAGCAAGACCGGCCAACGGCGGCATGGACCAGCAAGCCCCGATCCCCGAATCTGACCACGGCCCGACGGCCGAAGCGCGCCGTTCGCGCGACAACCCCGTGATAGCCCGGCTCGAAGCGCTGATCAACTCGCCCGGCGCGGTGGCCGACCCCGTTTTCCTGTCCGAACTGCTGGCCTGCCTGCACGGCCTGCAGCGTGAAGCCGAAAGCGTGCGCCGCCGCTACGACAGCCTGTTCAACGCGGTGCCCGACCCCATCAGCATCATCGCCGCCGACGGCCGCATCATCGACCTCAACCGGGCCGGCGAGAAGGCCTACCAGCGGCCGCGCGACGAACTGGTGGGCAAGCTGGTGCACGCCATCAACCCCGAACTGCGCGACGACCACATGGTGCCGGTGCTGGAGGCGCTGGCCCGCGACGAAACCTACGTGATCGAGGTCAACAACACCCGCGGCGACGGCAGCCAGTTCCCGGTGGAAGTGCACTCGGCCAGTTTCCACGACGGCCCGCACCACCATGTCATCGCGGTGGCCCGCGACCTGAGCCGGCGGCGCGAGGCGGAGCTCAACTACCACGCCCTGCTGGTGGCCATAGACAAGGGCGTGCTGTTCCAGGGCTTCGACGGCCGCGTGCTGTCGGCCAACCCGGCGGCCTATCGCATCCTGGGCATGGACGAGAGCCTTGACGTGACGGCCAGCCTGCGCTTCGACGACTGGCTGGTGGTCGACCATCGCGGCTACCCCATCCCCTTCCGCGAACTTCCGCCGCTGCGCGCCCTGGCCACGGGCACCATCGTGCAGAGCACCCTGCTGGGCCTGTACCACCATCGCCGCAAGCAACTGACCTGGATTTCGGCCACGTCGGTGCCGCAGTTCCATGCCGGCAGCGACCGGCCGCACCAGGTGATTTCGCTGTTCTCCGACGTCACCGAACTCAAGCGCGACAGCTCGCTGTTCCTGCGCGCCCAGGCGCTGGCCCGCATCGGCGGCTGGGAGTGGGACGCCGGACGCAACCGCATCTACCTGACCGACGAAGCGCTGCGCATCATCGGCCGCCGCGACGACCCGCCCCGCACGCTCGAGGACGCGATGGCCCACGTGGCCCCCGCCTACCGCAAGGCCGCCGAGGACGCACTGGAAAGCGTGGTCCGCGACGGCGGTGGCTTCGACCTGGAAGTCCAGGTGGTGCGCCAGGACGGCGAAGTGCACTGGGCCCGCCTGATTGGCCAGGCCGAGGGCCGCGCGCCCATGCCCGCCCGCATCACCGGCACGGTGCAGGACATCACCCAGCGCCGCGAGATAGAGGAAGCGCTGCGAAGCCAGGCGCGAACCGACCCGCTCACCGGCCTGTTCAACCGCGACGGCATCCTGGCCGAACTCGAGCGCCGCCTGGGCGGGCAGCACCCGGGCACCACGGTGATCTACATAGACCTGGACCGCTTCAAGCTGGTGAACGACCTGCTGGGCCACGCGGCCGGCGACCACATGCTGGTGAGCGCCGCGCGCCGGCTGGAGCACTGCGTGGGCGAGGCCGGCCAGCTGGCGCGATTCGGCGGCGACGAATTCCTGGTCGTCACCGACGCCGACGCCGACCCGGCCGTCGCCGAAGCCCTGGCCGAGCGCATCACCCGCGCGTTCGGCGACAGCTTCCGCTACGCCGGCGAGGAATTCACCATCACCACCAGCGTTGGCCTGGCGCGCCACCCCGAGCACGGCCGCACGGTGCAGCAGCTGGTGAACAACGCCGACGCCGCCATGTACGACGCCAAGCGGCGCGGCCGCAACACCTGGCAGGAGTTCACGCCCGAGCTGGCGCGGCAGCAGCACGACCGCGTGCAGATTGAAGCGCAGCTGCGGCGCGCGCTCGACAACGGCGAATTCCGCCTGGTCTACCAGCCGCTGGTGGCGCTGGTGGACGGCCGCGTGCGCAGCGCCGAGGCGCTCATCCGCTGGACCAATCCGACGCTGGGCGACATCAGCCCCGACGATTTCATCAGCCATGCCGAAACCACCGGCGACATCGTCCGCATCGGCGCCTGGGTGATCGACGCCGCCTGCCGGCAGATGGCCCGCTGGCGCGCCGAAGGGCTGGCGGTCGAGCGCGTGGCGGTGAATGTTTCCTACCGCCAGTTCCTCACCGAGGACCTGGTGCAGACGATTGCCAACGCGCTGTCCGAACACGGCCTGCCCGGTTCGGCGCTGGAGCTGGAGTTCACCGAGCGCGTGCTGATCGAGGACGCTCCCGACACCCACGCCACCTTCGAAGCGCTGCGCCAGCTGGGCGTGGTGCTGACCATCGACGACTTCGGCGAAGGCTACAGCGCCCTGAACTACCTGCGCCGCCTGCCCATCCACGGCCTGAAGCTGGCCCAGAGTTTCCTGCAGGGCGTGCCGGCCAATCCTTCCGACGTGGCGATCTGCCAGGCGGTGGCGGGCATTGCCCGCGGCCTGGGGCTGGAGGTCGTGGCCGAAGGCATCGAGAGCGCGGCGCAGCGCGAATTCCTGCTCGAACTGGGCATCCACGCCGGCCAGGGCTTCCTGTTCAGCCCGGGGCTCGACCCGGTCGGTTTCTCCACCTACCTGCGACAGGCAGGCCCGCCCCCGAGGCTGGCGCCGTGAACGACAACGACCTGGTCATCCGCCCCATCACCCCGGCCGACGATGCCGCCGTGGCCGCCATCATCCGCGCGGTGATGCCCGAGTTCGGCGCCGATGGCCCGGGCTTCGCCATCCACGATCCCGAAGTGCAGGCCATGCACGCGGCATACGACCGTCCCGGCGCGGCCTATTTCGTCGTCGAGTCCGGGGGGCGCGTGCAGGGCGGCGGCGGCGTGGCGCCGCTCGACGGCGGTCCGGCCGGCGTGTGCGAACTGCGCAAGATGTATTTCCTGCCCACGCTGCGCGGCCGCGGCGCCGGCGCCGCGCTGATGGCGCGCTGCCTGGACGCGGCCCGCGCCCTGGGCCATCGCCAGTGCTACCTCGAGACGCTGCGCGGCATGGACCAGGCGCAGAAACTCTACGAACGCACCGGGTTCCAGCGCCTGGACGGCCCGATGGGAAGCACCGGCCACTTCGGCTGCAATCGCTTCTACCTGCTGTCGCTTTGATTCCCCTATATTTGGCGGGCGCCGGGACGACACCGGCCGCTCGACCATTCAGTTCACTCCAGGGGAACCACCACGTGACCATGCACTCCATCACCCGCCTCGCCGCCCGCGGCCTGGCCCTCGCCGCCACCGCCGCCCTGCTGTCGGGCTGCCTGACCATGAAGGCCTACGTGGACCCGGCGCTGCCCGTGGTCGCAAAGGCCGACCTCGTCGCCCCGGCCACGCCGCGCCCGGTGCAGGTGGCCTTCGAGTTCAAGACCAACGGCAGCGTGAATGCCTCGGCCACCTCGCAGATCAAGCCGCGCATCATCGCCGTGGCCAGCGAATCGGGCCTGTTCAGCGCCGTCACCAGCAGCGCCAGCGACAGCGCCGACGCCGGCCTGCTGACGGTGGTGATCGACAACGTGCCGATCACCGACAACGCCGCCGCCAAGGGCTTTGGCACCGGCCTCACCCTGGGTGCGGTGGGCAGCATGGTCACCGATGGCTACGTCGCCACCGCCCGCTACCAGCGCAACGGCGTCACCACCGAAGTCACCGCCAAGCACGCACTGCACACCACCATCGGCAACAAGGCCGGCCCCGAGGGCCTCGCCCCGGTGACCATGCAGCAGGGCGTCGAGACGGTGATGGACCAGCTGATGTGGAACCTCATCAAGCAGCTGGCCGAACAGAAGGCGCTGGAGTGATGCGCGCGCGCCTGCTTGCTGCGGCGGCGCTCACCGCGCTGCTGCTGGTGGGCTGCGTGTCCACGCCGGCGCCGGCGTACGCGCCCGGCAATGACAACCTCACGGTGCTGCGTGGCCAGCCCGGCGCCAGGCTGGCGGTGGATGCCTTCCAGGCAGCGCCCGGCGTAGCCAACGACCGGCTGGGCCTGCGCGGCAACAGCATGAGCGGCGGCAGCGACGGCACGTTCACCACCTACCTCCAGCAGGCCTTGGAAGCCGAGCTCCGCAACGCCAACCGCCATGATGCCGGGTCCACCATCCGCGTCAGCGGCGAGCTGCTGGCCAACCGGCTGGACGCATCGGGGGCACGCACGGGCAAGGCCTCGATCCGTGCGCGCTTCGTGGTGACGCGTGGCGGCGCGGTGGCGTACGACAAGCCGCTGCAGGCCGACCACCAGTGGGAGTCCTCGTTCATCGGTGCACTGGCGGTGCCGACGGCCATGGAGAACTACGTGGCCACGCTGCAGAAGCTGATCGGGCAGCTGGTGGCCGACCCCGAGTTCGTCCAGGCCACCCGCTGAGCCGCGCGCCGGCCCTGCCCGGGGCCGGGTCGCGCTGGTAGAATCCGGGGTCTTCAAGGAGACCCCCGAATGCATATCCAGGACACCCGCGCCGTCATCACCGGCGGCGTTTCCGGCCTCGGCCTGGCCGTGGCCCAGCGGCTCGTCGCCGGCGGCGCCAAGGTCGCGCTGCTGGACATCAACGACGACAAGGGCGCGGCCGCCGTGGCCGAACTGGGCGCCGCCAGCGCGCGCTACTTCCGCACCGACGTCACCGACGAGGCCAACGTGGCGGCCACCGTCGCCGCCGCGAAGGACTTCCTGGGCGGGCTGAACGCCGCCATCAACTGCGCGGGCATCCTGGGCGCCGGCCGCGTGCTGGGCAAGGAAGCGCCGATGCCGCTGAAGAACTTCGCCGGCACCGTGATGGTGAACCTGGTGGGCAGCTTCAACGTGGCCAAGGCGGCCGCCGACCTGATGCAGCACAACGCGCCGGGCGAAGACGGCGAGCGCGGCGCCATCATCAACACCGCCAGCGTGGCGGCCTACGAGGGCCAGATCGGCCAGGCCGCCTACTCCGCGTCCAAGGGCGGCGTGGTGGCCATGACGCTGCCGATGGCGCGCGAACTGGCGCGCTTCGGCATCCGCGTCAACACCATTGCGCCGGGCATCTTCTGGACGCCGATGGTGGACGGCATGCCCGAGGCGGTGCAGCAGTCGCTCAGCGCGTCCATCCCGTTCCCGTCGCGCCTGGGCCAGCCCGGCGAGTTCGCCGACCTGGTGGCCTTCATCCTGGGCAGCCGCTACCTCAACGGCGAAACCATCCGCCTGGACGGCGCCGTGCGCCTGGCGCCCAAGTAACCCGCACACCCTCCCTGTAGGAGGGCCTTCAGGCCCGATGCTTTTCGCGGAAGGGCATCGGGCCTGAAGGCCCTCCCACACACACCGGACCAAACCCATGAAAGCTGGCGACATCAAGAAAGGCAACGTCATCGAACACAACGGCACCGTCTACCAGGTGCGCGACATCGAGCGCAGCTCGCCGCAGGGCCGCGGCGGCAACGTCAAGTTCCGCTTCACGCTGTACAGCGTGCCGGGCGGCGTGAAGTTCGACCTCAGCTGCGGCGCCGACGACGAGCTGCGCGAAGTGGACCTCAGCCGCCGCATGTGCACCTATTCGTACAAGGACGGCGAAGCCTTCGTGTTCCTCGATGCCGAGGACTACACGCCCTACCAGCTCGACGCCGACGTGGTGGGCGAGAACGCCGGCTACATCACCGAAGGCCTGGAAGGCTGCTACATCCAGCTGATCGAAGACGCCCCGGTGGCCGTGCAGCTGCCGCCGAGCGTGGCGCTGGAAGTCATCGAAACCCCGCCGGAGCTCAAGGGCGGCACCGCCACCAAGCGCCCCAAGCCCGCCAAGCTCAGCACGGGCCTTGAAATCATGGTCCCCGAATACATCACCAACGGCGAAAAGATCTGGGTCAGCACCACCACCGGCGAATTCAACGGCCGCGTCTGACCAAGTGAAAATGTACCAGGTATGTTTTCACTGCCAATGAGACAGCGTCTCACCGGGAGTGAAAATGTACCTGGTACATTTTCCACTTGCGGGCCATGCGCTGCAGGGAATCGTCGGATGTCGGGTCGGTGGCGATTTGCGCCACCGGCTTCCAGGCCAGCGCCAGTGATTCCTCGCTGACCGCGAAGGCTTCGCTGCCGGTGGCGCGCACCACGAAGCGCACGTCGTAGTGCCAGTGCTCCGGTTCGTCGCCGCGCGCCGGGATGGCGTGGCGGTCGATGTCGAATATGGCCGCGTCCACCGCCAGGTCCACCAGCCCGGACTCTTCCTCCGCCTCGCGCAGGGCTACCTGCGCCAGGTCGGTGTCGCCGTCGGCATGGCCGCCCAGCTGCAGCCAGCGGCCCAGCTTGCGGTGATGGGTGAGCAGCACGCGCTCGCCGTCGGCGCTCACCAGCCAGGCCGAACCGGTGAAATGGCCCGGCGGATGGCTGCGTTCGAACAGCGCGCCCTCCGTGGCCAGGAAGCCTGAAAACAGCGCACAGGATGCCGCCTCCGCCGGATGCCGCCCAAGGTAATCCGACAGCGCGGAGGCCAGGTCGAAGGCTTGCTCGTTCATGCTCGGGCACCGCGAAAGGGCGCACAGGATATCCCGCCCCATGCCCCCCGGAACGGCTTGTGGCCCCCGGGCGGCTGGGCTAAGGTTACCCGCCGCCTGCGACCAGGGGTCGCGGCCAATTCTGAGCCATCCGCCCCTGCGGCGTGCTGGCCCGCACCATTCGATCCAGGGGAGTACGTGATGCTTTTCAAGCGAGTGAAGTCGCTAGACCAGATTCTTGAGACGGCCGAGAAGAAGAGCCTCAAGCGTCAGCTCGGTCCCGTTCAACTGACCCTGCTCGGCGTCGGCGCCATCATCGGCACCGGCATCTTCGTGCTCACCGCCGAAGCCGGCCAGAAGGCCGGCCCGGCCATGATGATCGCCTTCGTCATCGCCGCCGTCGTCTGCGCGCTCGCCGCGCTGGCCTACGCCGAACTGGCGTCCATGGTCCCGGTTTCCGGCTCCGCCTATACCTACACCTACGGCGTGCTTGGCGAAGGCCTGGCCTGGATCGTCGGCTGGGCCCTGGTGCTCGAGTACGCGGTCGCGGCCGGCGCCGTTTCCGTGGGCTGGTCGGGCTACATGAACGGCCTGCTGATAAGTGCCGGCATGCCCTTGCCGGAATTCCTGCGAACCGGCCCCTGGGACGGCGGCACCTTCAACCTGCTGGCCTTCCTGATCGCCCTGGCGGTGACCGTGCTGCTGGTGGTGGGCACGTCCAAGAGCGCCAAGGTCAACTCCGTGCTGGTGGCCATCAAGGTGGTCGCACTCACCGCCTTCATCATCATCGCCTTCCCGGCCGTGAAGGACCCGAACTTCGAACCGTTCATGCCCACCGGCTGGGGCAGCCCGATGGGTGGCATCGGCGTGCTGGGCGCGGCCGCTTCCATCTTCTTCGCCTACGTCGGCTTCGATGCGGTGTCCACGGCGGCCGAAGAAACCAAGAATCCCAACCGCAACATCCCCATCGGCCTGATCGGCTCGCTGGCGGTGTGCACCGTGTTCTACCTGCTGGTGGGCTATGCCGCCGTCGGCTCGGTCGGCTCGCAGCCCATGATGGGTCCGGACGGCGTGGCCCTGCTCCCGGGCAGCGCTGAACTGGCCGCGGCCTGCAAGGGCTCCGACGCGCTGGTGTGCAGCAAGGAACCGCTGGCCCACGTGCTGCGCCTGCTGGGCTTCGAAGCCTGGGGCAACGCCATCGGCATCGCCGCCGCGCTGGCCCTGCCCTCGGTCATCCTGATGATGCTGTTCGGCCAGACCCGCATCTTCTTCACCATGTCGCGCGACGGCCTGCTGCCGAACGCGCTGTCGAAGATCCACCCGACCTTCCACACCCCGCACGTGATCACCATCATCACCGGCGTCGCGGTGTCGCTGTTCGCGGCAGCGTTCCCGGTGGGCATCCTGGCCGACATCTCCAACTCCGGCACGCTGTTCGCGTTCCTGATGGTGGCGGTGGGCGTGATGATCCTGCGCAAGACCCAGCCCAACCGCCCGCGTCCGTTCCGCACGCCGCTGGTGTGGGTGGTCTGCCCGCTGGCCATCGCCGGCACGCTGCTGCTGTTCTTCAACCTCTCGACCTACACGCTGGCGATGTTCTTCGGCTGGTCGGCGATCGGCATCATCTTCTACTACGCCTACGGCTACCGCCGCAGCCACCTGGCCAACGGCACCGAAGCCGCCAACTGACCGGGGCATCGGCGCATGGGCACCGTTGCGCCGAAGAAGATAGGCGTGCTGTTGGCCACCTTCGTGGTGGCCAACAACATGATCGGTTCGGGCTTCTTCCTGCTGCCCGCATCGCTCGCCGGCCAGGGCGGCGTCACCGCCCTGAGCTGGCTGCTGGGCACCGTGATCGCGGTGATCCTGGGCGGCGCCTTCGCCCGCCTGGCCCGCGACTACCCTGACCTCAACTGCCCGGACGACTACGTGCGTCCGGCGCTGGGCCGCGACATGGGCTTCCTGGCCACGTCGCTGTACTGGGCCTCGTCGTGGATGGGCAACAACGCCATCGCGGTGGCGGCCTTTGGTTACCTCGTCACCCTGCTGCCGCTGGACGGCGCCGACACCACCGTGCGCATCACCGGCCAGGTGGCGCTGATCTGGCTGATGTTCGCCATCAACCTGCTGGGCCCGCGCCAGGTGGCCAAGTTCCAGTCCTTCTGCGTGGTGTTCGGCCTGCTGCCGGTGGCGGTGGTGCTGGTGGGCGGCTGGGGCCATTTCGACGCCGACCTGTACCGGGCGGCGTGGAATGTCACCGACCAGTCCGACGTGGCGGTGGTGATCACCAACCTGGCGCCGATCTTCTGGGCCTTCGTGGGCCTGGAAACCGGCGCGATGGTGGCGGGCATCGTGGACGACCCGGATCGCAACGTGCCGCGCGCCACGCTGGGCGGCATCCTGATTGCGGGCGTGGTGTACCTGGCCTCGTCGGTGCTGGTGATGGGCATCGTGCCCGCCGCCGACCTGGCCGCGTCCAGTGCGCCGTTCGCACTGGTGGCCGGCCACATCTTCGGGCCCTGGGCCATTCCCCTGATCGCTGCGGCCGCTGCGCTCAAGGCCACCGGCACGCTGGGCGGCTGGATGCTGGTGTCGGGCGAGTCCGGCGCCCGCGCGGCGCAGCGCGGCTACCTGCCCGCCATCTTCGGGCGCCTGCTGCCGAATGGTTCGGCCGGCTGGGGCCTGTTGATCGTCGCGGCCGCCATGACCGCCATCGCCTTCGTCACCCTGGCCCCCACCGTGGCCGGACAGTTCGAAACCATCATCGGCATGGTGGTGCTGCTGGTGGTGATGGCCTACGTGGCGGCGGGGCTCAGCCTGATGGTGGGCACGCCGCAGCGTCCGCCCAGCCTCACCGACAAACTGCTGGGGCTGGGCGCGCTGCTGGCCTGCGGGCTGCTGTTCTACGCCTCGGGCTGGCAGACCACCGGCGGCGCGCTGGCGGTGGCGCTGGTGGCGTGGATCCTGTTCCGCGTCTTCGCCCGCCGCACGGCCTGAGCCGCGCCGGCGCGCCTCAGGCGAACAGCGCGGCCAGGGCCGCTCCGCCACCGGCCAGCACCGCGCCGAAATACGCGATGGACGTTGCCTGGGCGACGTGCCCGACCAGCACCGCACCGCCGTCGCGCTGGATGAATCCAATCGAGTAGAACAGCAGCGCCAGCGCCGGCAGCGTATTGCTGAACGGCAGCAGGCTCAGCGGCGCCATCAGCAGCAGCGCCGCCGAAATGAAGGCCAGGTTGCCCACGATCAGCCAGCCGCCCTGCTCCGCCAGTTGGCGCAGCCGATGCGGACGGCTGATGCGCTCGAACCGCCTCACCCACTTCAGCCCGCCCGCCAGCGCCGCGCGCACGCGCGACCCCGGCAGCGTGCGTTCACGCAGGCGGCGCGGCAGCCACAGCGCACGCCCGGTCAGCCGGCTGACGCCCACCATCAGGATGGCCGCACCGAACACCGTACTGACCCCCGGAATGGACACCGGCACCAGGAACACCAGCACCATCATGGCCGTGAGCAGCAGCAAGCCCTCGTCGCCGAACACGTCCAGCAGGCCGCCCAGGCTGATGCCGTCGTCAGGCAGCTGGCGTATCAGGTCCTGAAGCTGCTCACCCAGCGAGAGTTCCGCCGCAGGCAGGGAGACGGGCGTCGTCATGCAGGATGGGCAGCCGGCTTGATCTTGCCGGACCGCAGGCGGGCCAGGTAGGCGGCGAGGTCGCGCTTCACCACCGGCATCAGCAGGTACACGCCCACCAGGTTGGGAATGGCCATCAGGAACAGCAGCGAATCGGCGAAATCAATCAGGCTGCCCAGGCTGACGGTGGAACCGATCACCGCCATCACCATGAACACGATGTTGAACAGCACCTGCACTGCGCGGGATTCGCCGGTGAGGTAACCGGCCGCCTTCGCGCCGTAGTACGCCCAGGTGATCATGGTGGAGTAAGCGAACAGGAACACCACCACCGTCAGCACGTAGGGGAACCACGACGACACCGTGGCGAACGCCTGCGAAGTCAGCTGCACGCCCTGCGCGGTGCCGCCCACGGCCGAGCCCTGCAGCGCCGCCAGTTCGCCGGAAATGATGATGACCAGCGCGGTCATGGTGCAGATGACCACCGTGTCGATGAACGGCTCCCAGAGCGCCACGAAGCCTTCCGTCACCGGGTCGCGGGTGCGCACGGCGGAGTGCGCGATGGCCGCCGAGCCCAGGCCCGCCTCGTTCGAGAACGCCGCGCGGCGGAAGCCCTGGATCAGCGCGCCCAGCACGCCGCCCTGCACGCCCTCGGCGGTGAACGCGCCCTGCAGGATGGCCGCGAACGCCGCCGGCACCTGGTCCACATTGATGCCGATCACCACCAGGCAGCCCACCACGTACAGCGCGGCCATGCCCGGCACCAGACCGGCCGTGACGCGGCCGATGCGGCTGATGCCGCCCAGCGACACCACGCCCGTGAGCACCGCGATGAAGATGCCGAACAGCCAGCCGCGCCCTTCCAGCGGCCCTGCGTCGCCGCCGGTGACGGCATGCAGCTGGGCAAAGGCCTGGTTGGCCTGGAACATCGCGCCCGAGCCCACGGCGCCCAGCACCACGCACACCGCGAACACGCCGGCCAGCACCAGGCCGAAACCCTTCAGCCGCGGATACGTTTCGGCGATGCCACGGCTGAGGTAGTACATCGGCCCGCCCGACACCGTGCCGTCGGCGTTCTGGATGCGGTACTTCACGCCCAGCGTGCACTCGACGAACTTGGTGCTCATGCCCAGCAGGCCGGCCAGGATCATCCAGAACGTGGCGCCGGCGCCGCCAATGCTCAGCGCCACCGCCACGCCCGCGATATTGCCCAGGCCCACCGTGCCCGACACCGCAGAAGTGAGGGCCTGGAAGTGGCTGACCTCGCCCGGCGAGCCCGGCTCGGCGTACTTGCCGCGCAGCAGCCGGAACCCGTGCACGAAGCCGGTGACGTTGATGAAGCGGAAGTACAGCGTGAACACCAGCCCCGCCAGGATCAGCCAGCCCAGGATCAGCGGGAAGGTGACGGGCGCCGCCTCGGTCCCGCCCACGCGCACGGCGTGGAAGATGACGCCCGACACCGCGTCGGAAATCGGCCGGAACCAGGCGTCAATGCGCTCGTCCAGCGACGCGGCGGCGGGAAGGGTCAGGGCAAGGCTGAAGGGCATGGGCAGGCATCCGGCGAGCAAGCGGCGAGTCTACTGAAAACGCGCGCGGGCCCGGCGTGAACGCCCTGGCCGATTGGCCATGGCCATAGCGCCAATCGTCATGAGGCCGGGGCTATTCCTGGCCGGCTTCGCCGTCGGCCTCGCCTTCGGCGTCCACGTCGGGCGTGTCGCCGCCGGGCAAATCGCCCAGCAGGCGCAGGCTTTCCTCGGCGGTGCTGGCCTCGACGCCGCGCAGCTTGCGCTCGATGGCGCGCGTGCGCACATCGGCCTGGTCAATCACGTTGGTGGCTTCGGTCAGCTTCTTGCGGGTCTTCTCCAGCACGCCGGCGAACTTGCCGAACTCGGTCTTCACCGCGCCCAGCACCTGCCAGACCTCGCTGGAACGCTGTTCGATGGCCAGGGTCTTGAAGCCCATGCGCAGCGAATTGAGCAGGGCCGACAGCGTGGTCGGACCGGCGATGACCACGCGGTGGTCGCGCTGCAGGTTCTCGACCAGCCCGGGACGGCGCAGCACTTCGGCGTACAGGCCTTCGGTGGGCAGGAACAGCAGCGCGAAGTCGGTGGTGAACGGCGGCTCGACGTACTTCTGGGCAATGGACTTGCCCTCTTCCCGGATGCGGCGCTCCAGCGCCAGGCCGGCCAGCGCGGCGGCGTCGGCGTCGGCGCGCTCCTGCGCATCGAGCAGGCGCTCGTAGTCCTCGCGCGGGAACTTGGCGTCGATCGGCAGCCACACCTGGCTGTTCGGGTCGCCCTGGGTGCCGGGCAGGCGCACCGCGAACTCCACGCGCTCGGCCGACCCGGGCCGCGTGGCGACGTTGGCCGAATACTGTTCGGCGGTCATGACCTGGTCGAGGATGGCGGCCAGCTGCACTTCGCCGAAGATGCCGCGGGTCTTGACGTTGCCCAGCACGCGCTTGAGGTCGCCCACGCCGGTGGCCAGGGACTGCATTTCGCCCAGGCCGCGGTGCACCTGTTCCAGGCGCTCGGACACCTGGCGGAACGACTCACCCAGGCGGGTTTCCAGCGTGGCCTGCAGCTTTTCGTCCACCGTCTGGCGCATCTGCTCGAGCTTGGCGGCGTTGTCCTGCTGCATGTCCTTGAGCTTGCCTTCCAGCGTCAGCCGCACTTCGCCCAGGCGGCGCTCGGTGGTTTCGGTGAGCTTCTCCAGGCGCGCCTGCAGGCCGTCGCCGAAGCGCTGCTGGCCCTGGGCGGATTCTTCGCGTGCACGCCGGGCGTCGTCGCCCAGGTTCTGGCGCAGCGCCTGCAGGCCCGCCTCGGTGCGCTCGGTGAACTGGCCCAGGCGGGTGTCGAAGCCCGACAGCACCTGCTGCTGCTCGGCGCGGCCGGTGCGGTGTTCCTCGCGCTGGCCGCGCTCGATGCGGTCGAGGTCCTGGCGCAGCGCGGCCAGGCGAGCCTCCAGCTCCGCCGCCAGGCCCTGCGCCGGGTCACGGCGCAGCAGCAGCATCAGCAGCACCACGGCCACCAGCAGCAGGAACACCGACACGTACGCGAGGATCGCCATCATTTCTCCAGTCACCGAAGCCCGGCCCGCCGAACCTCGAGGGGGTTCATGGCGGGACACCGAAGCGCGATTCTACTGGGCGGCCGGTCTCATCAGGCGAGACGGCAGCGCCCCGCCCGGCATGGCAGCCGGGCGGGGCGGGAATCCCCGGGCCGTTCGGGGGGAAGCGGCCCGGGCGGAGGTCAGGCCTTCTTGGCCCAGGCGCTGCACCAGGCGGCGGCCGGCACGCTGAAGCCCGGGAACAGGGTGCAGGCACCGGTGGCGGCGGTGAAGAACTGGCAGTTGCCGCAGTTCGAGCCCGGCTTGAAGTTGGCTTCCTTGGTCTTGGTGGCGTCGGCGATGTACTTCAGCGCCACGGCCTGGGCGTTGTCGGCCGGCAGCGGCTTGAGCGCCTGCGCCTGCGCGGTGCCGATCACGCCCGAAGCAACGAACGGGACGGCGGCGGCGGCAACCACGGCCTGGATGAGGAAACGGCGGCGGGACGGATTCTGGCTGTTCATGGTTTCACCCGGTTGGCTACGGAGGAGTCCGTTGGCTGGCGAACAGTGTAGCCGGCTCGGGTGAATGGAAGGTTGACGTGGGTCAAGCGTCCCTTCACGACGGCTTGGGCTAGACTTCCCGCCATGGAAAACCTCCCCTACGACCCGGCCCGCCTGGGCGCCTGCGCCCTGGAAATCGTCGCCAACACCCGTGAGCTGTCGGCCCTGGGCTGGACCCCGGCCACCAGCAGCAACTTCTCGATGCGCATGGACGATCGCCATGCCGCCATCACCGTCTCGGGCCGCGACAAGGGCCGGCTGTCGGTGGACGACATCATGGTGGTGGACCTGCACGGCAAGGGCGTGGCCACGGCGCACCGGCCCTCGGCCGAGACGCTGCTGCACACCCAGCTCTACGCCCGATTACCGGACATCGGCTGCGTGCTGCACACCCATTCGCGGGTGCAGACGGTGTCGTCGCGGCTGTTCGCGGCGCAGGGCCACGTGCGCCTGGAAGGCTACGAGCTGCTGAAGGCGTTCGCCGGCAACCAGACCCACGAAATGGCCATTGACGTGCCGGTGCTGCCCAACACCCAGGACATGCCCGCCCTCGCCGCCCAGGTGGAAGGCCTGCTCGATGCCGGCCCGCTCTGGGGCTACCTGATCGACGGCCACGGCCTGTACGCCTGGGGCCGCGACATGGCCGAGGCGCGCCGCCACCTGGAGGCCTTCGAATTCCTTTTCGCCTGCGAACTCGACCTGAGGAGACTGCACGCATGAGCCGCCTTCGGATCTTCAACGACACCGACCCCGCCAGCCCGCTGTTCGCCAGCACCGACCTGGCGGCCATCGCCGAGCAGCTGCGCGCCATCGGCGTGCGCTTCGAGCAGTGGCAGGCCGCGGCGCCAGTGCAGCCCGGCGCCACGCCCGACGAAGTGATGGCCGCCTACCGCGAAGACATCGACCGGCTGGTGGCGGAGAACGGCTTCAGGTCGGTGGACGTGGTGAGCATCGCGCCGGACAACCCGAACAAGGACGCCATGCGCGCCAAGTTCCTGGACGAACACTTCCACAAGGAGGACGAAGTGCGCTTCTTCGTCGCCGGCTCGGGCCTGTTCACCCTGCACGTGGGCGCAAAGGTGTACGAGATCCGCTGCGAAACCGGCGACCTGATCGGCGTGCCCGACGGCACCACGCACTGGTTCGACATGGGCCCGGAGCCGAGCTTCATCGCCATCCGCTTCTTCACCGAGCCCGACGGCTGGGTGGGCCATTTCACCGGCACCGACATCGCCCGGCGCTTCCCGCGCTACGAACCCGGGCAGGCCGGCTGAGTGAAGACCCTCCTGACCGACATCGAAGGCACCACCAGCAGCATCTCGTTCGTGAAGGACGTGCTGTTCCCCTACGCGCGCCGCGCCCTTCCCGCCTTCGTGGCCGCGCACGGCGACGAGCCCGGCGTGCGGCACTGGCTGGACGCGGTGGCCACCGAACTGGGCGCGGTGTGCAGCGACGACGTGGTCGTCGAAGCGCTGCAGGGCTGGATTGACGAGGACCGCAAGCACACCGCGCTCAAGGCCCTGCAGGGCATGGTGTGGAAGGCCGGCTACGGCCGCGCCGATTTCCGGGCGCACATCTACCCCGACTCCGCCGCCGCGCTGCCGGCCTGGCACGCCGCCGGGCAGCGCATCGCGGTGTATTCCTCGGGGTCGGTGCCCGCGCAGAAGCTGTTCTTCGGCCACAGCGAAGCGGGCGACCTCACGCCGCTGGTGTCGGCCTGGTTCGACACCGAGGTGGGCGGCAAGCGCGAGGCCGCCAGCTACCGCCGCATCGTCGAAGCGCTGGCGGTGCCGGCCGGCGACGTGGTGTTCCTGTCGGATGTGGTGGAGGAACTGGACGCCGCCCGCGAGGCCGGCGTGCAGACCGTGCTGGTGGACCGCCGCGACGACTACCCGCAGCCGCGCACCGGCGAGGCCACGCACGGCCACCGCCGCGTGGAAAGCTTCGCCGAGCTCGGGCCCGTGGTGGCGTGATGCGCCGCCCGCTGCGGCTGCTGGCGCTGCTGGTGCTGGCCGCGGCCAGCGGCGTGGCCGCCTTCGCCACCGCAAAAACCCTGGGCAAGCCCGCGTCCGTGTCGGCGGCCCGGTCGGACGCCGACGCCGCGCTGCTCCAGCGCGACATCGCCGCCCTGTCGCCCCAGCGCCCGGGCCGCGCCGACCTGTTCGTGGTGGGCCTGGCCGGCGACGGC
>Ga0209175_10000843_pt1 | contig 16392 bp, 9 predicted proteins | sample JI91814C2DNA_FD_187506 | JGI IMG/M metagenome (GOLD analysis project Ga0209175, IMG submission 187506) | Wastewater effluent complex algal communities from Wisconsin, to seasonally profile nutrient transformation and Carbon sequestration -... | ecosystem: Engineered > WWTP > Effluent > Algae...
GACTCCAACTGGTGATGAGGCGACACGTACAACTGGGCGGTCAACAACACGACCTACACGCAGAGTGGCACCTACACGAGCGTGACCGGTTGCAACACGGAGACCCTGGTGCTGACCATCACACCGAGCACCAACATCACCACCACGATCAGTGCGTGCGACACGTACAACTGGGCGGTCAACAACACGACCTACGCCCAGAGCGGTACCTACACGAGCGTGACCGGGTGCAACACCGAGACCCTGGTGCTGACCATCACGCCGAGCACCAACAACACTACGACGATCAGTGCGTGCGGCGACTACACGTGGACCGCTAACGGCGTCAACTATCAGCAGAGCGGAACTTACATCCACACTGTGGGCTGCCACACCGATACGCTGGTCCTGAATATCACGCCAAGCACCGGTACCACCATCACTGAAGTGGCTTGTGGTAGCTACACCTGGATCGTGAACAACCAGACCTACGCGCAGAGCGGCACTTACATCAGTGCGAGTGATTGTCATACGGACACGCTCGTACTCACGATAGGGTCCCCCGCGGATGCAGCGTTCTACTATGCACAGCCAGTGTATTGTAGCAGTGCCATGCCCCCTAGCCCCTGGGTGGCAGAACAGGGCGGTTCGTTCACCTCCACTCCTGACGGCCTAATGATCGATCCGATCACCGGTATCCTATTGCCTGATGCGAGTGCACCGGGGACCTACACCGTACGACATGGATTCCTCGGTAATTGCCCCTCGATGGACAGCACCACCGTTGAATTACGGGCAATACCTACCATCAGTATCATACCCGTCGGACCGCAGTGCGAAGGTGGAGCACCTATCGAATTGAGCGCTCTTGCAACTCCTACAGGTGGAACCTGGATCGGGGATGCTGTGCTGAACGCTTCATTCACGCCAACCTCACCTGGCGCTCATGCCCTAGGATACTCCTGGAGCGATGGAACGTGCTCGGCACAGTCAGTGCTCGTGGTGGAAGTGTTGCCCATGCCCAATGCCAACGCCGGCCCGGATCTATCGACCTGTGGCAATGAAGTGGGAATGCAAGCCATGATCACCAATGGCATCGGCCTTTGGACACTGCCTGCGGAACTCACCGGTAGTGATCTCCAGGCTTCCGATGCCCTGATCGGTTCGAACTCCATTGGTATTTTCTCATTGGTCTGGACAGTGAACTCCGGTGGTTGCCTAGCTCAGGATACGGCCCAAGTGACCTTCCTTGACCCAGGAACGGGACTCTGGGTGAACGCCGGCACGGACCAAATACTGGAAATGTCCACGAACACCGTACTCAATGGATCAGCCACCGTAGGAGCCGACCTGCTGTGGACCGTCCTTACCGGACCAGGAACGCTGTTCGATGCTGATGAACCCACAGCCTACTTGAACGACCTGGCCCCAGGCGATCACCTGCTGATCCTGAACGCTTCATTGAATACTTGTTCCTCAGTGAGCGATACCGTGCTCATCACTGTGCTCGACCTCTTCATACCCGAGGGTTATTCCCCCAACGGCGATGGCGTGAACGATACCTTCCGGATCACCGGCCTAGGCAACCATCCTGGATCGAAGGTCAAGGTCTTCAATCGATGGGGACAACAGGTCTTCACCTCGGATGATTACGCCAACGAATGGAGTGGCCGGTCGGACAACGGCAAGGAGCTACCTGACGGCACCTATTTCTATGTGCTGAACCTTGGCAACGAACGCACGTACAACGGCCACGTCATCATCAAACGGTGAGGATCCTCGTCACACTGATAGCCCTTTCAGGACTGGTCGCCCATGGCGTTACCCAGGCCCAGCATTCCCCATTGACCAGTCAGTACCTGTTCAATGGTCTGGTGATCAATCCAGCCTATGCGGGTAGTCGGGATGCGCTAGCGGCGAACCTTTCCTACAGGCAGCAATGGGTCGGCTTCGAAGGTGCGCCGGTGTCCCAAACGTTAAGCATCCACGCTCCTGTTGCTCGTCGTAAGGTGGGCCTCGGTCTCATGATCCTGAACGACCGGATCGGCGTATCGGAGCAAACCGGCGTTTTCACCTCCTACGCATATCGGCTTCGAATGCCCAACAAGGCCAAACTCGCACTTGGCCTTGGGGTTGGGGCGACGCTCTTCAGGGCTCGTTGGACCGAGGTGGCCATCCAGCAAGCAGGCGATCAAGTGTTCGCCGTGGATACCCGACATGCCATCAGGCCCAATTTCAGTGCAGGTGCATACTACTACAACAAGAGTTGGTTCGTTGGATTCTCACTTCCGTTCCTGCTTCTGCACAACTATAACCTGAGTGACGCAACGACCGTATTAAGTGATGTGAAGCTTGATGCGCAGCCCATGCTTACCGGGGGCATACTGTTCGATGTATCCGACCTGTTGAAGTGGAAACCCTCCACCATGGTCCGCTATCGGACTGAGAGCGGCCTTCAGGCGGACCTCTCTTCCAACTTCATATTACGTGACAAAGTGTGGCTCGGCGTATCGTACCGTACCGGCGATGCACTGATCGGCTCCGTCGAATTCCTCCCCAATCCCCAATGGCGCTTGGGGTATTCCTACGACATGGGTCTTTCCGCCATCCGCTCCTATCACGATGGGTCCCATGAGCTCATGCTCCAGTATGAATTCGGTTATCGCATCAGGGTCAAGGACCCCCGCTATTTCTAGACCGATGCTGAAAGCCATCCCCATAGCAGCATTGTGCCTGTGCACCTACTCGGTATGGGCACAAGAGATCCACGAGGTGACCATGGTCGACCTCGCCATTCCAGGGGAGGATTATGCACCCATCTGGCTGGATAGTGGGTTCGTCATGGTATCCGTTCGTGAATCGTCAAGTGCGATCGATTTCCGCGATGCAGAATCCGGAAAACCACTATCCGACCTCTATTGGGTACCCTTCGCCAAGGAACGGGCTGGACAGCCGGTCTTGTTCAGTTCCATGCTCACCACACCGGTCAATGAAGGGCCAGCCTCTTTCGATCGCAGCGGCTCCACCATCTGCTATACCCGAAACCTGGTGCTGCCCAAAAAGCTATCCAACTTGAAAGGTGCGGCCGCCCAACTCGGGTTGTTCATGTCCTCACTGAACGATGGTCAATGGTCCGAGCCCATACCGTTCCCGTTCAACTCCGCAAAGTATGGCGTGATGCATCCTGCACTCTCCGCGGATGGTCGCACGTTGATCTTTGCATCCAATATGACCGGCGGGGCCGGAGGTATGGACCTGTTCCGGTCCTTGCTCAAGGATGGGTCCTGGTCCGTGCCAGAACCATTGGCGAACACCTTGAACAGCACGGCGAACGAGGTTTATCCTCAGTTCCAACCTGACGGTTCGCTGATCTTCGCCTCGGACCGTGAGGGTGGCAAAGGCAAGCTGGACCTTTATCGCACCGAGCTGCACGAAGGCAAATGGACACGGCCAGAAGCACTCCCTGAACCCATCAATGGCCCTGCCAACGACCATGGCTATTCGAGCTCCGCGGATGGTCGTCGCGCATTGTTCGCTTCAGACAGGACCGGAACAGACCGTATCCACCATAGCGTACGCACTATTCCCAAGTTCAGGGAGTGCACCCCACAGCAGCCGAACAACTATTGTTACCACTTCACCTCGAAACCATTGGCAGTGACCGCCGCGCTGCCGTTGGACCATGTATGGGACCTGGGCGATGGCACACGCATCAACTCCTTGACCGTTGATCACTGCTACACCGAGCCGGGGAATTACCACGTGCGTAGTTTGCTCGTGGACCGAAGGACAGGACAAACGTTCCATACCCTTGTCAGCCATGAACTGGAACTGAGGGACCATTTCCAGGCATTCGTGGCAGCCCCTGACACCGTGCGTACGGGTCGTTCCGTGGAATTCCACTCCGACCTGAGCAACCTACCCGGCTGGGTATCTTCCGAATATCACTGGGACCTTGGTGATGGCACGCTGACAAAAGGCCCTTCCGCGGTGCATCAGTTCAAAACGGCTGGAACCTATGAGGTGAGGCTGGACGCATTGGCTGTGGTCGATGCATCGGGCACCATCCAGAACAAGTGCAATACGAAACCGATCGTGGTCATCGATAGGTTCAAGGAACACGAGGACATGGCCGTTGCCGCCGTCTACCAGGATGCCCTGGGAAGGTCACATGAGTTCAACTATCAAGAACTCCCGTTCGATGCCTCCGAGATCCGGATGGACCAGTTGGATGACGCCACGTTCGCCGTACAACTTTTCGCCACACGGGAGCGAATGAGCTTGGATGACCCTCGCTTCGCGGAGATCAAGCGGTTCTATCCCGTGATCGAACGGTTCGACCCGGTGACATCCACATATATCTATCTGGTGGGCGAGGCCAAGTCGATGGAAGAGATGTATGTCGTTTACAAAAAGGTGAAGGACCTTCAGTTCATGGATGCGGAAGTGTTCGCATTGGAAGAAGAGAAACTGATCGACCTTAGCCAGCTCGACCTGGCATCCTTGGAGGAGTTGAACAACAAGAAGCTCCGGACGAACGCCATCCACTTTGCGTACAAGAGTGCCGCTCTGGATAGTACCTCCTCACCTGTGCTGGAGCAGATCGACCACCTGCTGAAGCAGCATAAGGAACTGATGCTTGTGATCGAAGCGCACACCGATGCCATCGGAGGTACCACTTACAATGTCGACCTATCCCAAGCAAGAGCTCAGACAGTGGTTGAACAACTCGCCTCGCGCGGGGTGGACAGCGAACGATTGATCGCCGTAGGCCATGGCAAGAACCAGCCGATCGCCACGAACAAGACCGAACAAGGTCGGGCTCAGAACAGACGTGTGGAGTTCCGCATGATCGTGAAGGGTGAGGAACAAGCCTTCCAGCAGAAGGCCCGTTGACCGTACGCTCCATCCGAACACCAGGCATACGTAAGTATCTTCGTGCCTGATGGGGAGAAGGGCGACAAGCACGATCTGTCTCTTTTGGATATGCACCTTCGCCGCGAACGCTCAGGCGATACGGTTCATAACCAATGAAGGCCAATGGCCGGACCAAGTGACCCACAGGGCCGAGCTCGCTGGCACTACGCTCTGGATGGAACGAAATGGTGTGACCATCGATCGGTATGATGCGTCGGCGATCGCTGACGCACATGCGAACCAGAATATCGACCCGGGTAGCCGACCGATCATCCTACGTGGACATGTCGTGAAGCTCCGGTTCCTCAGCGCAGTATCCCCATCCGTACGAGGCGAACAGGCTCTTCCAGGTGCCTACCACTATTTCCTCGGGGACTCCACTGCCAACTGGGCAGGTCATGCCAAGGCCTATGCTGCGGTCCGGGTGACCGGCATAGCTCCTGGCTGTGATGCGCTTTTCCGCGAAGGGCGATCAGGGTTGAAGTACGACCTGATCATCCGACCAGGTTCCGACCCCTTGGGCATTCGCTTCGAATACGAAGGTGCTGATGAGGTCACGCTACGGGATGGTGCGCTGGTCGTGACCACCAGTATGGGACGGATGACGGAGCGGATCCCCATGGCATACCAGGACATCCATGGTGAACGACGCATCATCCCTTGTACCTACTGGTCTGACGCGGGGGAGATAGGTATCCGACCTGGTCCCTACGACCCGGAGCACGAACTGGTCATCGATCCAGAGCTCTCCTTTGCGACCTACTCCGGATCCTTCAGCAACAATTTCGGCTATACCGCCACCTTCGATGCCGCCGGATTCCTGTATGCGGGCAGTACCGCGTTCGGCCCATTGTACCCGACGACCACTGGGGCGTACAGCACTGATTGGTCGGGAGGAACCACCGATATCGCGATCACCAAGTACGATACCACAGGCACACAGTTGATCTGGAGCACCTACCTCGGCGGAAGCGCTGCGGAAATGCCACATAGCCTTTACGTGGACAACAATGACCAACTGCTACTCCTTGGGACAACAGCTTCTCCGGACATCCCTGTAACCTCGAACGCGTTCGACCCCACTTTCGCAGGCGGTACACCGTTCACCCCTTCCGGACTTGGCCTCTCCTACCCGAACGGTTCGGACATGCTCCTTGCTCGTCTTTCCGCTGACGGCTCCGCCCTGCTCGGATGCACCTACCTGGGCGGTACTGGCAATGATGGGCTAAACAGTGCGCCAGGACTGAAATTCAACTATGCGGACGAGGTCCGCGGGGAAGTACTGTTGGCCACCAATGGAGATGTGTGGGTGACCAGTTGTACCCAGAGCACCAATATGCCTGTGACCACCGACGCGGCACAGGCTGGATATGCCGGAGGCTCCCACGATGGATATGTGGCGCGCTTCAATGCCGACCTCAGTACCCTGATCTACGCCAGTTATATCGGAGGGAGTGCTGCGGATGCTGTTTACAATGGCGTGATAGGAACGGATGGATCGCTCCTTGTATGTGGCGGATCCACCAGCACGGACCTGGCGACCTCCGCTGATGCCGTTCAACAGACCACCAATGGTGGTAGCGCGGAAGCGTTCGTCGCTCGATTCGCTGCATCAGGAAACACGATCGATGCGCTGACCTATTGGGGTTCGAGCGCTTATGATCAAGCGTATTTCGTGGAGCTCGATGGCAATGGAGCGGTCTATGTTTTCGGCCAGACATCCGCTCCCTCCGGACAACTCATCCTCAATGCACCATACAACCAACCATCGGGGGGGCAGTTCATAACCAAGTTCAGCGCCGATCTCAGTAGTGCGTTATTGAGTTCCCGGGTAGGCCGCAACGACGGCAACCCGGACATCTCCCCTACTGCGTTCCTGGTCGATGTGTGCGACAAGATCTACACCAGTGGCTGGGGAAGCAGCAACGCCGGGTTGGGTGGCAGCCTCACCACCCAGGATCTGCCGATCACACCTGATGCCCACCAAAGCAGCACCGATGGGCACGACCTGTACTTGGCGGTATTCGATATCGACATGACCGCGCTGACCTATGCGACCTACTATGGAGGTGGCGTCAGTCCTGAACATGTTGATGGGGGAACAAGCCGGTTCGATCGAAGAGGCCGGGTCTACCAATCGGTATGCGCGGGATGCCAGAACAACGACGACTTCCCCACAACGCCAAATGCGTGGAGTGCGACCAACAATAGCACAGGATGCAACAATGGGGTCCTGAAGTTCGACTTTGATGCTCCCTTGGTGATCGCCGCATTTCTCGCACCAGAACGCGCTTGTGCCGAAGAGCCTTTCACGTTCATCAACCTCAGCAGCGGTGCGGCTGGAGTGGTTTGGGACTTCGGCGATGGTTCGGCACCATCCACAGTGGTCAACCCGACACACGCGTATGCGCTCCCAGGCACCTATACCGTGGTCCTGACCGCCACGAATCCACTCGCTTGCAATGAAAGTGACCAAACCACCCGGACCATTGTCGTAGCGCCAGCGCGTCCTCAACTCATGGCCATGCCGGATACACTCCTATGCGGCCCGATCAACACCTTCGAACTAGTGGCCAACTCGTTCGGCACAGCTTCATCCTTCCACTGGAGTTCCACTTCCGACCTGAGCGATCGCTTGAACCCGGATCCAACAGACAGCACGGCAACCCTTTCACCACTTCAGGGCGGGTCGTTCTTCGTCAGTGCAACAGTTGAGGGTGGATGTGCCGCATTGGACAGCACTACCATCATCCTTTCACTTGCCGACATCACGATGACCGATGACCTTGGGATCTGTCTGGGTGATACGGCGCTGATCACGGTCAACGGTGCCGACCCGGGAAGCACCTTTCTCTGGTCGCCCGACGACCTGGTGCTTAGTGGGCAGGGAACTGCCGGCATCCAAGTTGCACCCGCCGAGAATACTGCCTTCGGCGTTAGTGTGGTCGCACCGAGCGGCTGCGCATGGAACGCTACTGTGCAAGTGGACGTTTCCACCATCACCGGTGCAAGCGTCTCCGCTTCCGTCGATCAAGCCCTCGTCCTGCCAGGGACCACCGTCCAACTATCCGCAACTCCATCTGGGGATCTGAGCTATGCGTGGACTCCCGTAACGGGTGTAAGTGACCCTTCATCACCCATTCCTACCGCAGTGGTCAATTCCACTACCACGTTCGTAGTGAACGTCTCCGACGGGGTGTGTAGCAAGGACGCTTCGGTCCAAGTAACGGTCTTTGAGCTCCGGTGCTCAGATCCGGACATCTTCGTTCCGAACACCTTTACTCCCAATGATGACGGCGTGAACGACCTACTACTCGTTCGCGGCCGTCACGTCGAACGCTTGGAATTCCTGGTGTTCGACCGCTGGGGGGAATTGGTCTTCAGCACGACCGATCAACGTATCGGGTGGGATGGGACCTATCAAGGAAGACCCGTGGATCCCGCTGTTTTTGTCTACCACCTTACCGTGGATTGCGTGGATGGCCAGCGCTACTTCACCAAAGGCAACGTGACCGTCGTGCGATGAAGGTGCACCGATCGAATATCGAGGCCAACAACAAGGACCGTGACCCTGCTATTCATGTGGTCCTTCGAACAAGGCTGTATCTCCTGATCATGGCCATCGTGTCGGGTAGTGGTCCCATCGCTGCACAGGACATCCACTTCTCTCAGTTCTTCAACACGCCGCTGGCCTTGGGTCCGGGTAGCATCGGTGCCTTCGATGGGGAGCAGCGCCTCAGTGCCGTGTTCAGGCAACAATGGCGATCGGTGACCATTCCTTACCGCACATTCGGCCTGGGAGGGGATCTTGCCCATGCTGCTGGCGTGAAGGGATTGGGTCTGGGCGCGTGGCTCTATAATGACCGGGCTGGAGACAGCCGCTTGAACAGGTTCCATTTCAGTCTTGGTGGAAGTTGGACCGTAAGACCTGCAGGAACAACCGACCATGCGGTGACCTTCGGCCTCCAAGCAGGTATCTCCTCCATCACGCTCAACGAGGCTGGTCTTTCGTTCGATGCCCAGTACAATGGCTTCACCTACGACCCCCAACTTGGCAGCGGTGAGAACATCGCTCGCGATGGCCTGGTACACCCCGACGTTCACTTTGGAGCCGTATATCGCTATACCCCGACGCCCCGTGGATCGGTGCAATTCGGAGTTTCGTTGTTCAACCTGACAAGCCCACGGATCGGATTCCTCGGAGAGCCTGGCGAGCCACTGGACCGTCGCGCTTCGGTCCATATCATCACCGGGTTCCCGCTTTCTTCCGACCTCGACCTTCGACCCATGGCCCAGTTCATGGCCCAAGGCACGTTCCGCGAGTTGGACCTTGGCGCCAACCTCCGTTACATCCTCTTGCAACGCTACGGACTGGAGCGTTCACTGATCGCCGGTCTTCATTACCGTGCAGCCGATGCGGGTTACGTACATGCAGGCCTGGAATACGATGACTGGACCGTCGGCATCAGCTACGACATCAATACCAGCAAGCTCGTACCGGCCAGCCGCGAACGTGGTGGCATCGAGTTCACCTTGGTGCGCTTGGTGCGCAAGCGGAACACCTTGCCTGTGCGGTTCAAGGCCTGCCCTGAACAACTGTGAACATGAGGATCACGCTTCTCGTTCAGCGGACCTTCGTCCCACTGCTGCTATTGCTCACCCACCTTGATACCAACGCACAATCGTTGGAGCAATGGACACGCTGGGGCGATGCGGCCATGGAGGTGAAGCAGTACTATGGAGCCAGCCGTTTCTTCGACGGTGCCTTGGCCATCGAACCCGGACGTATGGGTTTGCAGTGGAAACAAGCCGAAGCTTGTCGACTGAGCCACCAGTACGATCGGGCTGCGGAACTCTACGAAAAGGTGTACCGCAAGGACCAAGGTCGCACCTACACCCAAGCCTTGCGCTGGCTTGCCGAAATGCAACTGTGTGCCGGCGATATCATAGCAGCCCAAGCCTCCTGGTCCAAGGTTTTGAAGCGTGAAAAGGATGAGGCCTCCGTGCTTCATGAACGCGCGTTGAATGCCCTGGAAGGGATCACCCTTGCCTTGGAGCCGACGTCGGCTGGATCCGTCGAGATCGTTCACGAACCCGCCCCATTGAACAGTTTCGATAGCGAGTTCGGCGCGCGCTATGGTCCTGACGGGACCCTCTACTTCGCCGGCTTGCACGGCGCCGTGAACGGATCGGGTGAGGTGGAGGATACCATGCACTACCGCACGCGCATCCATCGAAGCAGTGGTGTATCTGGGAACTGGTCCGCACCTGAGCCGTTGGAGGTCGTCGGTGACGGTGATGTTGCCAATCCAACTTGGACGCTCGATGGACAACGGATGCTATTCACCTATTGTCCGGTCAATGGCACGTGTCGTATCCATGTGAGCCCAGTAGGTGACGGTCTGCTCGACCCGGTTCCCCTTGAGGGACTCGGTGATGCCATGAGCACACAGCCGATGATCGTGGATTGGAACGATCGTGAGATGCTGCTTTTCGTGAGTGATAGAGCTGACGGAAAAGGCGGCACCGATATCTGGCAGGCCCGGTTGGAGAGCGGTCGTGCTGTGGAGGTCCACCCGTTGAACGGCAAGGTGAACACCGCTGGGAATGAACGCTCTCCTTGGTTCGTACCGAGTACGTCCACATTATGGTTCAGTTCCGATCACCTTCCCGGCCATGGTGGCTATGATGTGTTCACATCGACATTGGACAATGATGTGTTCGGTACTCCGGAAAACGCTGGTACACCGATCAACAGTCCTGCCAATGACCTTTATCCCATGCTCGATACTGCGCGTGGTGAAGGCTGGATCACCAGTAATCGGGCGGGATCCTTCGCCGCAAAGGGTGAGACCTGCTGCAACGACCTGTACCGCTGGGACATCAGCCGAATGGTCCGCGCCAACGTACCCGGAACGACAGATACCGTGAATGACCTCAACGAAGAGTCGGCTCTCGCTTTGGCCGCACTCCAGCGCAAATTCCCCCTTCGGCTCTTCTTCCATAACGACGAACCCGAGCCACGTTCCCGGAGCACCACGACCGAACTCGACTATCAGGATACCTACCTCGAATACAGGTCACTGCTTCCGGATTACCTGAACGGCCAAGAGGACCCGAAGGCCATGACCCGGTTCTTCACCGAGGAGGTGGACCATGGAATGGCCTTGTTGGGTGAATTGACCCGGGCTCTGATCACCACATTGGATGCCGGCCGAAGCGTGACCATCGACGTCCGTGGACATGCCAGCCCTCTCGCCCATAACGACTACAACATCGATCTTTCCAAACGGAGGATCCAAAGCTTGCGTAACCACTTGCGTACGGTGCTGGGTGGTCGATTGACCCCCTATCTGGACGGCAATGCGCCCAACGCAGCGATGCTGACCGTGCACGAACTTCCCTTCGGTGAGGACCGGGCAGCTTCGAGCGTCAGCGACGATCCAGCAACATTGGATCAATCGGTCTATAGCGTGGCTGCTGCTCGCGAGCGCCGCATCGAAGTGGTGGCGCTTGAACTCATGGACACCCAACGGACGGAACAAGGGACCATTCGGCTCATCAAGGAACTGGGCAACATCGAACAGGACCGTGAACGGGAGATCCCCTTCCTCATCCGGAACACCAGTGCAACGCCCATGCATCTTTTGGAGAGCACCGCCGACTGCGGCTGCACGACCACCGAGCTTCCCAAGGAGCCCATACCTGCGCAAGGTTCCCATGCCTTGTCCGTGCACTTCAGTGGTCGCGCTCCGTTGGGCCGTCTGATGCGCACGCTTTCGATCCGAACGGACGGCGAACCTGAACGTTTCGAATTGATCATTCTGGGGACGGTGATACCTTAGGCCGCATGCAACTGCTGCTCCTCTCCAACTCGACCCTTCCCGGTGAAGCGTTCTTCCATTGGCCGGCCGATCACGTCTCCGCGTTCCTGAATGGTCGAAAGCGCTTGGCTTTCGTGCCTTTGGCCGCCGTTCCCGGACAACAACCGGACTACGTGACCAAGGTGAGGAGTGTATTCGCTGCGATGGACGTGGAACTCGTCCCATTGATGGGAGAGGGTGATATGGACGCGTTGTTGGCGGGATGTGATGCGGTGGCCGTAGGTGGCGGGAACACGTTCCACCTGCTGCGCTCCCTGTACCGCAACGGACTGGTGCGCAGCATCGCACAACGGGTGCGGAATGGCATGCCGTATCTCGGGTGGAGCGCAGGTAGTAATGTGGCATGCCCCACGATCATGACCACCAACGATATGCCTGTGGTTGAGCCACCATCACTGCGCGCCATGCACCTCGTTCCCTTTCAGATCAACCCGCACTACACCGAGGCCACCATTGCGGGTCATGGAGGAGAAAGCCGGGATCAACGATTGTCCGAATTCCTGGAAGTGAACCCTGCCATGCCAGTGGTCGGATTGCGGGAAGGGTCACTCCTCCATGTGGTGGACCAACGTACCTCCCTGATCGGGCGTGATATGAAGTTGTTCAGGCATGGACGGCCTCCCTTGATCGTGGAAAATGGCAGCACCTTTCGAACGGATCTTACTGACCTCAAAAATGAATGATCGGTCCTTGGGACGCAGCTCTTTGTTCCCGCTTGTCCATTGTTCAGGATACGCCCTGACCGTTCATTCCAATTGTTCTGGCCAACCAGCGATCGACCATCCATGAAGAAGGTGAAGAGCCGTTCGGGGAAGGTGGGCCTTCCACCCGGGTCGATGATCCATGTAGGCGATGGAGAGGCGACCCGTTCATCCTTACGCTTGTTCACCTTCGATGCATCGGGATTCGAGGAACGAACGCTGGGCGACCTCAATGAATGCCGGTCCGTCATCAGCGAGCAGCGCGTCACCTGGATCGACCATGACGGACTGACATCCGAACTCATCCTGCAACAGGCCGGTGAATTGTTCAACCTGCACCCGCTCTTGCTGGAGGATGTGCTCAATACCGACCACCGGCCCAAAGTGGAGGAATACCAGGACACGATCTTCGTAGTGGCCAAGATGCTGGAGTTGGACGACGAGACCGGCGGCATTCATACGGAACAAGTCTGTTTCATCCTACGGAAAGGACTTGTCATCTCCTTCCAAGAACGGCCTGGGGATGTATTGGAGCCGATCCGGGACCGCATTCGTAAGGACCTGGGACGGGTCAGGCGGTCCGGGGCGGATTACCTGTTGTACGCACTCTTGGACGTCATCGTGGACCACTACTTCCTGATCGTGGAGGACCTCGGCAAGCGTATCGAACAACTGGAACGCAAGGTGCTCGTGAGGCCGGGCAATGAGGACCTCCTCACCATTCAAGAACTGAGAAGTATGCTTATCACCGTGGATCGGTATGTGACCCCGACCCGCGAATTGGCCGGCAGGCTCAATATCCTCCAGAACCCATTGATCGAGAAGCCCACCAGACGGTACATCAACGACCTCCAGGACCATACCGTCTATATCGCCGAGACGATCGGGACCTTCCGGGAAATGCTGAGCAGCCTGGAGAACACGTACCATGCCGGCGTGAACATGCGTATGGGACAGGTGATGAAGCTCCTTACCATCATCAGCACCATCTTCATTCCACTGACCTTCGTGGTGGGCGTCTACGGTATGAACTTCCGCCACATGCCTGAACTGGAATGGCGCTACGGCTATTTCGCCGTGATGGCCATGATGACGATGATATCGGTGCTCATGCTGCTTTGGTTCCGACGCAAGCGCTGGTTATGAGCCACCGTGTGATGGATCGGACAATTTCCATGATACCGTGCGTCGGACCTCACCGGCCTCTACTTTTGCACCCGGTGAAACGACCATGACCATCCGGACCGATCTCTCAGCTGCGAGCGACAACACCATCGTTCCGATGGTTGTAGCACCATGCCAAGCCTTCCGATGACGGCTTGTGGCGTATATGTTCGGGCCAGCACCATTGTGGCCGCACCCTCTTCGACCGACCCGACCCGCAGCAGACCTTCGGCCAGCATTCGGGTGCACGCCTTTCTCTTGTCCCCCACATCCGACACGCGCCTGCCAGATCCATGAAGACCCGCTACATCGACCTGATCGAACAGACCTTCGATTTCCCGAAGGACGAGTTCAAACTGGCTGATCACAAGTTGATATGGAACGACCTGCCACTCACTGAGCTACTTGAGAAGCATGGATCGCCCTTGCGCATCACCTATCTACCCAAGATCGGCGAGAAGATCGACCTTGCGCGGGCGAGCTTCAACAAGGCCATCCAGGACCATGGCTACGGTGGCCAGTACGAGTACTTCTACTGCACCAAGAGCAACCACTTCAGCTACGTCATCGACAAGGTGTTGTCCAAGGGGGTGAACCTGGAGACCAGCAGCGCCTATGACCTGGAAATGATCGAGCTATTGATCGAACGCGGCCGGATCACCAAGGACGCCACGATCCTATGCAACGGTTTCAAGGACGAGCGCTATATCAAAGGGATCGGTAAGCTGGCCAACCGCGGTTTCAACATCGTACCGATCATCGACAACATGTCGGAGATCTATGCCTTGGATGAGGTGATCGAAGGGAATTGCGATATCGGGATACGCATCGCCGCTGAGGAGGCTCCCAAGTTCGAGTTCTACACCAGCCGCCTGGGGATCGGGTACAAGGACATCATCCCCTTCTACATGCGGAACATCAGCAAGCAGAAGAAATTCCGCTTGAAACTGATGCACTTCTTCATCAATACGGGGATCACGGATACAGCCTATTACTGGAACGAACTCACCAAATGCGTGAACGTCTACTGCGACCTGTGGAAACTGTGCCGGACATTGGATACGCTCGACATCGGTGGTGGACTTCCGATCAAGAACAGCCTCAACTTCAGCTTCGACCTGGATTACATGATCGGCGAGATCGTGGGGCGTATCAAGGACATCTGTGAGGAGAACAAGGTGCAAGAACCCAACATTTTCAGCGAGTTCGGCAGTTTCACCGTGAGCGATAGCGGCGCCACCTTCTTCAGCATCGTTCACCAGAAGAAGCAGAACGAGAAGGAACGTTGGAACATGATCGACGGCAGTTTCATGACCACCCTCCCGGACACCTGGGCCATAAGCAAAAGGTTCATCATGTTGCCCATCAACAACTGGGACGATGAGTATGAGCGCGTTTTCCTGGGCGGAATGACCTGCGATAGCGACGACTATTACAACAGCGAACAGCACATCAACGCCATCTACCTTCCGAAGTTCCGCGAGGACCGTAGGCAATACATCGGGTACTTCAATACCGGCGCCTACCAGGATACGCTGGGAGGCTTCGGTGGGATCCAACATTGCCTGATCCCCAAACCAAAGCACGTGCTCATCGACCGCTTACCGGACGGCACGTTGACCGATCGGGTCTTCGCAGAGCAGCAGACCGCTGAACGCATGCTCCAATTATTGGGCTACCTGCCGATGGATGAACCCGGAACCCGGAAGGACCCATGACCTCTTCGGCAACGTATGGCGCGGATCACCTGGACGTTCAACGATCCGACCTTCCCGGTCGATCTTTACGCAAGCTTCTTTGCCATTGGATGAGCGGCATTCGCACACCGCTTCTATATTTCGCCCCTGAACCACTGAAATGAGCACCGTCCGCCCCCTATCGGCTTTCATGGAGAAGCACTACCTGCACTTCAATGCAGCTGCACTCGTGGATGCCGCCCAAGGCTATAAAGCCCACTTGGCCAAGGGCCGGAAAATGATGGTGACCTTGGCGGGTGCCATGAGCACCGCAGAACTCGGAAAGATCTTCGCTGAGATGATCCGTCAGGGCAAGGTGGACATCATCAGTTGCACCGGCGCCAACCTGGAAGAGGATGTGATGAACCTGGTCGCTCATGACCACTACGAGCGTGTGCCTCACTACCGGGACCTCACCCCGGCCCAGGAGCGCGACCTGTTGGACCGTGGCATGAACCGCGTGACGGATACCTGCATCCCCGAGCACGAGGCCTTCCGGCGCCTGGAGAAGCACGTGGTGGACCTTTGGACCGCTGATGACAAGAGCGGCAACCGTCGTTTCCCGCATGAGTACTTCTATGAGATGATCCGTTCTGGTGTACTGGAGCAGTACTACCAGATCGACCCCAAGGACAGTTGGATGGTGGCCGCCGCCGAGCGCAACCTGCCCATCATCTGTCCCGGATGGGAGGATAGCACCCTCGGCAACATCTTCGCTGGCCATTGCATCGTGGGGGACTGTAAGCCCGGGATGATGAAGAGCGGCATCGAGTACATGATGTTCCTGGCGGATTGGTACACCAACAATTGTGGTCCTGACGGGATCGGCTTCTTCCAGATCGGGGGGGGTATCGCCGGTGACTTCCCCATTTGTGTGGTGCCCATGCTACACCAGGACCTGCAGCGTGAGAGCATCCCGTTCTGGAGCTATTTCTGCCAGATCAGCGATAGTACCACCAGCTACGGAAGCTATAGTGGCGCCGTTCCCAATGAGAAGATCACCTGGGGCAA
>Ga0209175_10000844_pt1 | contig 16366 bp, 14 predicted proteins | sample JI91814C2DNA_FD_187506 | JGI IMG/M metagenome (GOLD analysis project Ga0209175, IMG submission 187506) | Wastewater effluent complex algal communities from Wisconsin, to seasonally profile nutrient transformation and Carbon sequestration -... | ecosystem: Engineered > WWTP > Effluent > Algae...
AGACCGGCAATATATCTTAGGTTGTTTCGCATATAGAAAACATTACAGGGTTTAGTTAATTGGATTGGTCGAGTGGCATTTGGCTTACTTCCTTAAAATCTGACTTCTTTGTTTTTAACACCCAGATCAGCATACCGGCAAAGAACATGAAGCAGATTGTCAGCGACAGCAGACCCATGAAGTCCACTCCGCTCACTTTTTCCAGGTAATTGATGAATTTCATTTTTGTTCGTTTATTTATTGATGGCCACGGGTTTGGGTTCTGCCTGAATATCCCTGCCCAGTCTCTGCAGGTAGGCGATCAGCGCGATTATTTCCTTATTAGGAGCTGTTTCAATCTGGTCTTTTTTCAGGCTGGCCGCTATTTGATTCGCCTGTTTCATGAGGTCTGCGTTGGCGATTTGATCATATCCTTTAGGATAAGGAACCCCCAGGGTGCGCATGGCCCTTATTTTGGCGGGTGTACTGCTGGTGTCGAGCTTGTTCTTCAGCAACCAGATATATCGCGGCATGATGGATCCTGGTGAAGTGGAAGTAGGATCATACATATGGTTATAGTGCCATGAATCCGGACGCCTGTTTTTATCGGAGCCTTCGCGTGCCAGATCGGGACCGGTACGTTTGCTTCCCCATTGGAACGGATGATCATAGACAAACTCACCGGCCTTGGAATAATCACCATACCGGGCCACTTCATCACGGAAGGGTCGGATCATTTGTGAGTGACACAGGTAGCATCCTTCCCGGATATAAATATCACGGCCCTGCAGTTCGAGTGGTGTATAAGGTTTCACACTGGCGAGGGTGGGTACATTTGATTTCACCAGGAAAGTGGGAATCATTTGAACCAGTCCGCCGATGGCCACCACGATCAGGCTTAGTACAAGCATGGTCACCGGCTTTCTTTCTATCACACGGTGCCAGTATTCCTTTTTATGACTCGTTTCTTTTACTAAAGGAGCTGCTTCTGCTTCTTCATTCGGGATGAAACGGCCTTTGGCAATTGTTTTCCAGATATTGTACACCATTATCAGGGCACCTGTGAGGTATAATGTTCCGCCGATACTTCTGGCCCAGTACATGGGTTTGATATTGGTAACGGTTTGCATGAAGTCGAACTTGAGCTGTCCTTCGGGAGTGAATTGTTTCCACATGATGCTCTGCTCAAAACCGGCCCAGTACAAGGGAACCGCATAAATGATGATACCGATGGTGCCCAGCCAGAAGTGATTGGTGGCCAGTTTTTTTGAATAAAGGGTTGTTCCCCACATTTTGGGGATCATATAATAAAGAATGGCAAAGGCAAGAAAACCGTTCCAGCCCAAACCGCCGATATGCACGTGGGCGATGGTCCAGTCGCTGAAATGGGAAATGGCATTTACATTTTTCAGGCTCAGCATCGGCCCTTCAAATGTGCTCATCCCATAACAGGTAATGGCCACTACCATGAATTTAAGAACAGGATCTTCCCTTACTTTATCCCAGGCGCCGCGGAGGGTGAACAATCCGTTGAGCATACCGCCCCAACTGGGAGCGATCAGCATGATGGAGAATACTACCCCTAAGGATTGTGCCCAGTCGGGCAATGCCGTATACAACAGGTGGTGAGGCCCTGCCCAGATATAAATAAAGATCAGTGCCCAGAAGTGAATGATGGAGAGTCGGTAGGAGTACACCGGCCGGTTAGCAGCTTTGGGAAGAAAATAATACATGAGACCCAATACCGGTGTGGTTAAAAAGAAAGCCACGGCATTGTGACCGTACCACCATTGCACCAGCGCATCCTGCACCCCTGCATACCAGCTATAGCTTTTCAGGGCAGAAACCGGGATTTCAATAGAGTTTACAATATGGAGCATGGCCACGGTAACCCAGGTGGCGATATAAAACCAGATGGCAACATAGAGGTGTTTCTCCCTTCTTTTGAGGATAGTGCCAAACATATTGATACCAAATACCACCCACACCAGGGTGATGGCGATATCGATGGGCCACTCCAGTTCGGCATATTCCTTACCGGTTGTTTTTCCCATCAGCAGGGTAATGGCGGCGGCAGCAATAATGGCCTGCCAGCCCCAGAAATGCACCCAGCTCAGTTTATCACTGTACATCCGGGCCTTACAAAGTCTTTGCAGCGAATAATAAATTCCTGCAAAAGAGGCATTTCCCACAAAGGCAAATATGATGGCGTTGGTGTGCAGGGGCCGGAGACGACCAAAGGTGGTGGCCGCAAGATTTAAACTGGCCGCCGGATAGTAGATCTGGATGGCAGCCCAAAGACCTGCCAGCATCCCTACCACGCCAAACAGGATAGTGGCTAAACCAAAGGCCCGTACAATCTTGTTGTCATAATAGAACTTTTCAACTTGCATAACCGGTTTTATTTATTGTGTTTTGGTAATCCGATGCGTTTGTTTGGGAACAGCGGGTTTGTCATCAAAAAGGATCCGGGAGGCAGGAGAATAATCGTCCTCAAACTGGCCGGATTTCACCCCCCACAAAAAGGCAATCAGGAAGACTGCGGCAACAGAAATGCTGGCTATAAGGAGTATCAGTATTACACTCATGCTGGTTTTTGCCTCCTGCTGTCCGAAGGCGTGTAAAAGTATTTTGGGGCTGGTCTATGGGATATAAGGAGCATCAACGCCGGAACTGATTTTAATCATGTTGTTCTTTTTCCCGGCAGGAGTCCCATTCGTTTGGCCAGCAGGCTGCTGCTGCCAAAAGTGATCAGCAGGATGCTCAGCGAGCTGCTCGGCATCAGGATGGCTGCAATGAGGGGTGAAAGGGTGCCCTGCACCGCAAAAAACAGCCCGATGATATTGTATACGATGGATAATACGAAACTGGCCACCACAATCTGTTGGTTGGCACGGCAAAGGGCGATAAACCGGGTCAGGCGGGATAGTTGTCCGGCCTCCACAATGGCATCACTGGAAGGGGTGAAATTATTGGCCTGTTCAGTAATGGCAATGCCCACCTCACTCTGCTTCAGGGCACCGGCATCATTGAGTCCGTCGCCGATCATAATGACCGATGCTCCTTTAAGTTGCAGGTTCTTGATATAATTCAGTTTGTCTTCGGGTTGCTGATGAAAAAGCAGGGTGGCTTTGGGCCCCAGTAATCCCTGTAAAGTGGTTTTTTCCGCTTCATTGTCGCCCGATAAAACCGAAAGGCGATAATGTCCTTTTAACTGTTGCAACAGGGCAGGAATCTCTTTGCGGTAATGATTGCTGAATAAAAAATATCCGAAGTACTGATCTTCGATGCTCACAAAAACCGCTGTGCCGGTATTTTCCTTTTTTGCACCGGTTACAAACTCATAGGTACCCAGTTTGATCTGGTCGTCTCCGGCGTAGCCTTCAATACCATGGCCGTGTGTTTCCCGGAATTCCGTTACCTCCACCTGCCGGCCATGTTCCAGGAAATGGGTCAGTGCCTTGCTCAGAGGATGCCCGGAGCAGGCGGCAACGGCCGCCACCTGTTGTTCCTGGTTATCTGAAATCCATTTTCCTTCATACACGATATCCTGTTCGCGGGTACTGGTAAGTGTTCCGGTTTTGTCGAATACAATATGGGTGGCTTTGGCTATATTTTCGATCACCTGGGCACTGCGGAGGTAAAATTTGTTTCGTCCCAGTATCCGCAGGATATTCCCGTTGGTAAATGTATTGGAGAGGAGTAAGGCGCAGGGACAGGCAATGATAAAGATGGAAGTGACTGCCGGCCAAAGTTTTGCCGGATCATTCAGTTGCCAGTAAACGGCAGTACTGAGGGCAATGGCCAGTACGATATAGGTAAACCAACGGCTGAGCAGGTGAACAAAAGATACGCTCCTGTCGGCATCATCCGTCTTCATTTCCTCTTTGTTCCAGAGTTTGGTGAGGTAACTTTGTGTTACTTCCTTTACCACCAGTATTTCAATATTTCCGCTGGTTTGCCTGCCACCGGCATACACCAGTTCACCCATCTCGCGCAGAACCGGTAATGATTCACCCGTTACAAAGCTATAATCGATAAAGGCTTTTCCTTTGGTGAGGATACCGTCTGCAGGAATCAGCTCTTCGTTATGGATCAGCAGGGTGTCACCCGGTTTGATATCCGGTAAACGGGTAGGGGTTTCCTGTTCATCTTTCAGTACGGAGACCGCCACCGGAAAATAGGAGGTATAATCCCTCTCAAATGAAAGTTGCCGGTAGGTTTTGTCCTGCAATATCCTTCCGGCCAGCATGAAAAATACAATCCCCGTCATGGAATCAAAATACCCGCCACCGGTACCGTTGATCACTTCCCAGGCACTCCGTATAAACGTAATGATGATGGCCAGCGCGATCGGCGCGTCGATATTCAGGAATTTATGTTGCAGGCTTTTCCAGGAAGAAATATAAAAGGGCAGGGAGGAATACAATAATACCGGGATGGCCAGCCCAAAACTGATCCATCGGAAGATTCCCCGAAGGGCGGTTTCGCTGGCATCAATACCGAGGTATTCAGGGAAGCTGAGCAGCATCACATTCCCAAAGCAAAATCCGGCGATGCCCAGTTGAAACACCATGGTTTTATTGATGGCCGGTCTTTTTTCCTTCAGGTCGTGCAGACTGATATAGGGTTCGTAGCCAATAGCCGTTAAACTTTCCACTACCTGACGCAGCGAGGTTTGGGCAGTGAGAAAGACAATGTCTACCTCTTTGCGGGTAAAATTTACCTTGCTCGAGAGCACCCCATTATTGACCCGATACAGGTTTTCGAGCAGGTACAAACAGGAACTGCAGTGCATCTGGGGAAGATAAAGAGTGACATGCACCTGTTTGTCGTCACGGAAACTGATCAGCTGGAGCTGGGTCTTTTCGTCATCAAGAAAGGCGAATTTATCGGCCCTCGCTTTAATTTTCTGGCTGATCCCCGGCTTTTCATTGAGGGAGTAGTAATCGCAAAGTCCTGTTTCATTCAGGATGCCGTACACCATTTTACAGCCTTCGCAGCAGAATTTTTTTTCTTCCAGACTGATCCGCTCATTGGGGCAGGGTTCACCGCAATGATAGCACTGGATCTGTTGTTGGATTGTTTCTTTTAGCGTGGACATAGGCTCCCGTTGGGCGCTAAAGTAGGGTTCACCCGAACCTAAATTCCTGATGATGTTCAAAAAAAATACTGATTAAAATCAGCCGTACAGCGCAAGAAGGCCTGCTTTTGCCTTTATTGGCCTTTTTTTATGGGATTCCTATTTTTTGAGTTGAATAAATTTTTCCCGGCAGCTTTTGCTGCAAAAGCCGTAAATCCTGCCTTGATAAGCGGTGGTATCCGTTACGCCAATGCGTACCGGCATTCCGCACACCGGATCATTGTTTGAAGAAAGTTTAATCGGGGCAGTCCTTTTATCCGCCTTCAAAAGGTTCTTTGAATTAAAGAGCGGAGCGTTTATAATCTCTGAAATGCTGACTAACCGGTACCAGACCTGCTCATTATCCATCCAGGCTACAACAACCATTTCTTTGCCTAATGCATGAATGACAGGGAAAGAAGCATTTGATTTATCGGAAGTGAGATCCATGGATTTCCTGTCTGTACCGTTGATTTTGTTAATTACAATTTTGGTGTAAAAGGAGTCTTCAATTTTTACAGTTTCGTTATACACCACCAGTTTTGTGTCTGGTGGTAAAATAGTAAGCTGGATATTTCTTGCATTATTGCTGATGAGTTTTCGTTCAGTTACATTTCCCTCGCTGTTTAGTTCGGCATAATGCACCCCTGCTCTGCTGCCTCCGGTGAACCAGGAAGCATAACTTTTGCCATTCAGGTTGTAAACAGAGGGTCCGTTATGCGGGCATCCGTTGATGACCCATCCGTCATTTGTAAACGGAACCGCTTTGCGGAACGTATTTCCGTTATCTGAAGACGTAATGATAGAAATGTCTCTGATTGAGTCTGAAAGGATATCGCGGAAAAGAATACTGATATTGCCTTTGGGATCACAGTGAATGTTTGTCCGGCAACACTGACAGGCAAGGGAGTCGATGATCGTTTCATCAGTGAACCCTTCTTTGTTAATGGTTTTTGCAAAAACTAAGGAGCGACCGTTTTTTTTGTCTCCCAGGGAAACATCCAGCCAGCAAGCGCCGATCTCGCCATCCGCGAGCCTGGCAATGGAAGCAAAGGAATGTCCTTTACCGGCGCTGGTATCACGATGAAGGAAGGCTGGTCTGGTCCAGCTTTTGCCTCCATCAAATGATTGGATATACCGCACAAATCCTGCAAACCTGTTTTTTTCCGTAGGCGCCGATGTTTCATAAACGGCCAGCAGGGTGCCATCCTGTTTCAGGGCGATCTTTGGCATCCCTTCTTCATGCAGGTTGGTATTGGGTTCAATGGGTATTTCATGGGGGGCTGAAAATTGCTGCTGTTCTCTTTCAAATACCGCAAAGAAGAATTTTTTCCGGTTGTCGGGATCTGTTTCTGCCCAGGTAGCGATCGGATAACCCTCAGGGTCGGTCGCAAAACTCACGCAGGAGGCTTTGTTTTTTCCCGAAAGGGCGACTATCCGATGCGCTTTATTTTTTGCAGGGTGTAGGGAACAGGAGATATCAGCAATCCAAATGGCCAGAGTGAAAATGGCAACCCATTTTATTTTCATAATATGCTGAGGCGTCATAGTAGATGATTTAAGGAAGTGGTCTTTTAATGCAGATTTGCCCGGGCAACGGGTAATGCAGGACATTAGTTCGACTTGGATCGTATAATTTTCCCCAGGTCATAGCTGATGCCAAGCGTGAAATTCCTCGGCTCACCCATTGAATAACTGGTGCCAAAATTGCTACGGCTGCTATTGACAGCGTAATAAGCATCCAGCAGGTTGATCACATTCAGCCAGATTTCCATCACCCCGGTCATGTACCCGAAACGTGTGTTCAGAATATCAAATCCCTTATACGAATACAGATTGAGAGGATCGGTATAATACCGGCTCATTTTTTGCCATTCTACGGAGGCTCTCAATCCTTTCAGGAATAAAGGTCGGTATGAGATCTCTGCATTATGTATCCAGTGCGGGGCATTACTGATCTCTTTTCCATTATACGAAATCCCTTTTTCTGTATAGTCCAGAAATTCATGCTTGTTAAGAGCGCCATTGAACCTGATCTGCAAGCCTTTGAATGGGGTAGCCGTGATTCCCATTTCAATTCCTTTATGCAAAGTGCCGCCGGCATTGGCATTTCCGAATGTGCCATCATCAAATTTGACTGAGATGATCGAGTTTTTTCCCTGCAGGCGGTAGACAGCGATTTCGGCTACCAGTTTGTCTTTGATCAGTTGTGCCCATGCACCCCACTCCAGGTTGTCAAATGTGGAGGGGTCGAGATTCGGCACTTTAACTGACCTGAATAGTTCAGATACCTGAGGTGGAACAAATCCCCTGCTATAATTGAAATAAAAGCCACGGTTCTTCTTAAAATTATAGGTAAAACCGATTTTGGGACTAACCTGTGAAAATGAGCTGGTAGTGTCTGGTGATCCGCTTACAGCCGAAACAGGCAAGTGATTATTAAACCTGTAGGTAAAGGCATCATATCGAAGGGACCCCACGAGTCTGAGATTTCTGGCAGGAGAGCATTCAAAATTGACATAGGATGCCAGGTTCAGGATATGGGTTGTGTAATCAACCAAAAGACTATCGGGCCGGTTGATGTAACCGGTATATTTTTTTGTGATGCTGTCTTTGTTGATCCGGATATAGTTCGCCCAGGCGGTGTTCGGGCTTGCATCCACACTGAAGCCTCCTACCAGCACTGATTGCATCCAGTTCATTTTTTGGCGGTGTTGTGCGATCAGCACCAGACTCCGAAACCTGTTTTCGTTGATTTCGCCATGGGCCAGATTTTTTTTTCCCACAAATTGGTTTCCCTGCCGGCGATAATCGTCTCTTATTCGGTAAGACGGATTTTGCCCAAGACTATTGTACCTGAAAACAGCATGAATGCTGGTTTTACTAAGGTCATTCCATTCCCTGATCAGAGTGGTTCTGTGCCGGATCGTCCGGGCCCTGCGATAAGTGAATGTTTGCAGACTATTAAAAGACTTATTAGCAAACATGCTGCTATCCACGCTTCCCGTCATGTCGCTGTAGTAGTCCATCATGGTAAAGCTGTTTTCCAGTTTTGTTTTCTCATTGAACCGGTAATCCGCTCTCGCCGTAACAATCGATTTCCTGAAATCAGTGAATTCAATGAACCCGCTTTTACGGGTGGCATAATACCCGTTGATCCCGAAGCCCCATTTATTTTTGGAAAAACCGGTTTGCAGGTCTGCTCTTTTATACCCGATATTGTTTAGTTGTAAGCTGGTTTTCAGCAACGGGATGGCGGGTGGTGCATGGGTGATCATGTTTACAACACCTCCGATGGCCTCACCGCCATATAGGCTGCTGCCGGGTCCTTTAATGATCTCTATACTTTTAACGGCAGCCATGTTGATTTCCATCAACGCATTATGGTTGAAGACACCAGATGTCCTGACCGGGATACCATCTTCGAGATAAAGGAAAAGACTCCTGGTGCCCATCGGCTGGCGAATGCCCATTGCATGCTGTTCATTTCCCAGATTGATCATATAAACTCCGCTTGATTTGTTCACAAGCTGGTCGATAGTGGTGGCCTTTGTTTCGTTGATGGCCTTGCTCCCCAGCGTATTGATGGATAGCGGTGATTGTGTTCTCAGCGACAGGTCACGGTTGGCAGATACCACTATTTCCTGGAGTAAGTTCTCGGTTTTTTGAAGTGCGATCTGAGAGGGGTTGTTTCCGGCCCTGATTTTTACCGGTGTATAACCGCTGAAGCTGATGATCATGTCAGTTCCCTCAGGGGGTAAGGAAAAACTGCCGTCGGCAGCTGATAAAATTGTCTTTCCCTGAATCGCTACCGAGGCTCCCGATAAAGGTTCTTTAGACGATGCGTCGTATATTATTGCCCGTGTATTTTGTTGTGCATGCAGTGTTAACCCTATTTGCAGAATGCAGAACAAGAGGATTGTATTTTTCATTTTAATTTTTTGTTCGGCGTGACAGATGATTTGTTATTGGCGGCATTTTTCCATGATCTCATGAAAAGTGTCGTGGGCGCTTGTTATCAGCATTTTCAGTTCAGCATCCTGTTGTTTGGAGACAACTGCTGCCTGGATTTTCTTACACTGCCCTACCAGTTTTTCCAGAATGGGGCCTGTAAGGCTTCCGTTATATCCTTCAGGGACTATTGATTTTTTCCAGGTTTTAGCCCTTTTCACTAAAACAGCAGCGCTGTCTTTCAAGGGTTGAAGATTATTTTCTTCCGCCGGATGGAAAGTCGCACTCATGATATTGTGAAAAGCATGCATCTCTTTCCATTCTGCTTTTTGCGCGTTAAGGGATGTGGCTGTCCAGATAATAAGGACAGTAAGGAGTATCTTTTTCATATAATTTCTTTTAGAGGGTTGAATACAGGTAACCTATTGACAGCTGCGTGGCAGTGCCAGAACGGATTTCCTGTCCGAATCAATAAGTGTACTGGTCAATAGTGGTGTAGCTGCCGATCACCTGGAACAAGGTGAGCCGCTAAAGGAGAAAACAAATCGTGGTTCAGGCCTTCTGAGGGGGGGTGGAAGAATGCAAAAGAACGGTCAACAGGTTTGGTGGGAATAAAGAGGTTCACTGTTGCTTTAAGAAGAAAGCAAAGAGGCGATGTGTCAATTCGGAAATAGGACTTTGAAGAGATGACAAAACTGGAAATCTCGGCTTTACCAGGTGCAGGCTGTTCTTCTTTTTCCTGTTGTTTCCATTTTTTCATCAGCACACAGTTCCCCTTGCAATTCATTTTGGGACGAAACCTGTTCTCACAGCTATTCCGTGCAATCCAGGCCTGATTGATCCGAAAGACAGCAAGGGTCAGCCAGTTGCTCATCGACTGGCTGACCAATGTGATGATAAGTAATATTGCAAGTGCCTTCCGCATGAAGCAAAAATGAGCAATTGATGGTTTTATGACTTGTGCAATTTCAGCTTTAGCCATGATTTTCGTCAGAGAAAAACAGCTCAGTTTAAACTTTCCCGGCTGAATAATTTCATGGCAGCGGGGAAGAGTAAATTGTTTTCAAGATGTACATGCCGGTGAAGGTCCTGCTCAAAAGCCTGTAGTGCCGCATAACAAAGTTTATAGGTGGTACAGGCATCGGTGGGAGCGTGGTAATCACTGGTTAATTCACGAATTTCCTGCAACATGCTGCCGGCATGGTCGTGCTCCTGTTCCATGATGGATACCGGGGCACTAATAAATGTACTGCTGACAGGGATGGATCCGTTTTCTCTATACATTTTTTCCACTTCATCAATCCGGGGAAAAAGGATTTTTTCCTCTTTCATCATATGCATTTCCATTTCTTCACAAACGGCTGCGAAGAGGGCGGTAATCTTCAGCAGCTCCGGATGACGCTCTCCGTGTTTTGAACTTACCTTCTGCAGATAAGCCAGCATAACCGGCATTTCCCTTTTCACATACTGGTGATGGGTGTTCACGATATAGGTGGACAGTTCCTGCAGGGACATGGCGCTGAAATCATCGCCCCCTGAATCTTTTGATTCATAAATTTTCTCAAGATCAAGTAATACGCTGGCAGGATTAATTTTATTTTCCCGGCAGGCCTCCTGCAGACTTCTTTTTCCACGGCAACAGAAATCAAGATTATATTTTTCAAATACGGCGGCCGACTGGTGATTGCCGGTGACAATCGAAGCCAGGGTCTGGTCAAGTAATTCAGTCATATGATTATTTTTAAATTAAAGATCTTTTCTTTTGAATATCCTTACTGCGATCCACAGGGGAAGCAGTATCCAAAGGAGCATGATACCGGCGGTGAAGAGGATGCCGGAGCCGTTCCCAAAGAAATCCTTATACAACGCACCCGTATAGCCCATCAATGCACTGATATCCATTTTCAGCATAATGAAAATCCTGCCAAGGTCGATTGGGTTCAGAGCAGATAAAACAAGGGTCAGTTTTTCCAGCGGGTAATCGCTGAAGGAGAACAGGATCAGCAGCACCAGCCCGTCATAGATCAGCGCAAAATAAAACCAGAGCAACAGCACAAAACCGATTCCCCTGGCCTTGTCGCGCGCGATGACCGAAGCCAAAAAGGCCAGTGAGGTAAATACCATGGACAGGGCGAGGCCGGTGAATACCAGCGCGAAGCCCGTGGCATCGGGGGAATAGATCAGCACGGGGATCCCCACCCCAATGAGAAAGGCCCCTAGCAGGGAGATGCTCACACCGGTGTACTCACTGAGCAGGATACGGGTACGGCTCATGGGCTGACATGACATCAGCTCTATGAATTCATAGGAATTATAATAGTGGATGGTAGTGAATACAAGGCTCACCAGTGGCAGAACGATCAACACAATATTCAGCAAACTCAGCAGGGCCTTGCTGTTATTCTCTTCCATCTGGAACATACTCAGCGATACCAGCAACAGAAAAAGGGTATAGGCCAGAATGATCCGGCTTCTGAGAATATCATATAATACGTATCGCGATAATTTCAGCATATAACCTCCCTTCGCCACCGGGGCGGTTTTTGGTCAGTAGATTTTTTCATTTCTTTTTGTTTCAGTCAGGGGTGTCATCCAGTCCTGTTCCAATTTTTCGCCTTTCATGATCCTGGCAATCGCTTTCCCCAGCCGCATCTCTCCTGTTTCTTCCTGCAGTGTTTCGAGTTCTTTGAAGAACTGCATCTTTCCTTCCTGCAGGTATAATACATGGGTAGTGAGTTCGTCTATATCGCTCAGGATATGCGAAGTGATCAGGATCAGTTTACCTTTTTGTTTTTCCAGCAGGATCTTGGCCTTGAGTATTTCCGCAGCCAGCGGATCCAAACCGGCCGTGGGTTCATCCAGTATCAGGATGGAAGGACTGAAAAGAAAGGCCAGGGCCGCACTTACTTTCTGCCGGGTACCACCGCTCAGCGTGCGCATCCTTTTGTCGGCCATCTTATCCAGCTCGAACTGCCGGTATAAATCCATATCCCTGCTGTTATGCTGGCGGATATGTTCAAGCATGCTGAAGAGCTGACCGATCTTCATATTATCCGGATACCTCCCGATTTGCGGCATGTATCCGATCTTGTTCCGGTAGGAGGGGCTATCCAGTATGTTTTCATCCTCTACCAGTATCCTTCCCTGGTCGGGCCGCACCATTCCCAGTATTGATTTGATGAGGGTGGTTTTGCCAGATCCGTTGGGTCCGATCAAGGATACCACCTGCCCTTTTTCAAAGGAAGCACTGATATCATCCAGCACCCTGAGTTTGCGGAATTTTTTGGAGACATGTTCGATGCGGATCATAATACAATGGATTTCATGAATGGTTGGTGATCGGCCAGGTTTACGGGGGTCATCCCGGGAACAGCTTTTTCGGCCTTATCCAGTAATTGTGTGGCAAAACTCCTGAACAACATCAGGGTATGCGGGTTTTGTTCTACGATCAGTGAATAAAGACTGACGGGATGAAAGGGAACATCGCCTGTGCCATCCCTGTTCAGATCATAGCCTTCATATTTATCCCAGTAATTTTTATCAAAATTATTCAATACAAGGGTTCCGTTGGTGCCCACATCAAAACTGTTGCCGGTAAAATTGTTATAGGTGAAAATATTGTCTTCACAGCTGGCCTGTATTTTGACCGCCCAGCCATTGCCTTTAAAAGTGTTTTTTTCGATTTGCAGCCGGCTGCTTCCTTCCAGGTGGATGCCCACGGTGTTCCGGTAAAATGTGTTGTTACCGATATAACTGTCTGTAATATCTTTTAGTAAAATGCCATAGGCGGAAGGTCCCCAGTTCTGATCAAAATGATTCTGCCGCATCTTCACTTTTTTGGAATACATCACGGCTACTCCGGCGCCATTATTCCGGAAAATATTATGCTGGTACACATCGTCATTGGAAAACATGAAGTGAAGGCCGTACCGGATATTTTTTTCGCTGAAGTTATCCCGGATGGTGGATCCGGTGACAAACTCAAAATAGATACCGTCGCGGTGTCCGGTGACATAATTATTTTCGATCAGGGCGTCTCTGCATTTCCAGAGATGGATACCGTTACCGGTCAATTGTTCCGATTTTGGTGTGCCCTCGATCTTATTATTCCGGATGGTGACAAATGAAGAGTTTGATACATGGATCGCAAAATAGGAATCCCGGATGCTGATGCCGTCGAGCAGCAGGGAGGAAGCGTCCACTATCTTGATAGCGGCAAAATCATTCAAGGCGGAATAGCCCGCATGTTGCAGCTGCAGGTTACGGATACTGACATGATAACCGCTGATCAAAAGGATCTCATGCTTGTTTTCGCCATCCAGCACACAGTTGCCTTCTCCGATCAGGGTCAGGGCCCGGGTGATCGTAATGGCGCCTTCTTTGTATAGCCCCGGTTGTAACAGTAAGGTGTCACCATCCTTTGCGATGGCAACCGTTGCTTTGAGCTGTCCCGGCTTCACAGGAATTTTTTTTCCAAATGCTGCGGGAGCAATAACAAACAGCAATATGGAAAGGAATAGCTTCATTTATTTTGTTTTGTCAAGAAATTGCTGCCAGCTGCTGCTGATGCAGTTTTTCTTTCCCGAAATGAATTTCTCCGCTGCGGCAGCGGAAGCAAAACCCGCCGTCTGGCTACCCATCGGACTTCTCAGTTCGGGGTCGGTGACAAATGAGGCATTCTGGGTTTCTGCAAATTCATTGGGGCGGTCAAATAACACCGTGTAGGTTTTGGAAATGTTATCGGCAGTTTCACCACCCTGGTTCAGGAATCTGGCGAGGCAAATCAGGTCATCAAACTTATACATTTTCCCTTTTTTGGTGATGAGTTCGCCACCAAACCGGGTATCGGTGATACCCATCTTGCAGAAATGACAATTGTCTGTTCCGGGTTTGAAAGGTTCTGGTTTTGTGCTGCAGGATAGAAGGATAATAGCAGGCAGCAGCAAGGCCGCAATGGCTTTCCTTTTGAAAAAACCACCCGGTTTACGGTGCCGGTACCATTCCACAAACCATACTACAAATGCAAGTGTTCCGGCGGCCACCACTACCCATCCCCCCACATCAGGAAGGGAGTAAGCATCAAAATTCAGCAGGCGTTTATGTCCGATCAAAGGAGGCTGGTAAGTTAATCCCGGAACCTGTATAGGTGCTGTGGGATCCAGTTTACTGCCATAATCCTTACCCCATTTCCAGAAATCATACATGGCCAGTAACCCACCGATTCCGGAAAGGATCAGATAATAAAACAGGAATTTTCTTCTGCCTGTAATGGCAACGGTCATTCCCAGCAACATAAAAAAACCAACGACCCAGGGCAGGAAGCTGAACTCGGGGAACATGCCTTCATTGATCGGTTTCATGCCGATGTAGTGATTCAATCCGTTGATCACATCCACATCCCCACTCAAACCATTGATCCAGATATTCATGGTCAATCCTTCGGGGTATTGGGGGGCAAAGAGGTCGATACGCCAGGCGGGTAAAAAGAATACGATCATCAGGGCTCCGGAAGCAAAGGCAACAAGGATCCTGGAGGCTACACTTAATTGTTGTTTCATGATTCTGTAGTTTGAAACTTCCGGGACTTTCGCCCCGGAAGCCATTCATCAACCTTTCAACGAAGTTCTTATTTGGCCGGTGGAACCAGTACGGCGTCAATGACATGTACTATTCCATTGGAAGCAGGTACTGAAGCAATGATCGTTGCGGTTCCGTTCAGCATTATTTTTCCGTCTTTGATACTTACGGTGATATTTCCTCCATTGACCATACCGATATTCATTCCGTCGGTCAGGAAATCTGTTTTTAAGGAAGAAGTGGTTACATGGTATTGCAGGATGTCCTGCAGATCCGCTTTTTTATCGTCTTTCATTAATCCATCCACTGTACCGGCCGGTAATTTGTCGAAGGCGGCATTGGTGGGGGCAAATACCGTAAAGGGACCGGCATTGGAAAGGGAAGTAACCAGGTCGGCCTGTTTTACCGCTGCCACCAGTGTGGTATGATCGGGTGATCCCATGGCCACTTTCACAACGTCTTTTTGGGATACATCATCCTGTACGGCTTCCTGTCCACCGGTGGCAACAGGGGCATCTATTCCGGCTCCGGTATTGTCGGCTTTCTTTTCGTTATTACAACTGCTGATACAAATACCCAGTGCAAGGATGGAGTATTGCAAATATTTTTTCATAATATTCATTTGAATTTGAAAAAAGGGATGCGGGTGAAAGGGCATTCCACCCGCATTCGGTTTATTTTGGTTGTTCAGTTGCTTTTTTCTCTGTTTCAGCAGGTTCGGTTTTACCGGTGCTGAATGTAAGCGGTACGGATGAGCCGGCCGGACTTACCCTAATATATCCCTGCATTTCCTGGTGCAGTGCAGAGCAGAAATCGGTGCAATACATTGGATACACACCTACACGCTCCGGTTTCCATGCCAGGGTTTGTGTTTCTCCAGGCATGATCAGCAGTTCGGCATTATTGGCACCTTTTACGGCAAATCCATGCGGAACATCCCAGTCCTGTTCCAGATTGGTAACATGGAAGTAAACGATATCACCCAGTTTTACGCCTTCAATATTGTCCGGTGTAAAGTGTGAGCGGATGGAAGTCATGTAGACATGTATTTCGTTACCCTTGCGTTCCACCCTTGCAAATTTGTCACCCAGTGCGGCATAGGGGTTTTTGTTTTCCTCGATCTTGTAGATCTTGGTGGAATTCTTCATGATCAGTGATGCCGGAATGGATTCTGCATAGTGGGGTTCCCCGATCGTTGGGAAATCAAGCAGCAGTTTCATCTTATCACCATCAATGGAATACAATTGGGCGCTTTGGGCCAGTTCGGGACCAGTAGGAAGGTAGCGGTCCTTGGTGATCTTGTTATACGCGATCACATATTTACCATGCGGTTTTTTGGTAGGTCCGCCGGGTACACTAAGGTGTCCGATGGAATAATAGGTTGGAACACGGTCCAGCACTTTCAGGTCCTTCACATTCCATTTCACGATTTCGGAAGAAACAAAGAATGAAGTATAGGCATTTCCGTTGGCATCAAATTCGGTATGCAATGGGCCCAGTCCGGGTTTCTGTACTTCGCCATGTAATACGGCATCATATTTCAGCACAGGGATGCCTTCATAATCACCATCAAAGTTTTTGGCGGCAATAGCCTGCTGGATCTTGGTAAAAGAGAAAACGGGGATCACCGCTGCCAGTTTACCGCTTCCTACAATGTATTCACCAGTGGGGTCGGTATCGCATCCGTGTGGTGATTTGGGGCAGGGCATATAATAGATCATGTCCGGACAATCCTTT
>Ga0209175_10000846_pt1 | contig 16342 bp, 13 predicted proteins | sample JI91814C2DNA_FD_187506 | JGI IMG/M metagenome (GOLD analysis project Ga0209175, IMG submission 187506) | Wastewater effluent complex algal communities from Wisconsin, to seasonally profile nutrient transformation and Carbon sequestration -... | ecosystem: Engineered > WWTP > Effluent > Algae...
CCCGGAGGCTGTAGGTGCCGACGGCAGTGAAGCTGAAGCGGCCCAGCGCACCGAGGCTGCGGTCGACCTCGACGGAACTGATTCCGATGCCGAGCGCCTGGATGATGTCGTTTCCGTCCACGGTGATGCGGAAGGCTGGCGCGTAGAAGTTGCCGTGCCTGCCGGAGAGTTCAGCGAGATTCATCGCGATGCTCCAGTGGCGGAACGGTGACCCAGTCGCCGGGGCCGATGTCGCGCGGGTCGTCCAGGTCGTTGTGTTCGGCGATGTTCCGCCACCTTGCCGCGCTACCGTATTCACGGTGGGCGAGCGACCACAGGGTGTCGCGGCCGACGATGACCCGCCGCTTGCTCTTGTCGGAGGATTCGAGGCGAGGGTCGCGGACCATCTCCTCGAGTGTCCGGTATGAACGGAAGGTGACCGACACGGTGGCACGGGCCGGTGTCCCGTCAGGGTGGAAGAGCGTGATCTTGCGCGATAGCTTCTCCAGGACGGCCTTGAAAAGCAGGCGCCCCCACGCGAAGGACACCGGAGGGGGCGCATGGAGTTCGCGGTCGATGGCAAGCAGCGCGGCGAGATCGTCGAGGCGCTGGCGCACGCCGCCGCCCTTGTCGGCGTCGGTATGGTCGTCGAGGAAGAGTTCCATTGTGAGCACGGCCGCGTCGCCGTTGGCGAACTGAAGCAGCGGCCCGCACAGCCCCGGAATCGTGGTTGCCTTGTAGGCGTTGCTGCGTTCAATGCTGTACTCGTTGGGGTTGAACAGCACAGTCAGCGGTGGCTCGTTGCGACGCGAGCCTTCGAGGATCCTGATGCTTGCCTTTTCGAGGGACATGACCCTTACCTCACTAGAGACCGCGGCGCTCGCGCTCGATGCGCAGGCGCTTTTCGATGTTGCGGGCCACTTCATCGGTGAGCCGTTCGACCAGCCGTCGGTCGAGGGGCGGGTTCGTCGAAGCGGCGGTGTGTGGCGTCACGGGCGGCTGGGCGGCCTGGGGCTGCGGGGCAACCGCATGGTGGTGTCCGGGAGGCATCGGAGCCCGGGTCGAGAGTGGCGCCATTTCGCGCATCGCCGATGCGGATGTCTGCCAGACTTTCTCCACGGCGGAGGGCAATGCAGGGCGTTCGACTTGGTCGCGAGAGCGCCACTGCACTGTTGTCACATCGCCAAGCGCGCGTTTCGGGGTCTGCGGCGCCAGGGCCGACCGGCGCTCGGTGTGGCGGGTGAGGCTGGGGCGCGCGCCCCCCTTGATCAGATTGGAATTGGAGGGCGCCACGCGAGGGTGTTCCGGGATTCGAAACCTGAAACCCGACCTGTCGAGCAGTCGGGAGCGGCCAAGGTAGCGGGGCTGTGGCGGCGGAGTGGAGGCGCTGGGGCTGCGTGCGTTGTACGCAGACGAAGTTGGTTCCGTGCGGTGCAGAAATGCGGATGCCTCGAAGGCGCGCCAGCCTGTCCAGTTAAGCAACTGCCGGTGCCCCGCGGAACGGGCCTCACGAGGCCGGGGAGGAAAGGTCCGTCGAGTACCGGGTTTGCTTTCTGCCGTGCCAACCGCGCGAATCCGCTCAGGGTTTCCACCGGGTTTGCCAATCGTTGCCGATGCGGTCACTCGGCCGCCCCTCCCAGCCGATTGCAGCAAGAGCCGCTCGGTCCGATGGAAGTCGACCGTCCGGAGCGGCGCGCGTGTGTTGGCAGTCGGAAGTGCGTCGCGCTGGGCGTAGTGGGCGGCGGCGAAAAATATCTGCTGTGTGAGATGGGTATGCCGTTGGATGATCCGCGGGCCACTCGCAGGGGACACCTTGCGAAATCCGCTCGCCTTGCGTGCGCTGTGTGCCGTGCGCTTCATCGTCCGCCAGACGAGCTCCATCCGTGAGCGGATCGAAGGCGCTGGTGCCCGACAGTTGAGGCGTGACCCCGTCCGGCGCCGGAGGCATGAGCGACGACGGGCGGAGGGTTGGATCACGGTTTTCATCCCTTCCGGATCCCATGATGAACAAGTTCCACGCTCTCGACGAACACTTGGGACGATGCACCATCGAGGTCGGAGCCGCTCCATTTGACCGGAAACGCCTTTTCCACCAGCCAGCGCCACACGTCGTTGCCACCTTCGTCCTGCAGGGTGATCGTTACGTTGTGCCGCTCGATCCGGCCTTCAATGACGGCTTCGTGCCACGTCCACAGATAGTCGTCAGCCAGCCCATGTTCGAGAACGAGCGGACCGTAGCTGGTGAGTGTCGCGAGTTTGTGCTCATAGTCGTTCACGCCCCCTTCCCGGTAAGACTCGAAACGGGTCTCCCGCGCGATCCCCTTCACGCGGCTGAAGCCACCGTGCTGGATCTGGTCGATCTCGACACGGAAGCGGAAGGCGCGGTAGGGGTCGCGGCGGGGCATGATGTTTCCTCAGGCCAGTTCGAGGGTGCCGTCAGACGGCGTGTTCAGTTTGCGGTTGATGTTCGATATGACGCGGCACCAGCGCCTCCTCTCCGGGTGTTCGAGTCCGTAAAGATCGTGCGGACTCCAGTGAAAATGAAAGGCGATGAAGGCCATCTCCTCTTCGAGCTGCCGAAGCGGGTAGGCCTTCAGGCTTCCCCCACGGTACGCAGCCTCCTGGCTGCATTGCTGGCCCGCTCGAGGGCGCCGATGCCGTTGTCTGCCTGATCGGCTTCGTCGTCGTCCGCGCGGTTCAGCGTTTCGTAAAGCCGCTGGAGGAATTCGAAGTCCGAGGCGAACAGCTTCTCGATCACCCGGGTATCCACAGTTTGCAGGTCACCGAGGCGCACGATGACCCGGGCGAGGATGATGATCGGAAGATAGGCTTCGTTCTGCTGGACCCGCGGATCGCGCAGCGGCAGGATCTCGTCCGCCGCCGTCGCGAGACGCATCACGCCTCGCCGATGGAGGATGCCGGTTTCCTCATCCAGATAACCCTTTGGCAGCGTGAAGTCGATTCGTGTCTTGAATTCGGTCGGACATTCCATGGTGGTGGCCTCCTGCAGGTTTTCCATCAGGCGACGCGCTCGACGCCTTCATTGGCGAGTTCGAGCACCTCGATGAAGACCTCGTTACCCTTGGCGTTGAGGTCGCTGGGGTCGTACTTGATCGGCCAGGCTTCGCTGACGACGTAGCGCGCCTTGTCGGCACCGGATTCGTCCACCACGATGATGGCAACCTGTTTGCGGCTACTCTGCAGCTTGCCGTCGATGACGTCCTTGTGCCATTTGTAGAGCTCCGTGGAGTCGGTGACGCCCCACTTCAACGTGATGCTTCCGTACTTGTTGAGCCCAGACAGTTTGCGAACGTGGGCGGGTTCGTTACCTTCCCGGTAATCCACCGCATCGGTGGTGATTTCGCCGATGGCGACCTCGCTGAAGCCGGCCTGCTGGATACCGTCGATCTCGAGGCGAAAGCGCATGTTGCGCAGAGGATCTTTGCGAGCCATGGTGGAGGTCTCCTCAACGTTGAGCTTCGGCGGTTGACTGGAAGATCCGGAAGATCACGAATTCCGCGGGGCGCACCGGCGCAATACCGATTTCGCAGACCAGCCGGCCATTTAGAATGTCGTCCTGGGTCATCGTCGAGCGGTCGCAGACGATGCTGAAAGCTTCGTCTTCGGTGCGTCCGAACAGCGCGCCATTGCGCCATTGGGTGCGCAGGAAAAGCCGGATGGTGTCCTTCACGCGGGCCCACAGACGGTCGTCGTTGGGTTCGAAGACCACCCATTGGGTACCCTCGTAGATCGAGCGCTCCAAGAAGATGAACAATCGGCGCACCGATACGTATTTCCAGAGCCCATTGGAACTGAGTGTTCGCGCTCCCCATACCCGGATGCCCCGGCCGGGGAAGCTGCGGGTGACATTGACGCCCCGCGGATTCAGCGTTTCCTGGGTGAAGTCGTTGATGTCGAACTGAAGATCGAGCGCGCCACGCAGAATTTCATTGGCGGGAGACTTGAAGACGCCGCGCTCCACATCGGTGCGGGCATAGACGCCGACGGTGTGTCCGCCCGGCGGGACGAGCTTGCGGGCGCCCGTCTGCGGGTCGGAAATCGTGATCCAGGGGTAGTAAAAGGCGGCGTAGGAGCTGTCGGCGAGGGAGGTTCGTGGGTCAAGCGCTCCATTCGACACGTCGTCGATGCCCCTCTCTGCATCGATCACCGCGAAGCGGAAGCGTTGTCTCTCGCAGTGACTGACGATCTTGGAGACGACGTCCTTATCGCTGCGCCCTGGGGCGTAGACGAGGGAGACGTCACGGTAAGGGTCGAGTTCGAGCGCGGCGAGTCCTTGTACCTGGGTGCGTGCGGACCGCGCCGGCACGTTGCCCTCGAAATCGGCGGCGGTCAGGTCGCTTGATCCATCCTCACCGTCGCTCAGGCGGACGAATTCGTCTGCCTTGTCGCGACGAGCGGGCATGGGGTCCGCTTTGTCGCTACGGACAAGGACGATGTAGGCTGAACTCGTCCCCCCCGCCTGACGCTCGCCTTTCGCTTCGTCGATGAACGGCAGGCGTTTGCCGTAGTAATTGGGTGAGCGCTCGTCGGCTTCGAGATCGTCGAAGTCTTCGATTACACCATCATGCCGGACGCCGGACTTGGGATCGAAGGGATTGCCGCTTTTGTAGGTGTCTGCGGCGGAGATCAACGCGACCCTGATGCGAAAGCCGACCGGCTTCTTTTCCGCGCCGCGGGTGGTCGTGCTGTCGAGCACCTGAACCGCAATCTGGTTGCCCCACCCGCCAGCCCCACAGGCCCTAAGCGTGAAGCCCCCGCCGATGTCCACCTCGGCGGTGCGCGCGTCCTCTCGGACGAGCCGGCAGACATACATGCGCTTTCCGCCATTCTCGAAGAATCCAGTGGCGGCGTAGGGCATGTACTTGTCGTCACCAAAGGTTCCACCGAACACGCGCGCATATTCGGAATAGCTCGTGACCAACCGGGGTCTGATCGGGCCACGCTCGGTTTCACCCAGGAAGGCCGCGGTACTGGTCGGAACCCCTTCGATGGGACGGGGGCCGCGCTCTATTTCTTCAATGAAGACACCGGGGGCAAGGTATTCGGCCATGATGGGCTCCTAGGGGGCGGTTGAGGACACGGGGCAATCAAAGCTGCCGCCAGCTTTGAGGCACTGCTCGATCCGGGCGTCGAACTTGTCGGTGAGCTCTTTCAGATCCTTGGTGTCCTTTGCAAGCTGGGCTTTTGCGTCGTCGAAGGCTTTACGGGCGACCGCTTCTTTTTTTCGCGCTGTCTCGAATGCCGCGACGCAGGCCTTGTCGAGTTCGTCTTCGTAGCAGTCTGGGCTGACCAACCAGGGCGCACGGCGAGGTGAAGAACCGTCGCCCCCTGACTTCGGGAAGCGAGGGTCAGCGCACAGATTGGGGTAGGCACTTGCGTCGCAGCCGTCCGGGCGCATTGCGTAATGGGCAGGAACCAGCTTCTTCCAGAACAGATAGATCGCGTAGGCCTCGTCCGGCTCCGAACCGGGTACGAGATCGCTGATGGCCTTGATCCATTTGTCCAGTTCTGCCTGCCTCTTTGCCAACTCCTGGGCGTTGGCGTTGAGAATCTTGAAGTTGTCCTTTTCGGCTGCGTACTTTTCGAAGGCCTCATCGAAGCAGCTTTCGAGTTCGCCCTTGAGTTTGCCTTGAGCACTCTTTATTCGTTCGTGGAGGTCGTGCTTGCATGCCTTTGCACTCTTGATGCAGTCCCAAGCGTTTTCAGTGATCGATTGCCCAATCGCCTTGATCTGGGGAAACAGCCGCAGGATCTGCACGAGATGCTCGTCCCAGCGGGTCTTCAGGCCTTCATACTGTTTTTCGTAGTCTGCGAGCTGGGCTGGACGCTTGTCGTAAAGTGGCTTGAGTTCAGCCTCGAGTTCCTTGAACTTCTGGCTCTCAAACGCTTCGATTCCTTGTCTTGCGACATCAAGGAGTGACTTGATGGTTTGTCCGTCGGTCGGCATGTCGGCTTCTCCTTTCGATTGGGGCGGAATGCTTACCTAAGCGCCGGCAAGCGTATTCCAGGCAAGCAGGACGGGACGCGTGTGAAGGCGGGCATCCCGGAGGCAGCCCTTGGGGTAGGGGTCCTGGAAAAATGCGAAACCATCTCCCGTCGTTTTGGAGTGGCTGTCTCGCATCACATCGATCCGGACGCTGACAAGGCCATCGGCTCGCAGGGAGCTACCCGAGGTGCGGGCGAAAAGGGCGAAGCTGCCGCGCAGATCCGTATTGGACGTGCTTCCGCTACGCCAAGGTTCGCCTTCGTCGTAACGCCACTTGAGTTCAAGCCGCGCGGGGTGAATCACGGCGGCATCCGGGGCGGCGCTCTCCTTCAACGCCCCACGGAGCGCGAGCACACCGTCGGGAAAGGGATAGGCGGCACTAGGGGCAAGAATGACGGGGATGCAGGGCGGCAAAGCGCCGGAGGGCAGCGCGGGTCGGAGCGGCAACGGAGGCAGAAACGGCAGGGATTGGGGATCCACGCGAATCTCCTCAGGCCAGGAGTTCCCTTCCTGCAGCCAGACGAAGCGATCCGACAGGTTGATGATCGGCTGACCGGCAAGCCCATACGCAATCACCCGAAGGCCATGGGTGAACCGCTTTCCTGTCACGGCATCCACCACCTCAAGCGCGAGGAGAACTTTCCGCTGGACGATTTCGCTCTGCACGAACATGTTCTCCACCTTTCACTCAGAGCGCACGGGCGCGGTACCCATGGCGGTCATCGACAACGCGCGGGGCAGGCTCTTCCATACTCGCCGGATCGATCCACACGGGTGTTGCGAGGTAGGCAACCGAGGTACGGAAATTGACGGTGGGGAAAAGGCTCCAGATGCGGCTCAATTCCTCCGAACTGAGGGGGTCGAAGCTGATGTGAACCGGGTCGGGGCCCAGGGATGGCCCGGAAATGACGGAGGTGTCGTTGAATATCTGGATCGCCCGGCCGAGCTTCCCGAGGGCCGCGAGTTCACCGCCGGTATCGCGGTTCCCGGCGGTAAGGAGGAAGTGCAACTGGAGCGGCATCGCGCCTTCAATCAGGTTTGCAGCGGCGTTGGCACCCTGTGTCGCCGGTAGCTCATGCCCGACATTGCGCAACTCGGCATCCACGGTAATCCGGTAGAGGAACAGCACCAGATCCGCCTCCCTGGCGCCGCTGTCATCCAGCGGGCCGACGAAGACATCCTGTAGCCCGCTGCGGTTCTTGAGCAGGGCCTGCATTGCTTCGACGACCGCGGTGAAGGCATTGGCGCTCACGGTGATTCTTTCAGGCGGCCGCCTGCCGCGGGGACGGGCAGAGCGTGGCCTCGTTGACGTCGAGGCTGCGCAGCGCCTCGGTCATGCCCGGCTTCTGGAACTCGGCGCGGGCCGCCTTCAGGATGTGCTCTGTCCGGAGGACGGCCGGGTCGGCGTGGCTGGCGAGGAAGGCCGCACGCAGACAAATCTGACGTATCGTGCCGCCGGTGATGTCGAATGTCCGGGCCAAGTTGTTCCAGGGTATGTCGGCGGTAACGGGGGTCTGGCGCGGGACGCAGTAAAGCCAGATCCGCTTCCGCGCCTCGACATCGGGCCGGGGGAAATCGAGCATGAAGCGAATCCGCCGATTGAATGCAGGGTCGAGGTTCTGGCGGTAGTTCGTTGTAAGAATGGCCACCCCGGAAAAGGCCTCCATCCGCTGGAGCAGGAAGGCGACCTCAATGTTCGCGTAGCGGTCATGGGCATCACGGGTTTCGCTACGCTTCCCGAACAGGGCGTCCGCCTCATCGAAGAGCAGCACCGCGCCGGAGCGTTCTGCATCGTCGAACACGGCATTGAGGTTTTTTTCTGTCTCCCCGATGTATTTACTGACAACGCGGGAGAGATCCACCTGAAAGGCATCAGTGCCGAGTTCATTGGCGATGGCCTGGGCGGCCATCGTCTTACCGGTTCCACTCGGGCCGGCAAACAGGGCAGCGATGCCTGTACCGCCCGGAAGCCGGCTGGCAAAGCCCCAGTCGTGCATGACGAGATGGGCGCGCTGCACATGGGTGACCATTTCACGAAGTTGCTGGTGCTGGCTGGGTGGCAGCACGACATCTCCGAGCCGGTAAGTACTTTGCAAACGACGGGCAAAACGGGGCAGCGTCACGCAGGCAATCTGCCGGCATGCTGCCCGCAGCTGTTCGAAAGGCGTGGACATGGGGCTGTCTCCGGCCTTCGAGGCGGCCAAGCGAATCGCCGCGATGATCTGATCACGCGCGAGGGGGAATATCGCCGCCAGCTCTTGAGCCTGATCATGGCTGAGATCGTAGCCCGTCCTTTTTGCCGCAAAGACGAAATCCCCCGTCCGGTCAGCCTGCCCTTCGCTGCCCATGAGCACGAAGGGGCCATCGGGCAGATGCGTGATGATCCCCTCAAGGGATTTGACGACCACGATGGTGGTGATATGGACCGCCTGGAGGCCCGTGAGCAGGTGTCCAAGCCGCTCCGAATTGGTCGCCGCCAACTCTCCGTCAAAGGCATCAACCACGACGACGCTGTCTTCCAGCAATGCCATGCGGCAGAGGCGGATGAGACGCTCATCAAAACCGGCGGCGTCCAGCCCCGCCAACGCAGCAAAAGATATCCTCAGAAGCTGCTTGCGGAGTTCACTGGCGACGATCTCCACAATGCAACAGAGGTTATCCGGTTCGGGCCCATGCAATACCGCACCGCCGTGAGCGTGTCCAGACGAATCGAGGACTTCGAGAAGTCGGCATCTGAGCGAAGTGTCCGAATCGGAGGTTGCCCAGCGGGCCTTACACCACGGTTCGACATGCAGGAGGTGTCGCACACTGCGGTCATCCATCAGTGCATGTTTTTGTCCAAACAGCCAAGCGAGGACGCTCGGATCAAGGCTGACTTGCCCTTCGGCTTCGGTGACAAAAGGCGTAGAGCCGAGCAGCCGCCATTTCAGCAAACGGGAATCGCGGAGCAGGGCATAACGTGTTTCGAGTGGGGCTCCAAGGATCCCGCAAATGAGGCCAAAAGAAGGGCCTCGGCGCCCCAGGTCGTTGTTCAACGCACCAAACACCAGCTGATAGCGCGAATCGAGCTCCGGGGCGAGGACGAGCAGCAGAGCCCTGAATTCGAGATTTGACAGCCGTAGGCGCTGCTTAAGCAGAATGAGCCGGGACACTCGCCCCTCGGAGTTCTCCAAGTGCTGACTCAGCCGATGGGTGGCCGTCTTGAGGCGTCGCTCGGCACACAGGACGGCACCGGATTCCCCGTCTTCCGGCCGCCCCCAGAGCGCCTCCTCGACCGCGGCGGCGCCAACCGCATAGCCCGGAACGTCTCCCGCAGTCGGTGAATGCCTGAGACGGTAGAGATCGAGGGCCGCGTCGATCCACTCGAAAGTTGCATGCCAAAAGCGTTTGGGTTCGGACGTATGATCGGCCTGGGAAGCACGAGAGCCTCGATCGTCGCCAGGTTGATCTTCTTCAACCGCAACAGCGTGCTCACTCGATGCCTGACGCGCACATCGACACTTGACCAAGGCGACCAGACTTGAGGCCAAGGAGTCCAGTGTGAGGTTCTTGAGGATCATATCCACCTCGTCAGCATCTACGTCCAACTGTGCGATTACCAGACGCGGGTTCTGAGACAGGAGTGGCTTGACGTTTGGCGGGCATCCCCGATAACTCTGAATCAAGACATCCGGATAGGGCGCCTTGCGGAGGTAATCCTCCAGGTCCCTTTCATCAATGACCTCGTCAGTAACCAACGCGACGTCGCTCCTTTCGCGTAGCGCTTCGACAAGCGCATGGGGAACAACGTCATGCAGTCCCGAAACGAGGAGGTTAATTGACGTCAAGTCCGACTCCTTGGAAACCCTGGGGAGCATCGCAATCTGACATCTATCATGGTTCCGGCAAGGCAACCGGACAATCAACCAGAGGTTCGAAACTAGATCTACGCGTATCTAGATCCAAGGATTAAGGACAGATCTGGACGCAGTCAGCATGGCAGAAAGCACGATCCGCTTCGGACGCAACAGGTTGGTGAATGCCCGGCTCTCAGCCTTGTGCTCGCACTACCTGTTTGACGCGGATTTCTGCAATGTCGCGTCGGGCTGGAAGAAAGGCGTCGTCGAGAAGAACGTTCAGGCCAGCCGGCGGCGCATCTGGCCGGACGCTGCCAAGGAGCGCTTCGGCGCGTTCGCCGAACTCAACGCCTGGCTGCTTGCCCGCAGCCAGGCCCGCTGGCAGGAACTGCGTCACCCCGAGTATCCGGAGCTGACGGTAACGGAAATGCTGGAGCACGAGCAGCCGGAACTGATGCAGACAGCCAGACGGTCAAAGCGCTGGAAGCGCAGCTCAAGGGAACGGAAGAGCGACTACGCCGCCTCTACGAAGCCATCGAACCGGGAGTCGTGGAACTCGATGAAACCCTGAAGAGCCGGGGACAGACCTTAAAGGCATCGAAGGAATCGGTGCTGATCGAACTGGCGGGAGCGCGCCGGCAACAGCCCATGCCGACCGCCCGCATCCTCCCGAGCAACATCGATGCCTTCAGCCAAGCAATCCGCAAGCATCTGACGGACCCACGCACGGACTTCGCCAAACGCTACCTGCAAGTGCTGGTTGATGAAGTGGTGATCAACGGGAACGAAGCGACCATCCGCGGCAGCTACGACAAGCTGGCAATGGCAGTGCAGAAAACAAAAGAGGGCGCCTTGGATCAAGTGCCCTCTTTTATGTGTTCTTGGCGCGCCCGAAGCCTTCGGAGGGTAGTCAATATCATCGGTTTTAAACGGATTAAATTTGAATTTGTATTGCTATATAGTTGAAATATTGACACAAAAGCCCCGTCGCGTCACCATCCTTGCTTCCCTAACGAACCCACGTGGTGCAGCTAGTTGACGCTTAAGCCCCCTCCTGGAAGCGCTGTGCCCACCCCGGATCAGACGACTCGTGCCTTCGCCAGCCCCTGGCGTCCCCTCGCTAACTGGGCGACGATGAACAGTTGCCTGGAGGCGTTAGTCCTTTTGGTGCTTACCTGTCGATGTGAGGAAAAACCTGAGTGGTTTGGCACCGTCCTCAGCCGGATCTCGACTGCGCGGGCGTGCCAGCTCTTAATCGGCTGGTCCTTTGACTTGCCGGAGCTCGAGCCTTGGGCCCACTTGGCTCAACGAGTAAGCACAGCCCCGTCGCCGGCCTTCCCACTGCCGTTATCCGCCTCCTTGCGTCCCGAGCAGCATCTACGTGGTGATCTCTCCACGGCATACCTGCTTGGTTGCTTGATCGATGGTGCGCCGGTGCCGCGTGATAGCAGTCGAGTGCTGGCATTTACTGATTGGTTTGACTCAGTACGTCTGTGGTTGGTGGGCCAGGCTCTGATCCGAGCATTAAGAAGCAACTATTTAGACGGCAACATCCGGGTGGTAGCAAGTGCTATTCGTCACGCTGCTGCTCGCAACCCGGATTGGCTCAGGCTCGTTAGTGAACTGTATGAGCCTCTTCCCCGTGACTTTGAGGGGCTCTCCAACGCTCTCCGGCGACGGGCTCAAGCAATGCTTGTCGATCCTGAGAGGAGCCTTAGCAGTGCCCAGCAAAAGATGCTGCAGGCGCTCATCAGAGTGGCGCGAAACGAAGATAGTTTCTTTGCGGCGCCGCAGCAATCTGAAAACGATTTTCTTGCACGATTTGCGCTTCAGCCCAGAAAGCGTGGCGATGAGCAACCTCTCCATGTCCTAGTGGGTCAGGAGGACTGTGAGTGTGAGTTAGTTGTTGAAAGTTCGGAAGGCATTGATGGCGATGTAGCCCGGATTGCGCACTTTGACGGTGAGCCCGCCTCAACGCCTTCTCAGCGGCGTATCACCGGCAAATCAATCCTTCTGCAGAGCAATGAGATCGTGCAGTACTTGCCTTGGTCCTGGCATCAACTCACCGATCACGAGCGTTCTGCGATAAAGGCTTGGCTAGAGCACGAGCAAACAGGGTTGGGGAAGGACGCCTTGCTAGCCTCGTTTGTCTGGATGGCATTGGTTACCGGGTATACGTTGGTGCAAGTGTGCAATTTCGAAGTTGGTAATGAGGTGGCCAGGGATTGGCGGATAAATGTGAGTCTTGATGCGATAAGCCGAAAAGCGCCCCGGCCATCGTACAGGCGCGCACTGCCGTCCAACTTGGTTGTCGTGCTGATTGAACCCGCAAACACACACACCGTCGGGTTGCCTGCTTGGGTCAGAAACACATTGGTGGAGTCTGGTACCTCTTCAAGCCCGACCAGACTGGCTGATTTATGGACATCTTCCGGTGAGACGCCAACGCAAGCATTTTTCCGTATTCGGAATGCTCATGGCTTTCCTCGTGTCACTCCTGGCATGCTCGGTCACGTGTTGGGATACTCGCTCTACCACAGTACGGCGGACTGCCTATTTGCCTTTACTGCAGCAGCACATGCGCGCTCGGCCTTGCCAGGCGCATGTGCATACCCGTCGTGGTCGGAAGCGGAACTCCACGATACCTACCAAGCTCTTCAAATTAGCGCTGATCTCGAAATCATGCCTGCCAGCGGTGTGGAAAATGCCATTGGTAGCCGTTTGAGAATGGCGGAAATGTCTCTCGTGTCAATACTCGCCAAGACGTTTCAGGGCCTAAAGTCAAAAATTAGCCAAGGCTCTCTGATTGAGCAGCACAACGCATACACAACAGCATTGGTGGTGAAGTTACTAGCTGCGACCGGTTCTCGTCCAGTAAGTGATCCTTTCGAGTCGCCTCTTCATTTCGATTTAACTTTAAACCGAATATTTATAGCTGACAAACTGGTTTTCGGAACGGAAAGCGGGCGGCTCGTGCCCATACCAGGATTATTGTCTATGGAGGTCGAGTGCTACCTCGAGTATCTGAAGAAACTCGCCGACCTGCTTAATCCCGTCCAGCCTGGCCTCACTTCTGCGCTTCTTGGGCTTCGTGATGCGAGGTCCCCGTTCCAGATACCGCTTCTCTTCTATATGGCGGTGGATGGATGGGTGTCTGTGTCCGGGGACACCTTAGTACAGCATTTGGCAAGCGATTTCACAGCTCCCTTGAATATCTTTCGGCATCGCCTCGCGGTGGTGCTGCGGTCGAAGGGCGTTGAGGCAGAGGTAATTGATGGGCTTCTCGGCCACGGGTACGGGGGTTGTTGCACGTATGGGGATTGGTCTGTACGTCAATGGAGTGCCGACATGGAGAAAGCAACTCCTGCACTAGAGAGTGCCTTTGACGACCTCGGTCTCCCAATGTTGAAGACGCCAGTGTTGCAGGTGGCTCCAGAACTCGGGGCACTGCAGGAACTTCAGTCAGCGGTTTTTGGAATCGCCCGTCGCCGAATTGAGCAGCGTAGGCGACGCGAGACCGCTCGGCGGCAGGCACGAGCGTTGATTGAGGATTGGCTAATGGAGCGAAAGATTGAGGAGATAACATCCGAAGATTTAATCAAAATTGAACGTGCACTGATCTCGACACCCAGTGGCATGCCCCACGTTATGGCTCAGGTCAGGTATTCGGTACTCCAAAGGTATTTTTATGCCAGTCTGCGGCGTGGTGCGACAAAACTTCGGCTCAGGCGAACCTACATCGAGCTTAATGAGGATCTGCCATTCACAACTGAGTTGGCTGTACAAGCGCCGGAAGTAGTCAAAAAATTAGTTGATGATCTACCTGCTTTGCGCAAGGAGTTCCCGCCGAGTCGAGCGACGGTCAATGACGCGAAATTGATGGCCTGCCTTCATCTAATGATTGAAAGCAGAGTGTCGAACTCGAGTCTATTAGAAAAAATTACGGATCCGCAGGTCATCAAGGTTGTGCATTTTCGACGGCGATATTGGATTGAGTTTCGAGCCAATCCTGACCAATCGGATAGTCACGATGATGAGCCGTCCGCATGCTTGCGGATTCCAATATCGCGAGACTGCGCTGCCTTTTTGTTCGTATCGAGAGTAGTGGGAAGAAATAAGCGAAATGCCCATGTGAGACTTGCTTCTATCTTAAAGGACGTCAACGTTGATGTAACGGCGATGAGCTACTCGCTTACTGTCCAGACCATTGCGCGTTACGTCGACCAGAACAATCGACTGCATTTGCCTGGCGTTCTGGCAGGAGTACTCTCCGGTCGAGTAAGTACCCATAGTCTTGATCGTTATGACTGGGTCAGGCTAGAGACAGGCGAACGCCTCAGTATCACAGTGCTGGAGAGTGATGAAGCAAGGCGAGAATCGCTCAGTCTGTCACCAACGGGTATCGATCAAGTCAAAGTGGACGATTTGCTTAGGGCAAATCAGCAGGCGGAGGCCCGACTGTACTTCAACGCGCTTAGGCGCGCTATCTATGGCAAAAGCACCGACCGTGACACTCTGACTAGGCGGAAGATGGTCAGCGCTGTTGGGGACGTACTTAAAGAATACAAGCCCCGAGTCTCTTCTGCGCTATATCTTGTCGGAGAGTGGTTGTGTGATCTGGTTCGCTCGGTAAGGAGCCTAAACAGTGTTCGGAGATACCTCTCGGGGATTTCTCCAGCCGCAGAGGCTGTTTGGTACGAAGCGGATTTGATGGGTGCCGATGAAGAAGGCGTCGGTGAGTTGTATGAAGCGCTACTCTGCGCGCGCCCTGAAATTGAACTTCGGACTGTTGGACTCTACCTCCGCCGATTTCATGCTTTTGCAAAGAAGTTTGGATGCATTCCAGACCCGGACTGGGGGGAATTGCCAGTAGGGGAAGTCTCTGTCTCTGTGTGTCCTGCATATATAAGAGAGAGCGACTACTTAGATGCACTTAACCTCTTAAAGGTTTCAGAGCCGCAATATGGAAAAAAATTGGTTAGTTTGGCCTCGATGACCTTATTGCTTGCTTATCGCTACGGCTTAAGAGCATCCGAGGCGCTGGGGCTAACCAGAGCTGATTGGGTGGGGGAGACTTACCCTCTTCTTTTGGTCCGAAACAACGTACTTCGGAAGCTCAAAACTAAAGCAGGACGGCGGCTTGTTCCGACTTTATTTGAAATGACGTCTATTGAGCTGAAGTTAATAAGTGAAACTATTGTCAAATCTGAGGCAAATCACGGTGATTGTCGGAATGTACCAGTTTTGGGAACAAAGGTTTCTTCGGCTACGACGATTGGGCGTATCCGCAAGCTTGTGATCACCGCGCTCAGACTCGCTACTGGAAATCCGACCACTGTGATTCATGGTGCTCGTCACAGCTTCGCAATGCGAGTACTCGATTCGATGCTTCATGGCCCCTCTGGAGATAAGTGGGGTCTCCTGGATGTGCCGGTGAACGGCGAGATGCGCGATCGCGTCCTTGGCGACGCCCGTCAATCAAGACGTACACTTTGGGGTGTCGCCCGGTTGCTGGGGCACGCATCCCCATCTACAAGCGTCGGTACTTATGCGCACATTCTTGACCGCTGGCTGAGCGACTATATATCCACCGATGTCACCCGCCGCACACGAGGCGCTTTGCTGGACGGTGCTTATGATCTTGACGCCGTATCGCGTCTCGAAAAGCACGAATGCCGCATTGAGGGCGAGCATCCGATCACGGTGACTGTGGGAGGACTGGTGCGACTGGCTCGACTGATCAGCCGAGGCGTAAGTGAGTCGCGCGCGGCGCTCGGGCTCGAAATTCCTGAAGTGTTTTCCAAAGAGATAGTTATAGGACTCGAAAGGGTATTTCGTTTGAGTGCTAAGAGGCAAGAACGTGAGAGACCGTTGCCTGAGTTGATGAGATCGATCACGGACGAGCAATGGGAGTCACTCATTGCATTTGCCGACTCGCTTGAGTTGCCCAACGATATTAACTGGATCAAGTTACCCACGGCACTGGAGCTGGCTAATCTTCTAGGCCCTCAGCGTCATCTGGTGATGTGGAGGGAGGAGCATTTCCAATGGGCTGGTCAGATTGCGAGATCACTTTGCTTGCACAAGACTGACGCCAGTTTGTTATCGACTCCGGCGCTTTCGGACAAGCAACGTACCTGGATCGACAAGTATGACCTATCACGGCTCGTAGCCGAGGGTTCGAGTGGGACACAGTTGGATACTGTTCGGGCCGAAGGACAAAGCACGGTCGTTGTCGAACGTGCGGTACTCGCTCTGTCGCAGAACAAAGCGCGCGCCGTTAGCAATCGCATGTTGATGTCCGTGATAGTGATTGCATGGAGCGGTGCGGTGTCCCAAGGGCATGTTAAAGAGGATTCAAGATGTCTTGCGGACGTGGTGTAGTGCGTTTCAGGGCGTTGTTGCATACCTGATGGCAAGGCGAAGCCTCTCCACCCCTGGGCGGATTTCAGGCGTGAGGGGCCGTTACCGGCATGCCGAGCCGGTTGAAGGTATTTAAAATGGCACAGCGCACATGCAC
>Ga0209175_10000868_pt1 | contig 16184 bp, 13 predicted proteins | sample JI91814C2DNA_FD_187506 | JGI IMG/M metagenome (GOLD analysis project Ga0209175, IMG submission 187506) | Wastewater effluent complex algal communities from Wisconsin, to seasonally profile nutrient transformation and Carbon sequestration -... | ecosystem: Engineered > WWTP > Effluent > Algae...
CAACGGTCGTCACCGGCCAGGCGAGCACGTCCGAGTGTTCCCTCTGTCGAACTGGACCGAAGTTGACGTCTGGCGATACATCGAACGCGAAGACATTGCGCTGCCGCAGCTGTATTTCAGTCACGAGCGTGATGTATTCGCACGCGACGGAATGTGGCTGACAGCAGGCGACTGGGGAGGCCCGACCGGCAACGAACAGGTTGTCCGCAAGACAGTGCGCTACCGAACGGTTGGTGACATGTCGTGCACCGGCGCGGTCGAATCCACCGCGACGTCCGTGTCCGACGTGATCGTAGAGGTCGCCGCGAGTCGCCTCACCGAGCGCGGCGCAACCCGCGCTGATGACCGCATGTCAGAGGCCGCGATGGAAGACCGCAAGCGAGAGGGCTACTTCTAATGACCCACGAACTCTTGCGATTCGCCACAGCGGGAAGCGTCGACGACGGGAAGTCAACACTTGTTGGTCGGCTCCTGCACGACACAAAATCCGTCCTGGCTGATCAGCTTGCCGCGATTGAGCGAGTCAGCAATGAACGCGGAATGGATGCCGCTGACCTGGCACTGCTAACGGACGGCCTCCGCGCTGAACGCGAACAGGGCATCACGATTGACGTTGCGTACCGCTACTTCTCGACGGCAAACCGCTCATTCATTCTCGCGGACACTCCTGGGCACGTTCAGTACACGCGGAACATGGTCACCGGCGCATCGACCACGGAACTCGCGCTGATCCTCATCGACGTTCGACACGGTGTGGTGGAGCAGACTCGCCGTCACGCTGCGATCGCGGCCCTGCTCGGCGTGCGGCATATCGCCGTCGCCGTGAACAAGATGGACCTCGTCAACTATTCGAAGGCCGATTTCGATGCAGTCCGAACCGACTTCATCGAAATCGCTCGACCACTTGGAATCGAAGACGTCACGGTGATACCCGTGTCCGCGCTTGTCGGCGACAACATCGTCGACCGCTCCGCGCAGATGCCGTGGTACGAGGGCCAGACGCTTCTTGAGTACCTGGAAGCCGTGCCCGTTGGATTGGACCCACGGGAACTTCCCTTCCGGCTTCCCGTTCAATATGTGAACCGACCGCGCACAGCCACTCATCCCGACTTCAGAGGATTCGCCGGCAGAATCGCTTCCGGGGTAGTCCGTGTCGGAGATGAAGTCGTCATTAGCCCGGTTGGACGCACAACCACCGTCACAGGCATTGACGTGCTGGGCACGCCCACTGACGTTGCGTTCTCACCGCAATCCGTGACAGTGCTCCTGGCAGACGAGATTGACATCGTTCGCGGCGACGTGATCAGTGCGGCTGAGTCGGCTCCGCAAGTAACTCGCGAGATCAATGCGACGGTTTGTGTGTTGGGTGAGACCCCGATCAGCGCCGGGCAACGAGTGCTTGCGAGGTTCGGACCGAAGACCGTCAGAGCAATCGTCGGTTCAGTCACCGATCGACTTGACCTGAATTCGCTGGCACACCTTCCCCACACTGGCGCGTTAGAACTCAACGATGTGGGAACCATTACGTTGCGGCTCGCGGACGAAGTTGCAGTTGACGACTACGACGTGCTGCGAACCACCGGCGCATTCATCCTTGTTGACGATCAGGACGGTTCGACGTTGGCGGGCGGTATGACTCGATGTTGATGGCGGCCGCAATTTCCGGCCGCCACACCTCCGCCCAAATTCCTACTGACCTAATCTGAAAGGTATCTACAGTGAACATTGGAAAGCCATCTAAGCAGCGGTCCCGTCGCTCACTCAAAGCTGTGTTCGCCGGAGTCATCGGCGTCGCCCTGAGCGCAACCGCATTGACCGCGTGCAGTTCAGGCAGCGCGGCAGATTCGACACCAACCCTGCGACTCGGCTACTTCGCGAACCTGACCCATGCTCTGCCCGTACTGGGCGTGTCGAACGGGCAGATCCAACAAGCACTGGGTAGCACGAAGCTGGAAACCCAGACCTTCAACGCAGGCCCGGCAGCGATCGAAGCACTGAACTCTGGAGCCATCGACGCAACGTTCATCGGTCCCAACCCTGCGATCAGCGCATGGACCCAGAGCAACGGTTCCGCAATTAAGATCATTTCAGGCGCCACGAGCGGCGGTGCGGAATTTGTCGTCAAGCCCGGCATCACTGCAACTGCGGCAAGCCTGAAGGGAAAGACCTTCGCGAGCCCTCAGCTCGGCAATACGCAAGATGTTGCGCTGCGCTACTGGCTCAAGCAGAAGGGACTATCTGCGCCGAAGGAAGGTGGCGGTGACGTGAATGTCGCGCCACAGGAGAACGCCCAAACGCTTGATCTGTTCAAGCAGGGAAAGATCGACGGCGGGTGGCTGCCTGAGCCATGGGCCTCGCGCTTGGTTCAAGAGGGTGGCGGCCAAGTCCTCGTGAACGAGAAGGATCTGTGGCCCAACGGTCAGTTCGTCACTACGCACCTGATCGTCTCCCAGAAGTTCCTCGACCAGAACCCCGGGCAAGTGAAGGCCCTGCTTCAAGGTGTTGTGAATACGTTGAACACCGTCCAAGCAAATCCGGTCCAGGCGCGGTCAGATGTCAATGCCGCACTCAAGACCCTCACCGGCAAGGCACTCGACGAAACCGTCCTCGCCCGGTCGTGGGACAACCTCAAAATCACGGTGGATCCGATCGCAAGCTCCTTGCAAACAGATCTCGAGCACGCCGTTGATGTCGGCATTTCAAAATCAGCTGACCTGAACGGGATCTACGATCTCTCCATCCTGAACAGCATCTTGACCGCCGCCGGGAAAGCCCCGGTTTCGGCGGGAGGACTAGGGAAGCAGTAACGCCATGAGTGATCAGACGGTCGCAACCACGGAACCCCGCGTTACCGTGGATCTACCACCAGACGTCAGGCCAGTCGCCGTTCAGCTTGAACGCGTGACCAAGGTCTTCAATGACGCGCCTGGTGTGCCGCCGGTTTTGCAAGATCTGTCGTTGCGGGTCGCCTCGGGTGAGTTCGTCTGCCTGTTAGGTGCATCCGGCTGCGGCAAGTCGACCTTGCTCAACCTGGTGGCCGGACTCGAATCGCCCACGTCCGGGAGTATCGAAGTTCCTGGTGGTAGGACCGCTCTGATGTTCCAGGAATCTGCCCTCTTCCCCTGGCTCACAGCTGGGAAGAACATCGAGTTGGCACTTCGACTCGGTGGGGTTCCTCGCGCTGAGTGGAAGCCGGAAATCGCGCGACTCTTGGAGTTGGTGCATCTTTCCGGCCAAGGCGACAAACGGGTGCACGAATTGTCAGGTGGGATGCGCCAACGCGTGGCACTAGCTCGCGCGTTGGCGCAACGCGCCCGAATCCTGTTGATGGACGAGCCGTTCGCTGCACTCGATGCGATTACTCGTGACGTCTTGCACGAAGAACTCCACCGAATCTGGCAGGAAGCCGACCTCACGGTGATCTTCGTGACGCACAACGTGCGCGAGGCAGTCCGCCTCGGCCAACGCGTCTTGCTCATGTCCTCACGCCCAGGCATGTTTGTGCGCCAATGGCAGATTGACATTGAGGGACCAAGACGCATCGAATCCCCCGGGGTATCTGCGCTGTCAGCTGAGATCACCGAAGACCTACGACGAGAGATCCGCCGCCATGGCCGTTAATACACCCACCAGTCGAGACGATTTCGCCGATCTCGAGGCTGGACTCGATGCACTCGACAGCCCGGTCGGCCCAAACGACCGGAAAGCCGCTGCTCGCCGAATGCTCAACAGCGTGTGGCCGCCGATCTTGGCCATCATCGTGCTCATCGCATTCTGGTGGGCCGCGTACGCGCTGAAATTGAAGCCCGAGTACGTACTCCCGAGCCCGGCAAGTGCCTGGGATTCGTTTGTTGCGGGCCTCGAGTCCGGCGCAACTCAGAAGGCCGTCTTCAACAGCCTTCAGCGGGCATTTGTTGGCTTCGCGATCTCGGTCGTCATCGGAACGATCATCGGGTTGGCGTTAACGAAGTTTGCGTTCTTCCGCCGAGGATTTGGACCGCTCATCACCGGGCTGCAGATCCTGCCATCGGTTGCCTGGGTTCCGGCCGCCATCATCTGGTTCGGACTGTCGAACGAAGCGATGCTGTTCGTCGTCATCATGGGCGCAACCCCATCGATCGCGAACGGGATCAAGAGCGGCGTTGACCAGATCCCACCGCTCTACCCACGTGTCGGCACGATGCTCGGGGCGCGCGGACTCAACCAGATTCGCTACGTCATCTTGCCCGCATCGCTGCCGGGCTACCTTTCCGGTTTGCGCCAGGGCTGGGCATTTGCGTGGCGTTCGCTGATGGCCGCGGAATTGATTGTGTTCTCGCCGGCATTGGGCCTCGGCCTTGGCCAGGTGCTGGATCAGAATCGAACACTGGGCGACATGCCAGGAGTTATGGCCACGATCATCTCAATCCTGTTCGTTGGGATCCTCGTTGAATTGTGCTTCTTCGCTCCACTTGAGCGTCGGGTTCTGCGCCAACGCGGACTACTCGGCGACAAGCTCTAAAGATGTCAGGCTTTCCGCTCGCCGTTGACCTCCGCAACCGCCTGGTCGTGGTGGTTGGGGCTGGTGGCGTCGCGACGCGGCGCGTCAGGCAATTTCTGCACGCCGGCGCTGCGATCCATGTCGTGGCTCCCAACGCGTCTGATGAGATTCGCGAGCTAGCGGCGGCCGGCGCCCTCACGTGGAGTGATCGCGACTTCGACGACGAGGATCTTGCCGGAGCCTGGCTAGTGGTTGCGGCGACGAATGACGTCGCAGTGAACACACGAGTCAGCCAACTGTCGGACAGTTGCGGCACGTGGTGCATCAACTCAGCCGACGCTGCGCAAGCTACGGCGGTGCCAATGACAAGCGTGGAACATGCTGACGGCATTCAGGTTGCTGTGTACGGGGGCGGCGATCCGGGTCGGGCAGTCGCCATCCGGGATGCGATTGCCGTTGGCCTTCGGTCCGGCAAGTTGCCAATTCGACCCACCCGATCAGGTGCGGAACCAGCCACGGGATCCGTCACTCTGGTTGGCGCTGGCCCGGGTGATCCGTCGCTCTTGACGGTCCGGGCCGCCCAAGCCCTGGCCTTAGCCGACGTGCTGGTTGTGGACCGTCTCGCTCCGGCCGCACTCTGGGAGGACTCTGTCAGCGACGTCCGAGTGATCGACGTCGGAAAGGAGCCTGGCAAACACGCGGTCTCCCAGGACGAGATCAACAAGATCCTCGTTCGCGAAGCATCCGCCGGATACAACGTTGTGCGAATCAAGGGTGGTGATCCATTCGTCCTCGGTCGTGGCGGCGAGGAGGCATTGGCCTGCCAGGCAGCGGGAATCCCAGTGACTGTGGTCCCCGGGATCACCAGTGCAATTTCAGTACCTGCTGCCGCCGGCATTCCGGTGACCCACCGCGGTGTCACTTCCACATTTGTGGTGGCCTCCGCACATGACGGTCCAGCCGGAGTGCTCGCAGCAGTCAGCGATTCCCCCCACTCGTCGACACTCGTCCTGCTCATGGGCGCGGGCAAATTGCCAGCCATCGCCGGGGCGTTGGTAGCGACCGGAAGGTCCTCAGCGACACCGGTCGCCATCATCGAATCCGGGTGGACCAATGATCAGCGCACAACAATCACCTCATTGGGTGAAGCCGAATCGGGAACCGTGCGCGTCAAACCCCCGGCAGTTGTAGTTATCGGAGACGTTGTTCGCCTTCGAGAGCAGCTAGGGGATCTTGGAATCGCGTCGTCAAACGCGAGGCACGCCTAGAACTAACAAATCTGCCGACTTTCTCGCTCTTGGCACGTAGTCTTAGCGTCGGACAGACAAGGAGGTGCCACCGTGGCACGAAGCCGGAAGAACGACTTGGTCGTACTGCCGACCGCTCGCGCAACCTATGGAGTCGTACTCCTGTCACACGGAAGCCCCGACCCACGTGCGCGCCTAGCCAACGATCTACTGTCCCGCCGCGTCGGCCACCGGCTCAACGCAGCCGTGTCGCTGGCGTCACTTGACCACGACAAGGCACGCCTCGATGGAGCCGTTGCCCACCTCCAGGAACGCGACATCAACGAGATCGTTGTTGTTCCGCTGCTTCTCAACGTGGCCTACCACGCAACTTCAGACGTCCCAGAACAAACGACGCAGGTGAAGGTCAGCTACCCCGGGATCAAACTGCGGGTAGCCCGGCCGGTCGGCGCTGACGCCACCCTCTTGAAGGGTCTTGACGCGGTCCTCAAGGCCTCTGGATTCCGACCCGCACCGGATACCGGTGTGGTGTTGGCATCAGCAGGGTCAGCCTTCGAATCCGCGCGAGCACGCCACGCTGCGCTTGCGCTGGAGTGGCGATCCCACGGATGGGGAGGCTCCGCAGTCGCGTTCGCTTCGGGTCCAGGTCCCCGCGTTTCAGATGCCGTTGCGACGCTTCGCGAATCGGGTCTCGAACGAATTGTGGTCGCACCGTTCGTCATCGCACCTGGCGTGTTATCCCATCGAATCGCCAGCGAGGCACGTGCAGTTGGCGCGATCCCCGTGACAAGCACCCTGCACTCAACAGACGCTGCCGTCGACGTTGTCTGCCGCCGTGTTGAGGCTGCCTTCACGGATGACCCGGCGCCAGTAATCTCGCTGCCCCGCACCTAAAGATCCGGCAGCTGCGCACACGTCGCCTGGCAAACTCGCGCACTCGCCTGCGCGCTAGCTTCCCATCAATTGATGGGAAGCATCCCGATCTTCCTGATGAGCTTGCGACCCGGATAGTTGACTGACTTTCCTACGAGATAGTTGCGCCACGATGCGCTGCTCTTCTTCAACTTCGTGTGGACGGCTTTGGTCAGCGCACGGGTCTCGCTGCCGTAGTAGCCCGTCGCGCCACTCGGGTTGTACTTGCTCAGCTTGATCCCACGGCCCGAGGCGTACTTCCGCAGTGCCTTTTGGTATCGCTTCACGTATGTACCAGACGCACCGTTCTTCATGAGCGCCATGCTGATTTCTTTTGGATTGCTCGATACCAGCGGCGCGATGTAGCTGACGCCCATCTCAGCGGCCGTAAGCGAACGCCACATGCTCAGGTCGTACGCGGTATCAACCTTGCCTTGGACTCGGCCCGCGTAGTACTTATGGTCGATTTGACGATCAATCGGCAACTGGCTTGCCTCAAGAGCAGCGGCGGCGACTTTGGATGCCGCCGTAATCTGTTCCGGGGTGAGGTCTTGGACGCTATCGCCCTGAGATTCGATTTCGATCCCGTAGGAATACCCATTCATCCTGTTGGCAGGAACTCCGAACATCGCATCGCCCGCGCCCGCGTGCCACGTTCGCCGGGCATAGATGAAGTAGACGCTGCCGTCCCGCGCCACGTAGAAATGGCAGGCTCGGATGGTCTGCCCGCTGGAGTTCTTGACGCCACTGAGGATCCAGTTCAGCGAGTGGGTGTTCCTCAACCTCGCCGCCGGAACCCCCGTCCCGGTGTCGTGCATCATCACGACCCGAGGTGTTGTCCCGGTGCCATCGAGGTGAGCATTCTGTTCGTAGACCGGGTCGTCATAACCGGCAGTCAGGATCGGATTGAGGCCATGAGCCTGCATGCGGGCAACCATTGTCGCGGCAGTCGGCCACGGATCGACCGCACCGGCGCGAGCCTTGGGAGTTGATTGCGGTTCCCAGTAGTCGCCTGCGAGCGACTGACCGTCCGAACCAAAGTGCCCTTCCGTAGAAGTGGCGGTATCCGCCGCCTGCGGGTCGGTCTCACCGGCGTAGGAAACCTGGGCCAACGCGGTGGCGGACACGGCGGCTGCGAGTCCTGCGGCAACCAACAGTCGGGGGAATCGACCGAATGACATGCGAAGAGCTCCTTGGTTTGGGGGCTGACGACACCAACGTTCCTCGTCCGTCGCCACTTTTGTACAGGCAGAACTACCCCAAACCGTGGATTTGGACAGATGTTTGACGTCCAACTACCGAGCGTTAAGTCTGCGAAGGATCATCTGGGCAGCGCTGGCCGGGTGGTCGGAGCAGGAAGAACCCGAGTGGGCGGACTAGGCTGCGCTATGTGAGTCCTGCCGAATCGCCAAACGGTAATCCAACTGATGATTTCGGGCCAAATGAATGGATGGTCGATGAGATCTACCACCAGTACCTGGCCGACCGAAACGCCGTCGATCCAGCGTGGTGGGACTTTTTCGCCGATTACAAGCCCAGCGAACGGTCTCCAGCGCAGGTCCCTGCCACAACTTCTTCGGTAGCAACTGAGCCCGCAGTCGCCATTCCCGTGGCAACGCCGGCGACCACGTCGGCTGCCCCCGCGGCAACCCAAGCACCCACCCCGGCCGCAACTGACGCAAAGGCCACGACGGGCAAAGACACAGTTGTTCCGCCGTCACCAGGCCAGACCGAAGAAGTCTCAATTCTTCGCGGGCCCGCCGCCCGAGTCGTGGCGAACATGTCGGCCAGCCTCGAAGTCCCGACCGCGACGAGTGTTCGCGCGGTTCCCGCCAAGTTGCTCATCGACAACCGAATTGTCATCAACAATCACCTCGGGCGTCGCCGCGGCGGCAAGGTGAGTTTCACGCACCTGCTGGGCTACGCCATCGTCAAGGCCCTGCAAACGCACCCAGAAATGAACTGTGCGTTTGCCGATCTCAATGGCAAACCGGCCGTGGTCCATCACGATTCAGTGAACTTCGGCCTCGCCATCGACTTGCCCAAGCCAGATGGCACTCGCCAGTTGTTGGTCCCGAATATCAAAGACGCCCAGCGCATGGACTTCGCGAAGTTCTGGACGTCCTACGACGACTTGGTTCGCCGGGCTCGGCAGGCACGTCTTGGTGTCGACGACTTCGCCGGAACCACGATCAGCCTGACCAACCCCGGAACGCTCGGCACAGTTCACAGCGTTCCGCGACTCATGCCTGGCCAAGGTGCAATTGTCGGCGCGGGAGCCCTGGAGTATCCGGCTGAATGGCAAGGAGCGGCCGCCGAGACGCTGGCAAAACACGGGGTGAGCAAGATCCTCACCCTCACCTCTACGTACGACCACCGGATCATTCAGGGTGCACAAAGTGGGGACTTCCTCAAGCGCATCCACGAACTGCTGCTTGGTGAAGATGACTTCTACGACGAAATCTTCCGGTCGTTGCGGATTCCGTACGAGCCAATCCGTTGGGCGCGCGATATCGCCCACGCTCACGACGATCAGGTCTCCAAGACCGCACGCGTGCAGCAGCTGATTCACGCGTACCGGGTGCGTGGCCACCTGATGGCGGACATCGACCCGCTGGAGTACCACCAGCGCGCCCACCCTGACCTCGACATCGGCTCACACGGGTTGACGCTGTGGGACTTGGACCGCGAGTTCGCAACAGGCGGATTCGGCGGACAGCCATTCATGCGCTTGCGCGACATCTTGGGTGTTCTGCGTGACTCCTACTGCCGAACCATCGGCGTGGAGTACATGCACATGCAGGATCCCGACGAACGCGAATGGATGCAAAGCCACATCGAGCGCCGTTGGACGCCGATGAGCCGCGAAGATCAACTTGGAGTGCTACGCCGACTTAACGGTGCCGAGGCCTTTGAGAACTTCCTCCAGACCAAGTACGTAGGCCAGAAGCGATTCAGCCTTGAAGGCGGCGAATCCGCAATCGCCATCCTCGACGAGATCCTCACGTGCTCGGCGGACAGCGACTTGGTCGAGGTGTGTATCGGAATGCCACACCGCGGCCGCCTCAATGTCCTGGCGAACATTGCGGGCAAGTCCTACGCGCAGATCTTCCGCGAGTTTGAAGGAACCGTCGACGACGATTCCGTGCAGGGTTCAGGCGACGTGAAGTACCACCTCGGCAGCGAGGGCACATTTACGGCGCCATCAGGCAAGACCTGCGAGGTATACCTTGCGGCCAACCCGTCGCACCTCGAGGCCGTGAACCCAGTTCTTGAGGGCATCACGCGGGCCAAGCAAGATCTGCTCGACAGGTCCTACGAGTTCCCGATTCTGCCGGTGCTCATGCACGGCGACGCAGCGTTCGCTGGCCAGGGCATCGTGACCGAGACCTTGAACCTTTCCCAACTGCGTGGCTACCGAACCGGCGGCACGATCCACCTCATCGTCAATAACCAGGTGGGATTTACCACCGCGCCAGACTCCAGCCGCTCGACGGTCTACGCCTCGGATGTTGCACGAATGGTTCAGGCGCCCATCTTCCACGTCAACGGAGATGACCCCGAGGCGTGTGTCCGAGTGGCCACGCTGGCGTTCGACTTCAGACAACGGTTCAACAAGGACGTTGTCATCGACATGGTCTGCTACCGCAAACGCGGACACAACGAGGCTGATGATCCTTCGCTGACCCAGCCGTTGATGTACAACATCATCGACGCCAAGCGCAGCGTCCGAAAGATCTACACCGAATCGCTGATCGGCCGAGGTGACATCACGGTCGAAGAGGCAGAAGAGGCTCTCCGCGACTACCAAAGCCAACTTGAACGCGTGTTCGCTGAAACCCGCGAAGACCACGAACACCACGAGGTTGAGTGGGTACCTCCAGCGGAGTACCCCGCGCGGATCGACACGTCCATCAGCGACGAGACCGTCAAGATCATCGTCGAGAGCCAGATTGACCTACCTGAAGGCCTCGTCGTCCACAACCGCCTGCTGCCGCAACTGCAGCGCAGGGCGCAGATGGTCGAAGACGGCACCATCGACTGGGGCATGGGCGAGACGCTTGCCTTTGGTTCGATCCTCCTCGACGGCCAAGAAGTCCGCCTGTCCGGTCAGGATTCGCGCCGCGGCACGTTCGGGCAACGCCATTCCGTCATCGTCGACCGCGTGACGGGTTCGGAGTACACGCCGCTGAAGCACCTTTCCAGCGACCAAGGAAAGTTCTACGTCTGGGACTCACTCCTCAGCGAGTTCGCCGCCATGGGATTCGAATATGGGTACTCCGTTGCGAACCCGCGCGCGCTCGTGCTGTGGGAAGCGCAGTTCGGCGACTTCGCTGACGGTGCACAAACGATCATCGATGAATTCATCACCTCTGGTGAACAGAAGTGGGGCCAACAAAGCGGCGTCGTTCTGCTGCTGCCGCACGGATACGAAGGTCAAGGGCCAGACCACTCATCAGCCCGTCCTGAGCGTTACCTCCAGATGGCAGCACAAGACAACATGACGATCGCGATGCCATCAACGCCGGCTTCCTACTTCCACTTCCTGCGTTGGCAAGCGAAGGCACCTCATCACAAGCCGCTGGTCGTCTTCACTCCGAAGTCGATGCTCCGGTTGAAGGCGGCCGCTTCCGCCAAGGAAGACTTCACCGAGGCTCAACTGCAGCCCGTCATCGGTGACACGAGCGTAGATCCAACCAAGGTGAAGTCCATCCTGCTGTGTTCAGGAAAGGTCACCTGGGATCTGATGGCCGCGCGGGCTAAGCAAGAACGTGACGATGTGGCAATCGTGCGCTGTGAGCGGCTGTACCCGTTGCCCGCCGAAGAAATCCTCGAGATTCTGGGTGGATTCCCGGCAGATTCCACCCTCACGTGGGTTCAGGAAGAGCCTGAGAATCAGGGGGCATGGCCCTACATGCTGCTGAACCTGGTTCCGCACCTCGATCGTGTCCTCAGTGCCGTGAGCAGGCCCGCGTCGGCTTCCCCTGCAGTTGGGTTGCACAGCGTGTTCGAGCGCGAGCAGGCAGAAATCGTCGAGCGGGCATTCGCCCAGTAACTCCCCGGAGCTTTCTATGTATGCAACGGACCGTGGCATCGAGGAATTCGAAGAACGCCGTGCCGACGAGCAATTCGCGACCGACTACATCGCCGCCCGGATGCGTGCCTTCGTCGACCTACATCCGGAATTCGAAGATGCAGTCGAACGGTTTGCCACGTGGCTGGCTCGTGACGACGAGGACGACGACTAGCCACCGACGTCGCCCGAATCCGCGCCCTGCGGGATCGGTAGGGTTTGGGAATGCTTGCTGCCTGCGCCGCTTCCATTGATTTCCAGAATCCCCTCGCCGGCCTTGTAGTCGGTGATGTAGCCGAACCAGCCATACCGGACGGATGGACGACCGTCCAGATGAAGGCAGCGAGCCTCAACCATCACGACCTGTGGAGTCTGCGCGGTATCGGGCTGCCCGAGTCACGCCTGCCGATGGTCCTCGGGTGTGACGCTGCCGGGCTCGATGAGGATGGCAACGAGGTGATCGTCTATTCAGTCGTCTCTGACATCGGCCCCGGAATCGACGAGACCATGGACGAGAGCCGCAGCATTCTGTCCGAGAAGTTTCCAGGCACCTTCTCAGAACGTTTTGCGATCCCTGCCCGCAATTTGGTTCCCAAACCAGCACATTGGTCCTGGTCTGAGGCCGCGTGCCTACCGACGGCCTGGCTGACCGCGTATCGGATGTTGGCTGTTCGTTCTGGCCTGAAGCCGGGCAATACCGTCCTGGTTCAGGGTGCCGGCGGTGGAGTTGCGACCGCTTGCATCGCACTCGGCCGAGCGATGGGCTTTCGAGTGTGGGCGACAAGCCGCGCAGAGTCCAAGCGCCAGCGCGCTCTGGAGATTGGTGCACACGAGGTCTTCGAATCAGGAGCTCGCCTTCCCGATCGGGTCGACGCCGTCATGGAGACCGTGGGCGAGGCGACCTGGGAACACTCGGTCAAATGTCTGAAGCCCGGCGGCACGATCGTCATCTCTGGCGCCACGAGCGGGCCGAACCCACCGGCCCAGCTGACCCGCATCTTCTTCAAACAACTGTCCGTCGTGGGATCCACAATGGGCACGCTGGAGGACCTGCAAAATCTGATTGCCTTGTGTTCGATCGCCGATATTCGACCCATCGTTGCGCAGCAGTTCGCGTTGGCTGACGCCCGTGATGCATTTACCCTCTTGGAGTCCGGCGAGTTGTTCGGCAAGATCATTCTGACGAACGACTAACCACCGACCAACAGACGCGCCTTGCCTGAACTGGCTGCTAGGCCTCGCTGCCAGGCGCCTTGAACTGGGTTCGCACAAACGCATCCCACATTCGATCTGTCATTAGTTTGCGCTGACCCATAAAGGCGTAGGCAGACACAGTGACTGGGTAGCGCGTCTTCGGCTTGTCAGACATGATGGCCTTCTCGATGACCTTGGCGACGTCGTCGGGTCCACCACCGAGCCTTGCGTAGAGCGGGTTTTCGTAGACGGCGGCGGTGTTCTTGGCAACGGCTGCGTTGAAGTCGTCGTAGGCGCCGTCAGTCTGGCTCGGAGTGTCCATGTGTGACAGCGCAGCATCCGCGAAGTTCGTCTTGATCAGCCCTGGTTCGACCAGCACAACTTTCACGCCGAAGTTTGATACCTCGAATCTCAGCACGTCGGAAATCGCCTCGACCGCGTACTTGGTTGCGTGGTAGATCCCACCACCCGGGAACGACAGCTTTCCGCCCATCGACCCGATGTTGACTATTCGGCCCGCGCGTTGCTCGCGCATTCCGGGTAGCACCAGTTGCGACATTCGGATCAACCCGAAGACGTTGGTCTCGAACTGACGACGGATCGATTCCATCGGGAGGTCTTCGATAGCGCCCGACTGGCTATAGCCCGCGTTGTTGACCAATGCCCCAACTGCACCGTGGCGATCAACCACGGCGTCTACCGCGGCAACCATCGACTCTTCGTCAGTGACGTCGAGCGCGAGCAATTCACACCCGTAGTCGGCAAGGTCTGCGATAGCTGAGATGTTTCGCGCGGTGGCGTACACGGTTCGCCCTGCCTCTGCCAGGCGAATTGCCGTCGCCCGCCCGATTCCGGTGGAACAGCCAGTGATCAGGGTTGCTTCAGATTCAAGAGCCATGCCCTGATACTCCCACTGGCAATTTGCGAGGCACAGTCGCGGTCACCAGGGATTCATCCGCCAGGTCCTAATGCAGGCGCGCTACGCCATCCGCCCGAGCCGCATCTGCGACTGCGTGTGCGACGTTGACAGCAACCCGTTCGTCGAAGGGCGACGGAATGATGTGGTCGCGGGCGAGGCGGTCTCCGACTGCATCTGCGAGTGCGTGAGCCGCAGCCAATTGCATCCCGTTGGTGATGCGCGATGCCCGGACGTTCATGGCACCGCGGAAGATCCCTGGGAAGGCCAACACGTTGTTGATCTGGTTGGGGTAGTCCGACCGGCCCGTGGCAATAACTGCGGCGTACTTGCGCGCCATCGCCGGGTCAACTTCGGGGTGTGGGTTCGCCAGCGCGAAAACGATCGCTCCTGGCGCCATCGACGCGACGGCGGCTTCTGGAACCGTTCCGGCGGACACCCCAATGAAGACATCTGCGCCGATCAGGGCCCGTTCGATCGGCCCGGTGATATCGGATTGATTGGTCAGCTCTGCTAACTCGAACTTGCTATCCGTGAGGTCGTCTCGACTCAGGTGAATGATGCCCTTGGAGTCGGCCACGGCAATTTCGCCAATCCCGGCTTCAACCAACATCTTCGTGACAGCCATTCCGGCCGCTCCAGCACCGGAGACAACCGCTCGCAGATCCGCGAGCTTGCGACCCGTGACCTTCGCAGCGTTTAGCAGGGCCGCGAGAACCACAATCGCGGTTCCATGTTGGTCGTCGTGGAATACCGGAATATCCAACCGATCTTGCAGTCGCCGTTCGATCTCGAAACACCGAGGGGCTGAAATGTCCTCCAGATTGACGCCACCAAAGGCCGGGGCGATCCGGACGATTGTTTCAATTACGTCCTCTGTCTTTGTGCAGTCCAAACAGATCGGCACGGCGTCAACGCCGGCGAACTCCTTGAAGAGCAGCGCCTTGCCCTCCATCACAGGCAAAGCCGCGACAGGTCCGATGTCTCCAAGGCCGAGCACTGCAGTCCCATCCGTGACGACCAGGACCGTGTTGGCCTTCCAGGTGTAGTCGTAGGCGAGTTCGGGTTCGGCAGCAATCGCGCTGGATACCCTCGCAACACCAGGGGTGTACGCGAGTGCAAGTCCCTCTGCGTCGCGAATTCGCACAGCTGGGCGCACCTCGATCTTTCCGCCCCGATGCAGTGGAAATGCCGGATCAAGTGACCGGTCGAGCGCGGCGTCTCGGTCGTTTCCGGACAACTTGATTCCTTTCAGTGCATGAAGGTGGTGGCGGGCGATGAATCATCTGATCTGCTGCCACAGCGCGGAAATGTGCCCCGCAATGTGCGATTCTCCCATATGTGAATCTGCGGCCAATCCACAGCGCACCATGCGCGCGGAATCGGCGCATTCCTCGCTGGGCTTCCGCTGGGTTCGCAGCAATCTGTTCGGTGGTGATGGTTGCTGGCGTCAGCGCATGTTCGACAACTGCCCAACCTGCCGGCCCACAGCCATATCCCGGCGTTTCCGCAGACCCGGCGCTGAGCGCCCTTGTTCCCGAAAACGTGCGCCGCGACGGCAATCTGGCAATCGTCACTGATGCCGACTACCCGCCTCTCGAGTTCATCGAGAACAAGCAACTTGTGGGCGCAGATATAGACCTGGGTCGGGCGATTGCCGCCAAGTTCGGCCTTACGCCCAACTTCCAGCAAACGCCGTTTTCCAACGTGGTTGCCTCGGTCGCGATTCAGGAGTTCGAACTTGGCATCTCCGCACTCTGGGCGGATAACCCAGAGGCGTCCCTGGCCAACATGGTGACCTACTACCAAGCAGGTACCCAAGTGGCGATCCGCAAGTCCGAAACGATTCCCTCAACCGGAACTGGACGCTTCTGCGGCGAAAGCGTCGCCGTGGAGGAAGGCACCGAGTACATCGACACCCTCGTCAAATTGTCGGCGGCATGTAAACGGCTTGGGAAGCCACCGATCGACATCCGTCCGGCAAACAATCAACAGCGCGCGAGCAAGCTTCTTGAGGACGGCACCACCAACGCGATGGTTGGAGACTCCCCGACCGTCGCCTACACCGTCGCGCGCAGCAATGGGTCGATCATCGCCGTCGGGCAGCCAGCTGACATCCGCCCGTACGGAATCGCGGTCAGTCCGATGTACCCCGAACTCACCAAGGCCACCCAACAAGCAGTCCAACAACTCATTGATTCCGGTGTGTACGGGCAGATCCTCGACAAATGGCAGATCCCGCAAGGCGCGATCAAGACCGCTGAGATTCGTTACGGAGCCAACCCAACAAAACCCTGACGCGCGTACAGGATGTTCCGCGTGCCATGAGGTACTCGTGGCCGGTAGCGTCTGCCCCAAGCT
>Ga0209175_10000874_pt1 | contig 16109 bp, 16 predicted proteins | sample JI91814C2DNA_FD_187506 | JGI IMG/M metagenome (GOLD analysis project Ga0209175, IMG submission 187506) | Wastewater effluent complex algal communities from Wisconsin, to seasonally profile nutrient transformation and Carbon sequestration -... | ecosystem: Engineered > WWTP > Effluent > Algae...
TTCAAACTCGCTAAACCCATCTCGCATGAACATGCGGATGCCGGCTCCAAATACCGTTAGCCGGAACAAGAATGGATACCTGCCTTACCGTCTCGGAAAAGACAGCTTGCAGTTTGCTGCTTCTTCTCTGGTAAGTCCGTTGGATACAGCAAACAATAAGGCATTTCTTGCAGAAGGAAAAATATTGTACGAAACATATTGTGATCATTGCCATGGCGCGAAAGGCGAAGGCGATGGAAAGGTAGCGGATAAGTATGCCGGTGTTGCGAACCTGAAGGGGGACGCGATCAAAGGTGTAAGCGAAGGCCACATTTTTCACGTGATCACGATGGGCAAAGGGCTCATGCAGCCTCACGGCTCTCAGATTAGGGTGGAGGATCGCTGGAAGATTGCACGTTATGTTAAAGCCTTACAGGGCGCAAAATAAATTTTTAAGTCGATCAACTGATCAATAGATAAACGAATTACGATCCAATGGCAGCTGAAGTACACATACAGGAAGAACGTTACATCTTTAAACCAGAGTTGAAGAAGAAAATCTTCATTTTTCTCCTTGCAGGAGTTTTGGTTTTTGGGCTTGGATTATTCCTTGCCATGACATCTGGCGGTCACGAAGAAGGCGCTGAACATGGAAAAAAAGAAGAGCATGCATCCGTTGCGGAAACCAACAAAATGACCGCAAGTCTTCAGCACGAACAAGAGGAAGCAACCGCGGCAGATGAGCATAAAGGCGCTGAAGGAGAACATCATGAAAGTCCTACGTGGTTAAAAAGATTGTACACAACTCTGTGGATGAACAATGTATTCTTTACAGGTCTTGGAATTATCGGTTTATTCTTCGTAGCCATTCAGTATGCCGCGCAGGCTGGTTGGTCATCCGGACTTAAGAGAATTCCGTTAGCCATGGGAAGTTGGATTCCGGTTGCTGGTGTTCTTATGCTTGGCTTATGGTTTTTGGTAAAAGGAGATTTATTCCACTGGTCCCACGCAGACTTATATGAAGCAGGCGCAGGATTTGATCCAATCATAAATGGAAAAGGTGGATTTTTCTACTGGCCTTTAGATAAGGGAACATTCCCGGCATTCTTCATTGCTCGAATGGTTATCTTCTTCGGAATGTGGTATTTGTTCTTCACCTGGATCAAAAAGCAAATGCTTTCTGAAGATCTGGAAAGCGGAGTTACTACAAAGTACTGGCTAAAGGCAAGAGGCCTTTCAACATGGTTTCTGTTGTTCTTTGCGGTGAGTTCTTCGGTATCTGCGTGGGATTGGATTATGAGCATCGATACACACTGGTTCAGCACCATGTTCGGTTGGTATATGTTTGCCAGCTGGTGGGTAACTGCACTGGCATTTATCACCTTTGTGGTAGTTAGCCTGAAAGATGCGGGGTATCTGAAAGTGGTGAACGCAAACCATATCCATGACTTGGGTAAATTTGTTTTTGCATTCTCGATTTTCTGGACGTACATCTGGTTCAGTCAATTCCTGTTAATTTACTATGCCAATATTCCGGAAGAGACTGTTTATTTCATCGAAAGGATGAAGACCGCACCGTATAGCTGGATATTTTTTGCAAACTTATTTTTAAACTTTGTGCTTCCGTTTCTGTTATTAATGACACGTGATGCAAAGCGCCACATCACAATGCTGAAGGTAGTTTGTCCGATTGTGATTATTGGTCACTGGTTGGATTTCTTCAACATGGTGACTCCGGGAGTTATGCATTATGAGGGTGGAATTGGATTCCTTGAAATCGGAACAGCGATGATCTTTATGTCAGCCTTTCTATTAGTCATGCTGACAAGCTTATCGAAGATGCCACTGTTTGGAAAGAATCACCCGATGCTGGAAGAAAGCCTTCATCACAATATTTAATATCTAAGAAGAAAGCGTTATGATGAATTCGATTATAGTTCTTGGTGTTATTTTGGTCCTGGCGATCCTGTACCTGATCTTTCGGGTAGGCAGCCTGGTGACGGTAGCTAAAGGTGAGCAAGATAGCCGGGTAGAAAAAGGTAATGGTGTTCACGCTACACTTTTCCTGCTGTTTATCATTGTCAGCCTGACCGGGTTCTTTTGGTACTCCTATACATATTTTGAAGACTACAACCTTCCGCTTGCTTCCGAGCATGGAGCGGAAACGGATAAATTGTTCTGGATCACGATGGGCATAACGGTAGTAGCCTTTGCCATCATTAGTATTGTCATGTTTGTTTTCATCTACAAGTACAGATACGACAGTGCGCGTAAAGCAGCTTTCTTTCCGGATAACCATTACCTCGAGTTAACCTGGACAATTATTCCGGGTATCGTTTTAGCAGTATTGGTATTCACAGGATTAAGAGCCTGGAATGACATTACAGCGCCTGCATCTAAAAATGCGGAAGTGATTGAACTGATCGGTCAACAATTTGCATGGACCGCACGCTACCCCGGCAAAGATAAAGAGCTCGGTAAGGTCAACTTTAAACTGATCGATGCTTCAAATGAATTCGGCCTTGATTTAACGGATGGCAAGACCCACGATGATTTTAAATCAATAGAACTGCATCTGCCTGTCAATAAAGAAATTTTATTGAAGATACGTGCCAAGGATGTTTTGCACAGTGTTTTCTTACCACATTTCCGTGTGAAAATGGATGCAGTGCCGGGAATGCCGACACACTTTAAATTCACCGCTACCAAAACAACCCAGGAGATGCGGGATGAATTGGGTGACCAGGCCTTCAATTATGAAATGGCGTGCACAGAAATTTGCGGCAGAGGTCACTTCTCCATGCGCTTCCCTGTGGTTGTCGATACGCAGGAAGATTATGAGCGCTGGAAACTTTCACAGGATTCCTGGTTGAAAGGCAACCCGGAGTACATGAAGGATGTTCCTGCCGGATTAAAAGAGTCCGCAATGATAAAGGCCGGAATTCCAGTATCGCAGGAAGCGAAGCAGGCAACAGCAGTAGGATCTAATTAAGATTTTTAACGAGATGGCAACAACAGTTCATACACACCAAGACGTTCACCACGATACACATGCCGATGAGCATGAGCATCATGAAGGTAATTTCTGGACCAACTATATTTTCAGTCAGGACCATAAAGTAATTGCTAAGCAATTCCTGATCACCGGAATTTTCTGGGCGTTGCTGGGTGGTATTCTTTCGGTAATCTTCCGTTTGCAGCTTGGCTTCCCGGAAGCAAGCCTGGAGTGGCTGAGGCCAATATTGGGCGGATGGATAAATCCGGAAGGAAAGCTTGACCCTGAGTTTTATCTGGCGCTCGTTACCATGCACGGGACCATCATGGTGTTCTTTGTATTGACGGCCGGCTTGAGCGGAACCTTCAGTAATTTCTTGATTCCATTACAAGTTGGTGCGCGAGATATGGCGTCCGGCTTTATGAACATGCTTTCCTACTGGTTCTTCTTTGTCTCCAGTGTGATCATGTTTGTCTCGCTATTTATTTCGACAGGCCCTGCCGGTGGCGGCTGGACAATCTATCCTCCATTGAGTGCATTACCGCAAGCACTTCCAGGTTCGGGCCTTGGGATGACGTTATGGCTTGTAGCGATGGCATTGTTTATTGTCAGTAGCTTGCTCGGTGGTATCAATTACATCACCACGATCATTAACATGCGAACGCGTGGGATGTCGTTTACAAAAATGCCACTTACCATTTGGGCGTTCTTCTTTACGGCTATTATCGGATTGCTTTCGTTTCCGGTATTATTTGCGGCTGCATTATTGTTGATATTTGATCGAAGCTTCGGTACAAGCTTTTACTTGTCTGACATTTATATTCAGGGTCAGGCGTTAGCCCACGAAGGGGGAAGCGCAGTATTGTTCCAGCACTTGTTCTGGTTCCTCGGTCACCCGGAAGTATACATCGTGTTGTTACCGGCATTGGGTATCTCTTCTGAGATCATTGCAACCAATTCACGTAAGCCAATTTTCGGTTACAAGGCTATGATCGGTTCCATGCTGTTCATCGCGATTCTATCGTTCATTGTGTGGGCACACCACATGTTTGTTACGGGTATGAATCCGTTCCTCGGATCGATCTTCATGCTGCTTACGCTGATTATCGCTGTGCCTTCGGCTGTGAAGATCTTTAACTATGTAACAACACTCTGGCGCGGTAACATCCGCTTTACTCCGGGTATGTTGTTCTCGATCGGTTTGGTTTCATTCTTCTTAACAGGAGGTATCACCGGTATTTTCTTAGGGAACTCTGCAATTGATATTCAATTACACGATACGTATTTCGTAGTAGCACACTTTCACCTGGTAATGGGTAGCGCGTCATTCTTTGGTATGATGGCGGGTGTGTACCACTGGTTCCCTAAAATGTTTGGCCGCATGATGGATCACCGCCTGGGTACAATTCACTTCTGGATTACATTCGTGGGTGTGTACATGGTATTCTTCCCGATGCATTACATCGGTATTGCCGGCTTCCCGCGCAGGTACTACTCATTCACGAATTTTGAGTTTACAAGCGGATGGACCGACCTGAACATGCTGGTAAGTATTGCCGCGATTGTAACACTATCCGCACAGTTCATCTTCCTTTTCAACTTCTTCTATAGTATTTTCCGTGGACGTTTGGCTCCTGCCAATCCTTGGAATTCAACTACACTGGAATGGACAACACCACGTCATCCGAAACACGGCAACTGGCCGGGAGAGATTCCTGCAGTTTATCGCTGGCCATATGACTATAGCAAGCCGGGCGCAAAAGACGATTTCATTCCGCAGCATATTCCATATTCAGAAACACCTGAATCGAATTTGCCGCATGAAAATGATCAGATCAAGCTGGAAGGTTCCGGAGATTCAGCGATTGTTATTGGACCAAAGCATTAATTCTTAAAACCTTATTCAGGGTTCATTGTTAGCTTAGCAAGAGTTGACGATGAACCCTGATCATTTATAACCATGCGTACTTTTTACAAATTATCGCTTTCAACCCTGGTGGCAGTATACCTGCTGATCATGGTAGGGGGAGTGGTGCGCAGTACCGGTTCAGGCATGGGCTGTCCGGATTGGCCAAAATGTTTCGGGCAATGGACTCCGCCAACTTCCGTAGATCAGCTTCCTGAAAATTACAAAGAAGAGTATGCCGCACATCGCCAGAAGAAGAATGAGAAGTTTGCGAAGTACTTGACCGCACTCGGATTCCAGGAAACAGCCAATAAGATTTTGACAGATCCCTCTGTTCGGGAAGAATCAGACTTTAATCCGGTTAAGACCTGGATCGAATACGTGAATCGTTTGGTGGGAGTGGTGATCGGGTTCCTGATCTTTGCAGTGTTTATTTATTCCTGGCGGTATAGAAGAGTAAAATTCAGCATTACGCTCATCGCCTTTCTTTGTTTTATACTGGTGGGCTTTCAGGGATGGATCGGATCCGTTGTAGTATCAACCAACCTGACTCCCTGGGTAGTAACCGTGCACATGTTCTTAGCGATGGTTATCGTAGCCATGCTTGTCTGGCTTGTTCATAAATCCAATATCCACCAGGAGCTTGTTCAACAGCTGAAGAGTCCTTCCATTTTAACTAATATTCTCCTTGCTGCGTGCATGGTTGTGCTGCTGGTGCAGATATTACTGGGGACTCAGGTCCGCGAGGCAATTGACCGCGTAGCGACTGAAATTTATACCCGTGAAGGGTGGATTTCTGCCGTTGGGTTAGACTTTATTATCCACCGGTCGTTTTCGTGGGCTGTACTTATTCTACACGTCATTTTGACCGTAAAATTGTGGAAAATGCAGCGCGTAAATCGTTTCGTGCTTAGCTTAATCATGCTAATTTTGGGGACAATTTTTACAGGGTTAGGAATGGCTTGGTTTGCGGTTCCTCCCTTCCTGCAGCCGGTTCATTTAACACTGGCTACCGTTACATTCGGAGTGCAGTTTTTGGTTCTGCTGCGGGTAAATGAAAAGATTAAAGTTGCAACGCACTAACATGGTAGCTCAGCCTATAGATTCTCTTACCGGCATTTCCCTGATCCTTGCAAAAGCGAAGGCATACGCTCAGCTGCTGAAGTTCAGGCTCTCCTTACTGGTTGCATTTTCGTGTGCCTTTGGATTCGTATTGGCATCTTCTAATACTAATTTCTATACCTTATTCATGCTCTTCCTGGGCGGCTTCCTGTTATCAGGGGCATCGGTAACGATCAACCAGGTGATTGAGAAAGAGTATGATAAGCTGATGACCCGCACCATGAATCGCCCGCTTCCTACGGGCCGGCTATCAATTCAGGAAGCAATCATCTTTTCAGTTGTATGTTTTGTGTTGAGCATTGCTATTCTTGCTGCATGCACCAACCTGCTTACGGTAGCACTTTCAGTTGTATCGATGATTTTGTACTGCTTTGTGTACACTCCATTAAAAAGAGTAGGCGCAATAGCCGTATTTGTTGGAGCAATACCAGGAGCACTTCCGCCATTGTTAGGTTGGGTAGCAGCAACCGGCAGAATTTCATATGAGGCTTTATTAATCTTTGGTATTCAATTCATCTGGCAGTTCCCGCACTTCTGGGCAATCGCGTGGGTAGCGGATGAAGATTATAAAAAGGCAGGCTTTAAGCTATTGCCAGTAGGCGGACAAAAAGATTTGAATACTGCAATTCAGATCATGATCTATACCTTGTTTTTATTACCGTTAGGATTGTTACCGGCCGTATTCGGATTAACCGGGATTCATTCTGCATTCGTGGTAACAATTTGCGGAGTGCTTTTTCTGGCGCAGACTTTTTCATTGATGAAAACCGTAAGCCGTGAATCGGCTATGCGGATCATGTTTGGTTCGTTTTTGTATTTACCGATCGTACAGATCGCATTGTTGTTAGATAAACTTTAAAAGGAGAGAAGGATGGGAGTGGACATTAAAATTGTAGAAGAACCGAAGCAGCCGCTGACGATGAACCCTAAGAAGTTCGCGATGTGGCTCTTCATTGTGAGTGTAGTGATGATTTTTGCGGCACTTACGAGTGCGTACATTGTTCGTCAGGCGGAAGGGAATTGGGTGTACTTTGATCTGCCGAATTTATTCTGGGTAAATACAGCGATCATCATTGTAAGCAGCGTAACCATGCACTGGGCTTACCGCGCTGCGAAGCGTGATAATTTAGAATTAGTAAAAACAGCAACGATCATTACAACAGTTCTGGGGATTGCATTTATGATTGGGCAGTTCCTTGCGTGGAAAGATTTGGTTGCCAACCGGATACATTTTGTCGGTAACCCTTCAGGATCATTTGTTTACGTACTTTCCGGTTTACACGCAGCACACGTGATAGGCGGAGTGGTATTTTTACTTATTCTGCTGGGCTCGGCCCTACGGTTTAACGTGCATTCAAAAAACCTTAATCCGATAGAAATGTGTGCCACGTATTGGCATTTTTTGGGCGGACTTTGGCTATATTTGTTCCTGTTCCTATTATTGAACCGATAATAAAAAGACTAACCTAACCACGATGTCACACACCTCACCCGTTGTTGTACCAGCACCCGGAAAAACCGAATGGGATGGCGGAGTATCACCCATGAATGTCAGCTATGGTAAGCTGATGATGTGGTTCTTCCTGCTGTCGGATGCCTTTACATTTTCAGCACTCTTGATTACGTATGGTCTCGTTCGTTCTTCACACGCGGCTTATGATGGAGCAGTGGAGGCTTTTACATTCTCTCAAACATGGTGGCCGATCCCGGAAAAAGTGTTTGCATCAATTCCTTTCTTTCATGGGTTGAATGCACCATTGGTGTTCGTTGGTATCATGACCTTTATTCTGATCATGAGTTCCGTAACGATGGTATTGGCCGTTGAGGCCGGACAGCGCATGGATCGGAAAGCGGTTGAGAAGTGGATGCTCTGGACAATTCTTGGAGGTATCTGTTTCTTAAGTTGCCAGGCATGGGAGTGGGCACACTTTATTCATGGAAACGGAATTATTGGCGCTAACCTTGTTTATAATGAATATGGTCCACCAGATTTTGCAGACTTCTTTTTCTTTATAACAGGTTTCCACGGCTTCCACGTATTCAGCGGAGTGTTGTTGAACTTCCTGATCTTCTATAATACGGTAACGGGCGTTTACGATCGCAGGGGTCACTATGAAATGGTCGAAAAAGTCGGCCTATACTGGCACTTCGTTGATTTGGTGTGGGTATTCGTATTTACGTTCTTTTATCTTGTCTAACGCATTTAACTTCTATCGATAATGGCACATTCACATTCTGAAGAACCAACCATAACAGTTCTGCCTCCGGATAAGGCTCGTATCAAAAAGCTTTGGCAGGTCGCTGGAATTTTAGGTATCATCACGGCAATTGAGTTTGCAGTAGCGTTCATGGTTCCTCACGATTTGAAAGATCTCCGGGTTTGGACGTTCATTATCATGACGATCATCAAAGCCGCGTACATCGTAGGCGAATTCATGCACTTGCGTCATGAAACAAAATTTTTGATGTGGTCAATTCTGGTTCCAATTGTATTTATCGTTTGGATGCTGGTAGCGTTTGTGTATGAAGGAATGGCTATCGGTGAAGTGAGAATTTAATTGACTAACATATCACATTGCATAAGGCTTAAGGAATCTTAAGCCTTATTTTTTGATCCTGTTTATGAAGAAGTTGCTGTTTCTTTTTTTGGCGTTGTTGCTGCCTGTGCTGATTTTTCTTTTCTTAAAGTCATTTGGTAAGAATGAGTTTGACGTTCCCGTGTTGTTTGCGGATTCGGTAACAGTTCCGACAGCGTGTACTGCATATTCCTATAAAGCACCTTATACTATACCCGATAGTGTTCTGCAAAGAATCTCCTGGAACAAGAATGACTCGCTGACCATACTCGTGTTTGATGATGGTGACAAAGTGAATCAGCATGAAAGAAAAATTCATCTAACGAGAATCTTTACGGAGTTTAAGACTGAGCCTTTGCACGTGGTACATGTTTACAACACCGAAGCGGTTGCCGATGCAACGTCTGATCGGCTAGCAATCCTTACCCTGAACGAAGCGGAATTTTTGCGAATTCGCAATTGCATATTTCTGCTTGATGATAAAAATGATGCGGTGATTATTGATCGCCAAAAGCGAATTCGCGGCCAATATAATCTGACTAAGCGCGATGACGCAGACCGTATGATCATGCAGGAGATGAATATTCTATTTAAACGATATTGATGCAACCACAAACAAGACCGGAACCTTACCGGAAACTTATCATTGCTGTTTCGATCATTATTCCGCTGGCAGTTGCTGCGCTCTTCGGGATTAAGGTTCCGGGATACGATTTTTCTTTTCTTCCTCCGATATACGCAACCATAAACGGCATTACAGCTGTGCTGTTAATCATCGCATTTCTGGCTATCAAAAACGGAAGGCGCTTGCTTCACGAACGGATTATGAAAACCTGCATTGGCCTTTCCGTATGCTTCCTGATCATGTATGTGATTTATCACATGACCAGCGAAACCACACACTTTGGCGGAACGGGTATTATCCGGTATGTCTATTTATTCATTCTGGCTACGCATATTGTACTTTCTGTGGTGATTATCCCGATGGTATTATTTTCGTTTGTCAGGGCACTTTCCGGAGATTTTGAGCGCCATAAGAAACTTTCCAGGGTCACTTTTCCGTTATGGTTGTACGTGGCCGTAACAGGCGTTGTCGTATATTTGATGATCAGTCCGTATATGCATCATTCATGAAGGGAAGCGTGCTAAAACTATTTTTAACCTTAATGCTGGTCGCTGGCACGTCTGTCGCTTCGATGGCGCAGTGTGCTATGTGCAGAACCCAGCTTGAGAATAACGTAAGCAACGGTGATCCCGGCATTGCCGCAGGCATTAATACGGGTATTTTATATCTTCTTTCCATGCCATACCTCTGCATCCTGGTTATCGGCTACTTCTGGTATAAAAGCACTAAAAAAAATGCAAACACCAAAGGCGTTATTGCAGGGTAAGTGCCCGCGCTGTCATACCGGGGAGATTTTTAAGTATCCCGTAATCGGGCATTTATGGAAATTCAATCAAATGAATTCAACCTGTCCGCATTGTGACGTGCACCTGGAACCAGAACCTGGATTTTACCAGGGCGCCATGTACGTAGGGTATGGGTTCACCATGCTTTGCATTATCCTTGTAAGTGCTATTCTTTATTCCGTGGGATATTATTCCGAATGGGTTTACATTGGTGTAGTGGTAGGATTGCTTGTCGCGTTCATTCCTCTTAACTATCGCTATTCCCGGATCATTTATTTGTACCTTTTTGGCGGCATTAAATTTGATTCGGATTACAGCCGATAAGCTTTTTGACTACCTTTAACGGTATCCCGTTTTCCACTTGAAAAAGCAACAACTCGTCCTGGTCGGTTTATGCCTGTTGTTTATTACAGGGGGAATTGTATCGGCATTTCGGGCTAATCGATCTGTATCTTCAGAGGACACAGCTCAGAAAATCGAGGAAAACCTTGTTAAGGTCCTCACGGATATGGATCGTCAGGCGAACGATCAATTGAAAAGAATTCTTCAGGCAAAGCCACTTGCGGTTTCAGCCGTTCAGTTTCTGCTTATTGATGAATCAAAAATCCTTGAATGGAGTGGCAACCATTTCGTCCCGTCATTTTATATTCTGACAGGTGCGTATAACCTGAAATATATCCGGCTCACTTCGGGTGATTTTATCATAAAGAAGGTAGCGGTTGACTCAGTCCGAAGTTTGGTGACGGTTATTCCCCTTCATATACAATACCGTATCAGCAATGACTATTTAAAACCTTACTGGCATCCTGAAGTATTTGACAACAGTAATGTATTGATTCTTTTACCCGAACTGACACAAGGTTATCCGATAACAGTGGATGGTCAGGTTGTCTTTAAAGTACTTGCAAACCAAGAGTCCAGTCGGGACAGGGAGGCTCAAGGCCTTGCCATTGGTTTTTTGACCATTGCTACCATTTTGATCGTAATGCTGATTGCGGGGTGGATTAAATACTTTGCTCAAACAAAGCCTTTTACTGGTTTTGTGGTCCTTTTTGGATCATTGGCTGGATTGAGGGCAGTTATGATCTTCCTGCAGTTCCCGGCACGGTTTGGCACGTTGTTTTTATTTGATCCAAAAGATTTTGCCTCATCGCAACTCAATCCATCACTGGGTGATATGTTGCTTAATGCGATCGTAATTTTTGTTTTATGCTTCTACCTGTTCAGAAATTACAAGCGTTTTAACTTCCTGTCGAAATCAGGGAACTGGGTTATCACAATCCTGAGTGTGCTTTGTGTTTTTTATGGGATGCTTTATCCTTCGATTGTAACGCAAACCATTTATAACAACTCCGAAATTACACTTAGTATTTCTCAATCGCTGGACTTCGGCCTCCTGAGAGTAACGAGCTTTATTTTACTTGTTGTTTCATGGATAAGTTCCTTTTTGTTTGTTCATGTAGCCGTTAAACTGCTAACCGAAAAGGATAGCATAAAGCAAATCAGCATTTCAATTCTCACAGGCTGTTTCATTTTTATCGGAATCAATGAACTCACCGGACAGCAGTACAGCGTGCCGGCCATTACTGCAGTGGTGTATCTTGTCAGTGTAGTTTCTTTTACGGTTTACAATACGCTGGACCGGTTTCAATATGCAACCTTTGTTTACTTTTTTATCGCTGTAGTCTGCTTTGCTTTTGCAGGCGCAAACACGATTGGATACTTTGAGAACCACCAGAAAGCTGAAAACCAGCAGCGTTTTGCTGAAAATTTCCTCGTTGAACGCGATTATTTTGGAGAATACCTGATGCGTGAGGCGGCTGATAAAATAGCAAAGGATGTATTTATTCAAAGTCAGCTAACCAATCCGTTAATTGGTAAAGAAGCAATTAAGCATAAGATTCAGCAGGTGTCGCTTTCGGGGTATTTTAACCGGTACAATGTTTCTATTTCCTTATATGATCAGTTGGGCATTCCGTTGCCGGATGAAACCGATACGATAAATTTTAACGTACTATCGAAACGCTATGCGCAGGAACAATTCAAAACAGACTCTGCAAATGTTTTTTACGTAACCGATCGGGAAGATCGAACCCTGAAGAAGTACGTTGTGCTGGTTTCGGTTAAGAAGAGAAACCTGGTTGTAGGTAATGTGCTTATTGAACTTTCCCTGAAGCGCATCATTCCTGAAAATGTGTATCCTGAGCTGCTTGTTGATAACCGTTTCCAACAGGCCTATCGTCCCAGAGAATTAAGTTATGCCGTCATTTCAAGCTCCCAAATTGAGTATAGTGCCGGAAGCTTTAACTACGAAACGCTTATTGGGAGTGAACTTGCGAATGTTGATTTGTATTCAGAGGGAATATTTCGGGGGGGCTATCTGCATGTTGGTGTTGAAGATGTAAGCGGTCGGTTAGCGATCGTTTCTTCTCCGGCCTTGCCCTTTATGTATCGGTTAGCGGATTTTTCTTTTCTCGTGCTTCTGGGCATTGGTGCGGTTTTGGTTTTTCTGCTGATTGAGGGTGTAATCCATTATTCCGGATCGAAGAATCTTTTCTTCTCTGCCCGGATCCAGCTTATTTTAAACCTGGCATTTTTTGTTCCATTGGTAGCGGTTTGCATCATTACACTTGGGTTAACTGCTAAATCTTCCCGTGAACAGTTGAAAGATGATTTTTTAAATAAAGCCACTCAATTTGGAAAAACAGTTTCGCTTACTATAAAAGATGCAGACCTTACCCGTCAGGGAGATTTCGAGAATGAATTCAAGAATGTAACTACACTCGCTAACCTGGATGCAAACCTGTATGCGGTAGATGGAACCTTACTGGCGACAAGCCAGCCGTTAATTTTTGAAAATCAATTACTTGCCACGTACCTGGACCCTGCCGTGTTCCGAAGGATGAAAAGGGGCGAAGCTACGTTTGTCGCAACCGATCGGGTAGGTTCATTGGAATTTTATGTTGCGTATTCAAAAGTCCTTTCACCGGATACGGGTGAGATGATCGGTATCCTGGGTATTCCATTCTTTCAGTCCGGAGCATCGATTGAGCAAATGCAGATAACTGTATTAACGAATATCATCTCAATTTTCACGCTTGTTTTTATAGTATTGCTAATCGTTTCATTCTTTGTTACCAAATGGCTGACGGCTCCGCTCAGCATGATAACGCAAACCTTTGGCCGGATTTCGCTCACAAAAACAAATAAGCCGTTGGAATGGAAATCGGATGATGAGATTGGATTAATGGTTCGGGAGTATAATCACATGCTGGATACACTGAGCGACAGTAAACGTGAGTTGGAAAACAATCAGCGCGAAAAGGCATGGCGCGAAATCGCGCAACAGGTGGCGCACGAAATTAAAAATCCGCTCACTCCGATGAAATTGACGCTGCAGCAATTGGAGCGCTCCATGCAGCATGAAGATCAAGGGAATGATAAGTTGAAGAAGACAGTGCTATTACTTCTTTCGCAAATAAATTCGCTTGATGAGCTGGCATCTTCGTTCAGCTCTTTTGCAAAAATGCCTGAACCGGTTATGAAGCCGATTGAACTGGTTGTACTGCTCAATCGTATTATTAATCTCCATGCCCAGGAAGGCAAAATTATTTTCCATACGGAACTTACCGTAGCGCCCATATTTGCAGATGAACAATTGCTGGGAAGAATTTTCTCTAATATTATTTTGAATGGTATTCAGGCTGTAGCCGCTGATAACGCCCCGCTCATAAACATTCTGTTGGAAGCACATGATCCGTACTATTCCGTTTTAATTTCTGATAACGGCACAGGTATTAGTCAGGAACTGGTCGATAAGATATTTTTGCCACATTTCACCACAAAGAAGACGGGTTCAGGTCTCGGTCTGGCAATTGCACGACAAGGAATCGAGCAGATGGGCGGCCGGATTTCATTCAAAACATCTTCGGAAGGAACTACTTTCCGCATTGACCTGCCGCAAAACAAGTAGGTTATTTATCGCGCATCGCGATCATTACTTTGTTTGCAAATACGAAGTCATCAAGCTCCTTTACGCCTGAGCGAACAATCTCGTCCTTATTTCCCTCCCAGAGCTTATCTCCTTTGTACAGGAACATAATGTTTTCCCCGATACCCATCACGGAGTTCATGTCGTGTGTTACAACGATCGTTGTCGTTCCATAGTCATAGGTAATGTCTGCGATCAGGTCATCGATGAGGATCGAGGTTTGCGGGTCGAGACCGGAGTTAGGCTCATCACAAAAAAGATATTTTGGGTTGTTAACAATGGCGCGGGCAATACCTACGCGTTTCTTCATCCCGCCACTCAGTTCGGAAGGCATTTTATTGTTAGCGTTCTGTAAGCCCACCCGATTCAAGCAAAGATTAACGCGATCATATTTTTCATCGCGCGGCAATTTGGCGAGCATGTCAAGCGGAAACTTCACATTTTCTTCCACGGTTTTAGAATCAAACAATGCTCCGCCCTGAAACAGCATGCCAATCTCTCTCCTGATTTCGACTTTCAGGTCTTTATCGCCTTCCGTAAAATTTCTTCGATCATAGAGCACACTGCCTTCGTCCGGTTCCAGAATTTCAACGATGCATTTCAGGAGCACGCTTTTGCCCGTACCGCTGGCTCCAATAATAAGGTTGGGTTTGCCCTTGACAAACGTTCCGCTGATGTTGTTCAGGATTTTACGATCTCCGAATGATTTCGATATGTTTTGCAGTTCGATCATGCCCCCAGGAGTAGTTGAGCCAGTAAATAGTCAGCAATCAAAATGGCGATAACACTTGAAGTAACCGCTTGCGTGCTGGATTGACCAACTTCGAGCGCACCGCCTTGCGTATTGTATCCTTTAAAGGAGGAGATGGTGGAAACAAGGAAAGCAAATACCACAGACTTCGTCAACGCAAATGTTATTGTAAAAGGATTGAACGCATACCGTAATCCATAAATATAATCCGTTGGCGTAATGTAACTGGCAAAGTAGGCAACAATGTATCCGCCCGCCAGTGCACAAACAATTGAAAGAATAACCAATAACGGATACATCAACAGCGAAGCCACAACTTTTGGAAGTACCAGGTAAGAGATAGAATTAATACCCATCACTTCTAATGCATCAACTTGTTCTGTAATTCGCATGGTACCCAGGTTACCGGCCATGCTCGATCCAACCTTTCCGGCATAAATAATGGCCATGATGGTTGGTGCTAACTCCAGCACAGCCATTTCACGTACTACCTGAGAGATAACATATTTTGGAATATAAGGAGCGATCAGGTTAAAGGCGGTTTGAACGGTTGTCACCGCACCCATAAAGGTCGAGACAAGTGCGAAAAGCATAATGGAATTAATCCCAATGAGAATACATTCTTCTACGGTAAGTCGATAGTAGGTGCGGAAAGATTCCCGGTTTACAAACAGGTTTCCAAGAAAAATAAAATACTTACCTAAATCCTTCATGGGGGCACACCGGCAAAATATACTATCTTGCTAAAGATACCAAAAATGCCGCACAGCGCTAATTTGACGGCTATTTTGCAACTATAGAATTTATTGGAATGAGTAAACTTATTGTAGTCACGGGCGGCACAAAGGGAATCGGAAGAGCTATTGCCGAGCGGTTTGCGGAAGCAGGTTTTAACGTTGCTGTATGTGCCCGCAAAGCTGACGAACTTGAAAAATTTAAAGCTGACCTGACAAAAAAGCATCCTTCCGGAAAATTTTACACCCTGCCAGCCGACATGGCTAACAAACATCAAGTGGATGCATTTGCCAGCTTTATCCGGCAGCTTGATCAACCGGTTGATGTACTGATAAACAATGCCGGATATTTTATCCCGGGTTCAATTGCTACCGAGAAGGATGGTGCGTTGGAAGATATGATGAATGCCAATCTCTACAGTGCCTATCACATGACGCGGGCGCTGGTTGATCAAATGATTGCCCGAAAATCGGGGCATATTTTTAACATGTGTTCTATTGCCAGCATCAAAGCGTATTCAAACGGGGGTTCATATGCCATCACTAAATTTGCATTGCTTGGATTTTCTAAATGCCTGCGGGAAGAGTTAAAACCGGTAGGTATCCGCGTGACTTCGATTTTGCCGGGAGCAACCCGAACTGCCA
>Ga0209175_10000875_pt1 | contig 16106 bp, 17 predicted proteins | sample JI91814C2DNA_FD_187506 | JGI IMG/M metagenome (GOLD analysis project Ga0209175, IMG submission 187506) | Wastewater effluent complex algal communities from Wisconsin, to seasonally profile nutrient transformation and Carbon sequestration -... | ecosystem: Engineered > WWTP > Effluent > Algae...
CTCCCCACTTCATAGTATATCCAGAACCAGCAATGTTCCATTTACCGGCAGCAGCACTTCCCCATTTAATAGGTAAGTATGAATGAGGCTGATCAATAACTACCCAAAAGTTAGACCAGAAGTTGCCTAGTGTTTCTATTTGACTGTTGATATCTAGAACAGGAATAGACTTGTTAAAGATACCTGGGGCTACTTCTACATACTGGGGAATCAAATAGATTCCTGGAAAGCCTGAGGCTTCTTTTAATTCAGTCAGTAATCTAGAAGGAGTTCCTGATGTATTCCAAAAATCCCATACTTTACCTAGCTTTGTTCTCCATGCCAGCTCGTTAAATATGGGAGAGCGTGTCATATTAAAATTATCCCCGAGGCTATCAAGAGAATATATATCGAGGGCTGTTGAAACAAATCCGTTATACATAGCATTTAGAGCAGAGATATTGATCTGATCCTTCATATCACCGAATACTATTTCTTGTTTATTTTTGAACTCATCTTCCCTTACATATGTAGGACAGATAGCTGGTTGGTATTCTTTGAAATTCATATCACAACTCTAGCTGAGTACAGCCAGAGTTGGAACTAATCTTGCTCGCAACGCGAGCAAGATTAAACTAATTCAGCACATCAAACATCCCAAACCATAATAAAAAAAAATTAAATTCCCCGAGTGTATTAAATGTTTGTCCTCTCAAACAGGAGTATATATACAGAGGTAATAGTTATAGGTAACAGTCTTATTCCTACTTCTTCTTTCTACCTATAAAGTATCCATATGGCTAAAAATAATTTAAGAGAAAGCACCATTAAACTTGGTCCAGATTCATTGCCGGCAGATATTCTTATTCTAAAGTTCGGAGAAACTTCTACAACTCAGGGTTCATATTATATGGAAAAGATGCACGCGAAAGAAGTTCTAACGACCTATATGAAAAGGGGCACAGATCTATTTATAGACTTCAATCATGCCTCCCTTAATCCTAAGTCACCAGAAGATGGTGTAGCAGCAGCCTGGTTCAATCTAGATATGAAAGAAGATGGTATACATATGGTGAATATTAAATGGACGGATAGAGGAAAAGAGTATCTAGAGAAAGATGAATATAGATACCTGTCTCCAGTTATACGTTTGGACAAAAACAATAAAGTCATACGTCTAGTAAATGTGGCTCTAACAAATTTGCCGAGTACTGATAACTTGGAGCCATTAACAGAGTTATCAGAGAGAATAGAAATGGAAGGGGATATAGAAGATATTATTCAATATCTTTCTTCTTTTTAATTGGTGTACGTCTTTTGTTAAAGACTCTGCCATTACTAATAACCAAAGGAGCACCTACCATAATATCTTCACCGGCAGTTAACCAAGTGTTACTCTTCTTCGGTAAATAATATTTTCTGTTATATACTTTTCTTCGGGCCTTTATGAACTCTTTATATTCTTCCTCACTTTTGAAATCGGCTTTTTTCATATAAGGTCTGGTTGCTACTCGATCAGTGTTTTTTAATACTCTTGCTGACGGCTTCTTTGTTGGTTCCATACGATAAGTATACAAAAGATAGTAGATATTGCAAAAAAATATTACTTAAAAAATAAATAATTTTTAATAAATATCTTTTCGTGTTATCGTTTTTATATGGTCGATCTAATCATTACATTCTTAGAGGCTTTCGTTTCAGGAATCTGGTACATGTTTTTGTTTCTAATTGTTTGCTTTCTATTCCTGATGTTTGGGGAAGTGTTTATCAAGTATCTCAAAAAGGCATGGGTATATATTATAAGTGAAGTTTCAGGTCTTCCGGTAAAAGAAGACCCCTAACTCCCTAGACTTGACATATCTATGTCAAGTCGGTGGGAGTTAACAATGCCCACAAGCAAAGCTTGTTGCATTGTTAGATTTACTCGTTAAAGCTAATTCTATTTAGTGCCATTGCTTCCTCTCCAATATCTTTCTTCACTCTCAAAGTCTCTACCTTCAACTTAATATCTAAATATTTATGAGCAGAGTTATATACAAGTTCTTTGAGGCTAATATCACCTGTCTCTTCTGCTTTTGATAGATCCATTTCCATAGCCAAAATAATTTTGTTTAGAAACTTATGAGCTTCAGTTAGATCAATACGTGTATCTAACATCTGTTCTTTGGTAACTACTTCCCCGTCTCTCTTCCATTCTTTTAAAAGCTTTCTGGCCAATCTATCATTTATATTGTACCCCTCTGAGCTTAGATATCTGGTGATGCTATCAATGGATACACTATCTGGTTGATCTGCTATCAGTAACTCTTGATATAAATCGATGGCGTGTATTAAATGATTTGCTTTGAACTTTTGCATATCTCAACTCTAGCTGAAGACAGCTAGAGTTGGAATGTTTAACGCATCCTAACTCCCTAGATTTGACATATCTATGTCAAATCGGTGGGAGTTAACAATGCCCACAAGCAAAGCTTGTTGCATTGTTTGGCTGCATCAAACATTCCAAGGCACAGAGTTGAGTTTAATCTTGCGCGCAAAGCGCGCAAAGATAGTTCCAAGTCTAGAGGTACTCCGCTAGACTTGAGATATGTCAGATAAAATTTTTCGATACAAGGTAGTAGTAGAAACAGTTGATAGACCTCTAAAGGAAATGAGAGATCAACTGAAAGCTGTTACACAAGCCTTCAAAGACCAGCAAGATATGATGCTAAAGAATGTTGGGGCTATGGGTAAGCTAGCAAATACTTATAAAAAGTTTGAGATAGGTAAACTTGCTATATCAGGAATCACTTCTGCTATGTCGGGTGTCTTTGGAATTATTGGTAAAGGTATGGATCTTATGAAAGATTTTGGAAGTACTGCTGTAGAGGCTATGCAATTTAGAGAAAGAGCTGTTTTCTCTTTAGGCCGGGCATTTGGTGATGGAGCAGGAAAGCTACAAGAACTTATCGATCTAGCTAATACAACAACTCTAGATACTGGGCCTATTGTGGAAATGTCAAATGCTCTTGCAACCTCTTTCAAACACTTCTCAGACGTTAAGAAAATAGTAACTTTAGCAGGAGACGTTCTATATCAATTCCCTAATCTAGGTGAACAATTTACAACAGCCTTTCAAAATGCTGGATCTGGAGCTATGGTGGAATCTGGGTCGGAGTTAAAAAAGGCTATGTTGGGAGGGTATAACGGATATAAGAGGGAACTTGCTGCACAACTTGGAATGAAAGGTAAGGACTTGGATAACCTCACCAAGGTCGATGAACTTATAAAACGAGCAAAAGCAAATGGAAAATTAACTGCCCGCGTGCTGACAAGAGGTTTGGCAGAAAGTTTGAGGAAAGGTTTGAAGGAAGAGAACATAGGTGATCTCACTACAGCAGCCGCTCAAAAGTCTTTGGTAGGTGCTGTGAGTAACCTTAGATCAGCTTTAGACTCACTTCTGATATCAATTCATTGGGAAGATTATGCAGGGACAGGTGAGCTAGCCAAATTTTTTAACAATATAACTGCAAGCCTAAATACCCAAGAGGTAAGAGATGCTATTGGTAATGCTTTCAATAATATCTTTGCCCCTCTAAAAGATATTAATGAGTCAGGAGCCATACAAAAGTTTTTTACTACAACACTTCCTCCTCTCATTGACACTGTTGGAGCTAATATGAAAGATGCTTTTGGATGGTTTACTGACCTGATTACTGGAAAAGTATCCATTGGATCTTCATTGAGAGCAGTGCTCATGAAGGTAGTAACTACCCTAAAAGATATCCTAATCTATATTGGAGAACTAATTGGGGCCGGAATAAAAGCTGCTATGTTAGGCAACACTGTAGGTACTGAAAATATTGATGCAGAAGCTGTTAGAGAAGAGAATAAGAAGAGACACGAGGAATGGGTAGCTGAGAAGAAGAAAGAGGTTGAGGATCGTTTTGACAAGGTTTTGAATAATAGTTATGGAGAGACAAACTTCACATTAAACTTTGATCTCAGCAATGTTAAGAAAGAGGATGCTGAACATATAGCTAACAAAGTTGCTGAGAAAGTAAAAGAAACAAGAACTGCTAGCCCGAGTAGTATGAAGAGAAGAAAAGGTAAATAGTTAAATACAGTTGGAAAGTCCAGTAAACTTTCCAACTATATCTATGTGCGGCTATAGTTATGATATGTCAATCATCATCACAGATCCTAGTTTTGATCCTGCAAATTTTAATCCTGACGGGTTTGAGAGTAATACGCCCTCGTTAGATAACTACAATGGTGTAATAAAAAACTCACCATTCGAGGCCAATTTTTCCATTGATCCAAGCACAGGTAAAATTACAAGCGTCGCGTCTATCAGTAGATATAACAGAGTTAAAATAGGAATATATCAATTTCCTGGATCATCAACTATATCAGTGTCTAGGGAAAAGAAAGTCAGCATTGAAAAAGGTAAGCAAGGAGCGGGCAATAAAGTAGTTGATACAGGTATCGATCTAGCTAGAGTTAGTATTACTACAGACTTATTTAATGATAATGACCTTGGAGATTTTCAAGATATCCTCAATTTCTTCGAGGGCCGAAAAGGATTGAAAGCAAGTTCGGACGGTTTTTCTATTATCAATCCAACAACAACTGCTAGAGGAGTATTGAGCGTTTACTTAGAAGGTATTGAAGGCCCAGATTATAATAATGGTAGAACTACATATAAGACAAAGTGGGTAGAAGTAGTGAAGGTCAAAAAGACGCAAACTAAAAACATAGGTACTCCAAAACAAAACGATGATGATCCTTTCTTTGAGACGGCAAAAACTAGTAAAGCAACTCCCCCATCTAAAGATAAAAAAAATACACAGCCAGCCGGCTCACAGAAAACGAAAAGAACTGCTGGTTAAGGAGGAACTAGTTCATTACTCCCTTGGAGTTTGGAGTGAGTTTCTGTTTCACTTACCTTAACTTTTCTCAAAGGTCTTCTTGGAATTACTAGCTTTACTTCAGCATCTAGTTTGTATCCAACACCACTTTGTAAGATATTACCTTTATCTATATACGTTCCTGAGTACTCAACTTGGGGTGAATATAACTTGTGTTCAAGAGCCAAGATAACATATCTCACAAGCTCTCCAACCTCGTCATAACTAGGGCCTTTCATATGTATCTCATAGTTTTGTAAGGCTAGTCTTTGCATATTAGGATTTGCACCTACATGGGTATTCCCCTCAAACTTGGTTGATGTGGGAAACCAAACAATCCTAAGTTTGGGTGAAGATGCAAAGTCTGTATCGTTTAAATGCTCGGCCCCATCAAAGATTTCTAATTCAGTACCTATATCCTGAAGATAAGTTTCTTTTAAATAGTTTATGACCTCGGCCATTATTAATCCTACTCTCATACTTAGAAGGTACCCGATTGTATAAAGACTTGGAAAACAAAAAGAGACTATAGGAAGGAGGTGATGATACCTCTTGTCTTGTATATATACTCCTACTTCCGAGTGAGAGTTGTTAATACACTCGGGAGATTTTAATTTTCTTTGTGGCTTTTGGCACAAAATAAATCTGACTTATATATCTTTTTACACTTTAATCTTGCGCGCTTTGCGCGCAAGATTAACTCTCTAGACTTGACACAACGTGTCAAGTCGGTGGGAGTTAGTATGCAACAAGCTCTGCTTGTTGCATTAGTAGTTCCAACTCTAGCTGTACTCAGGTACATTTGAGATATGGAACTTACCTTTAATAAAAACTCTTATAATATCACGGAGCTTCAGTTATACCTTCCTATCAATGGATGCTGGGATATTCCATATCTTAGAGTAGCAGACGAGTTAGCTATTTCTGTCGGGCAAGCAGTAGAAGTAAAAATATTTGATAAGGTTTTAAAAGGAACTGCCATTGATGTATCTATCTATGGAGGAGTTACTACACTCATTATTGCAGCAAGTACCTATAAATTAAAGGATGTATATCCAGCTAATCATATCTATGGAGGAGTTATAAATGATGTAGTTAAGATCATACTTGGGAATACAGGTATGGTATTATCTCCAAACTCTGACAAATCTATATTGAATACGTCCTTCAATGCCTTTCATTCTATTCAAGCACCTGCTGGAGATACCTTGAATAATTTATTGAAGTTATCTAAAGGAGCTGTATGGAAAATAGAATTAGACGGTACACTGTTTGTTGGTAAGATTTCTTACTCCGACATCTCTGTCAAATATCCTTCGGCCATAGAAAATGACAATTATATAGTACGCGAGAAGTATATGGATAAATACGATGTATTTACTATGGAGTTTTTATTCGAGCCCGGCTTTACTATTGATAACAAAAAAGTATTGGCTACAGAATTGCTTATAGAAGCAGACTCAAGCGGAGGATCTAGCTCTCAAAAAGATGTAATTGTAACTACACTTTTTCATTTTCAAGAGCCTGTCGAAGACAGTATTTCTGAAATAGGAAGCAATGAAAATCAGCTTCTATATCTAAAGAAGTACTCAGCTTCAGTGGTTGAACAATCTTCTGATACAACTGTTTCTATATATCTAGATAGTGATGTACAGGAGTTGTTCGAGGGCGGATTAAAGAATGTTCCTATCATCGTGCCTATGCCAAACACGGTCATTAAAGTTAAGCCAGGTGCCAAATGTATATTGGAGTTTATTGGAGGTAGCCCAGTGAACCCTGCAATAACAGGGTGGTATCATGGACAAGATGATTTAGTATCTGTTACCTTTTCAGATAATACAAAACCACCAGGAGGCTTTATAGATGCTGCTGCAAGAAAAGGGGATAGAGTATCAGTGGGTACATTAACAGGGAGTACAGCAGCCGGCCCAGTAACATTTGTATATACACCATATGATACCTCACAGCCACAAGTAATTAATGTAACCATACCTTTATCAGGAGGTTTAATAACCTCAGGATCGACTAAGGTATCTATGGGATAGATATACCTACTAACCTCTCCCTTGTATATATACTCATGTTTCAGAGAGAACCCTTTTAAATACACTCGAAGAATTTTGTTTGATTATATTTTGAGTTTAATCATGCGCGCTTTGCGCGCATGTATTAGTTCCAAGTCTATTCGTCTTTGGATAGACTTGAGATATGCCTACTCAAACAATGCTTTCTAACAATCTTGGTGGACTTGGTAATTCACTAGCTACCATACAAGATTTAAATAATTTACTTCTTCCAAGGGATTCCAAGCCTGCAATTATTACATCACGTAATATTGTTCAGCCTTCTGGATTTGCCCTGCTAAATAAAACCATCGTTTACCAAGCCACTGTAGATGGTGAAATAGATATAACTAGAACATTTATTTTCCCAGCAAATTACACAACCTTAGATCAAGTAGTTGCTGCCATTCAGATGAATGATATAGAAGCTTCTAACCAAGGAGGTAAGGTTGTATTGGAGACAATAAAGAAAGGATATAGTCAAGGCATATATCTATATAAAACAGGTACTGCAAATCCTTTACTAAACTTTGATGATCTTGAAGATACTCATAGACGAGGAACTGGGTCTATCACTGATGATTTCTCAGACGATGAAAAGTCATATGCACTTGTGTCAGCAACTTCAATTGCCTACTCTTACTTACAGAGGAGATACCAATTTCCACTAAAGAATTGGGGAATGGATGTTATAGATAACGTCTGTGCAATTGCCGCGTACAAATTAGTATTCAGAGAAGGATACTCTCCAGAGTCAGGGGCATACGATGCTAACTGGAAACTTCGTCATGATCAGGCTATTAATTGGTTCTCTGAAGTAGGTAATAGAAAGATTCACCCTGTTATTGAGGGAGGATTTATTCCTGTACCAAAAGCCAATGATGGTTCTATTAGTACAGATCCTAGAGGATGGAGAATAGCTATGGGTTTATGTGATGACGGAGGATGTTGTTAATATGCATCTAGTAATAAATCCTACAAGCTTACAGAAAGCCCTTGATGAAGGGGCAGACTTAACGATTGTTCGTTTGAACTTAATCCCTCTCATCATATTTATTTTGGTTCTAGTGTTTATATACTGGTTACTGAAGACATACTTCGATGAGTTTAAGAAATTGATAAAAGAGTCAAAAGTAACCCACGATAAATTGGTCAATGATTTACTTAAAGAACATGGTATAAAAAAACATGAATAAGATACTAACCTTTATCATAGCCTCTACATTATTGGTGGCTTGTCAGCCTGACGAAATTTTCATCATCAGGCAAAAGAAAAACCAATTAACACAGAGTCAACGACCTCCCTCTCTAGTAGCCGAGGAAAGTAAAGATTGTCCTCGGTGTGAAGGAAATACTTACTGCAATAGAAAGACAGGCAAGTGCGAAGCTCAAGCAGTCAGCCCAGTGAAAAGAAATGAAACACTGGCTGACAAACCAATAAGTGTCTCAGCTTTCTATTGGGAAGATAAAGGTGGAATTGATTATAAATAGTTTTTCATCAAGTCTAGAAACTCATATCATGAAGACATGAAATTAAACAAAGACGTGTTAAAAAAACTCAAAGAGAAATTTTCTGATGATGGTTCAGATACAGGTAAACTTATAGTATCAAAAGTAGATTCATATCTAAAACTCTCTGAATCAATCCAGGAGGAGCCTGGAGTATCAGTAGAACCTTCTGCCATTGAAGCTCTAGAAGTCCTCTTAAAAACGATTCTAGATCAAATTACTGATTCTATTATTGATAAGGTAGTGGATAATAAATTAGAACCAGAGGAACAGATGAAAGAACACATTCAAAGTTTAGACGAATCGATGGATTATATTTATTCGATGGGCCAACATTTCAGCAAGATGCTCATGCAGCATTCTGATGAAGGTATGAAATCCCTATATACCAAGGCACATTCTTTTAGCATGAAGTTAGCTGACCTAATGAAGGAGCATCGCAAAGGTATGAATGCTGAATCTGAATATAAAGAGAAAGACAATCTTGTACTTAGCGAAGCGATTGATGACAAAGTAAAAGTATTAAGCGAGCAGCTTTCAAGTACTAAAGAAATGGCACAAAAATCAATGAAGATGTTGAACGAGCAATTGACTCTAAAGGATAACGAACTTACTTCACTCAAAGCACAAATTGCCGCTAAAGAAAAAGTTTCTATGATTGAAGATGCTATTAAAGCAAAGAAGTTACTTCCTTCAATGAAGCAATGGGCTCTATCAATGACTTCAGAGAATCTAAAAGGATTTCTTGAACTTGCCCCAATTATGAATGTTTCAAATGAGAAGTATACAGATGTATCTCCGACAGTAATTCCAATGGAAAAAGAAGTTACTCTCAGTGAGTCAGACTTATTCATGATTGGTGGTCTGGGTATTTCTAAAGAGCAGTTTCTTGCGGGCAAAAAAAAGAAGGGTTATTAAAAAATTCTTCTATTAATTTCGATAAAATAATACAAAGGAAATAGGATAAAACAAAAATGGCAACAACTAAAGAACTTGCAGTACGATTCGATGGCATTGAACTTCCCTCAGTAGAAGTAACAACTGATGCTGGTCAACCTCCTCTCTTAGCTGGTGAGTACATTCTAAAGGGTACTTTTGCTATGATTTCAGGTGGTAAGATTCAGGCGGCTGTTAGCAATCCTGGTGCTACTTCGGCACTACTAGGTATTGCTCAGGACACTTATGATGCACGATCTAGCTTAGTAGATGTAGCTAAGAATATGGTGTTTCGACGTGGCTCTCTTTGGATGAAGAGCAAAGCCGGAGATCTTCCAGATGCTTCAACTATGATGAGAACAGTTTACGTGCAGGATAATGAACAAGTTGGTAAGACTTCAGGTGGAGCAAATGCTTTCGCCCTCAAGCAACTTGGTTTTACTGCAACTGAAACAAAGGTACTTGTTCAGTAATTTCTATTAACTAGATTTGAAAGACTAAACACAAAGGATAAAAAGGATAAAATAAAATGGCCGGAAATGTAGGTATTGCCTCCCCAAACGATCTTAACGAACTATTTATTTCTGTAAATACTGCTTGGACAGCTATGGATCTAACACGAAATACTCAAGCTGAAACTCTGAGTTACTTCGTAAATAGTCCAAAATCAGACTCGCTATCACTGCCTCTGATTAACTCTTCGTCTGCACCCACATCTCTTCCAGTAGGGATGGATCGACAGTTTATGGACCCACAAGCTTTCAAGCAAGTGATTTACCATACTTATAAAGTTCCACAGAGCAGCTTCCAGGTATTCTCTCAGCAGCTTCTGTCGGATACTTATAGCCTTCTGTCACTACAGAATATGGCAAAGGGTGTCCTTGATGGTGCCCGTCAGCTATGGGGTAGAGAACTAGCAAAGACCATCAATGCCAATACTGTTGGCTTCGATGGTGTAACTCATATTAACTCTGCTCACCCAGTTAACCCTCTAGTCCCTGCACTAGGTACTTACAGTAATGATGTAGGTGCTGCTGATCTAGATGAAGCTGGCTTTGCTGCTGCTATGAACCTTCTGGAAAATGCTCCTTGGTTTGATGGCATGATTGATGGTGGTCGTCTACGAAAGGTATATGTAGTAGTTCCCAATATGCTTCTGTTCACCAAGGCTCTAAAGGTAGTTGGTCAGCCAGCCCGTGGAGTAGGTCTTTCGGCTCAACCAGGACCAGTTGTAGGTACTTCAGTTGCTGCTTCAAGCTTCATGCAATACTCTGGAGTTGATTACGAAGTAGAAGTTATTCGTATGCCAATTCTTCAGTCAACCATTGATGGTGTTGCTGGCTCAAGCAAAAATTGGTACGTAATGAATGCAAGTGATGCAATTGCACGTCCTTATGTTACTTCAGTAGTTCAGGCTCCAATTCTACAGATGGAAGGTTTTGATCCTAATGATCACATTCGTGTTCTAAAGGAAGCCTATCGTATTACTTGGGGTGCTAAAGGTGGCTGTGGAAATGGTGTGCCACGGGAAGTAGTAAGGGCAACAGCTCCATAACTAAAATCCATTGGAGTACCAGTGGATTTAGTACTTTTCTTGCGCGCTTAGCGCGCAAGAAAATATACAAGTTAATATAAAAATTAGTTAATTGATGCCGCCAAATAGGCGGCTTTTCTATTTTATAGATACGAAAAAAGTAATAATATATTTTCATGGAAAAGATTATTTCAAATTGTGTTTGTACAGAGTGTTTGAAAGACACACCTACTGAATCAAAAGGGTATCTGAGAGCAACAACTTATAAAGAGAGGTGTCAGTTGCTGAATACTTTTTGTTTTAATTTTTCAAAGATGTCGAAAGATTTTGAAAAATTGGACGGAGTTCTTTTTTCTAAAGAGTCTTTCATACAATTTGTAAGAGCCCTCAAAAAAAGATATGTAAACAAAAACCTTCGTATCTTAACTACACGTATGTATCAATGTGAACTGCTTACACATCTTCGATATACCAAACAAATTCCTAGTATTGATTTGTTTTACGAACAGTATTTAGAAGGACTTACACAAGAACGTGTCATGTATTTAGAGATATATGAAGGATGTCCTCTACTTCTGACGAACAAGTTTTTTACAATTCCTATGTTGTTCTAGTTATAACTTCTGCCTGATTTATCGCTCGTTTTTTAAAAGTTCAAAGACAGAATCTATATTCTTTTCTAGAACTTTTTCAATTGTAGAATCAATCTGATTCGCCCATTTAGAAGGAAGTCTGTCTTGGTCATACATTTGTCTAGCTTCTATATATTGGGTACCTTGATCTAGATATCCTGTATATGGTTTTGTAGAGCTAATAAGTATTTCACTACCTTTAGCTTCTACTCTAATAGAGCTTCTTACAGTATCTCTGTTATCAAAAGGTTGACCGTCCTTTTTTCTAGGTGCCCATGGTTTATTATTGGGACTTTTCTTAGCCGCAAATTCTCTATCAATAAGGGAGGCAATATCTTTTGATACCTCCCTCGCTATCTCTTTTTCTAGCTTATCTTTAGCACTCACTTAATATCTCCTTCTTTAGCATATCCAGTTCCTCTTTAGAAAGGAGGGCAGGAGACTTCTCTAGTACGCTAGCCAGTGTAAGTAAAGTGTTAGCCTTCTTGCTTGCAGACTCAATTCTCATATCTGTATCTTCTGGAGGCTCTGGATTAAAGTAAGCAATAGGAACTCTAACAGAAGGGGGGAAGTTATATCTGTAAAAGTCTTTTACGAGTAAGTTTATAGATGTATTTAAGGTCTTAGTGTATGCTCTGATACGATCGTGTAAGACACTCTCATGTACTTTAGCGGCTGCATGAGAACCACCTTGAACTTCAGTTGTTAGATTCTGACCAAGATAAGCAATAGCAATTTCTGTATCAGCCTGTTCAATCTTTTTCTTAAAGATATCAGCACTGATCATTACGTTTGCCTGAAGTAAATCTAGCTCGTGACCTTCAGGTAAATGAACAGGAAAGCCTAATTGTTGGTGTTTTGCAATGTCAATCAATAGCTGTTCTATCGATGCATCATCTGTACCTCTGCTAGAGTCTTCTCTGATTGTAGTTAATACTCTGAGAGGATTTGCATTGTTGGTTATATATACTCTCCAGTCATTTAACGCATACCATTTGTCTACATAATACATACCTACAGATCTTACAACACCTTCTATCCATGGACGTTCTGCATTGGCGTGCTTAACAATCTGTACTCTCTCATCATTGTTTGAGTCATTTACAATAAGCAAACCTTTCTCAAAGGTAGTGATGTAATATTCATACGTTCCAGTGTTATACCAAATGTTTGATGGATGAAATACCCAGCACTGAGGGATATACAAATCTTCTCCAGAGCCTTTGTAATCGCTTTCTAATACCCAGTTCTTACTCATGCCGGCAAAACCAATATTGATTACATTGGTCATTATGCTTCCAAGAATTGAAGATGATTTAAAATCCTCGAACCATCGTTTAGTAATTTCTAAACATTTATTATCGTCTTCGGTTGGCATATATACACTCTTTGAAATTATAGAACCACCATCACCTACATCATCCATTTCCCATTTCCACTCAAAAGGAAGACCGAGGATTCCGAATACAAGAGTATTTAAACAGGCTCGGATTCTAGTGTCTCTGGTAATAGAGTCAGATAACCTCCCTGACATTTGGGTATTTCCACGATCGTGCATATCGATAGCAGACTTGACACTGATAGGATTCCAACAAGGAGTAGGAGGAATATAAACGTCTACTAGTTTTTTCTCTAGAATTTCGGAACGAACACCTGTCTTAATAGGACCACTATCGTCCTTATTCCTGGGCTTACTTTTTGTTGTAGATACTTTCTTGGCGGTTGACATAAGAGAAGCTTACGCGAGTAGAAAGAATCTTGGAATAAATTCTTAGTAGTAGATATGGGTGATACTATTCCTTGTCCTTGTATATATACTCAAGTAAAAATATTTTACTGAGGACGAATTAGAAAAGTGATTTAATACACTCGGGAAATCTAAAATACCCAGTAAATACTAAGTAACACTTTGGCATGACGTTTGCTAGGAAGTTTGATATGAAGATATTTTCTTGCGCGCTTTGGCGCGCAAGAATTAAAAGAGAGGAGGTATACAGGAAGGGATAGGTATATTATTACCTCTGTATATATACTCCTGTTCTAGAGGAGAACTATTTAATACACTCGGAGATTATTCAAAATAACCCATTACATAAATGTTAACTTTGGATGGTGTTGCCATTGCCCCAGGGCTTGCGATTTTATATTTCAAACCACCTTTATTTATATCTAGAAACGTACTTACAGTTGAGGTAGATGGAGAGTTACCATCAAGCCCAACAGCTACCTGAGCAGCTCCTGGGATACCGTCTACCTCAAAGGAACAATTGTTAACAACAGCATTTTCACCGTTATATAAATCAACCTTCAACTGTATCATGGATGAATAGCTGGGAACTATATTACCAAGTGTGATGGAAGTATACACAGCAGCTACCCCATCAACAACTACATGACTCTCTGTTGTATCTTTTAGAAATCGAACTCTATGATTTTGTTTGACGAAGGGAATTATTTTAGCTGTCGAGTCTGTGTAAAAACTAAATAGAAACTTCATACTCAAATCTTGTGCCCCAGCATTGTCTCTATAAAGTAAGTAAGCGTGAGGTACATCAGTTGATATAACTGTAGCTACTGTACCTACACCTAGTACTACTGTAAGCTTGGAGTATACATAGTATCTAGTGTTTGCTACAAAAGAACCTGATGGCAGTAAGTTTGCTGAAGTTAGATTAACTGTAGCTGCTTGTGTATTGATATACCAAAGGCTGCCAGAACTCGTTACACAAACGAATGGTTCGATAGTTATGCTAGTACCATTGCTGCTTCTAGCTCGTATTCCAGATAGAGTAGGATTCTTTATAGCAGTTTCTAACATTTGCATATTGACCTTATAGGTTTGAATCTCGAAGTTGTTTACAGATTTATCAATGAAAGGGTCTCCGTCACTAGGAAGAATTGCATATCCTACATTTCTTGGGGCCAAAGTATAAATGTTTGGAGGAGTAGTTACTTGATTTGTTATTCGTTTGTCACTGTAAAACATATCTCAACTCTAGCGGAAGACCACTAGAGATGGAATGTTTACTACGTCTTCGACGTACCAAACATTCCAAGTTACGGAACAAGATCCTTTACACTTAATCTTGCGCGCTTTGCGCGCAAGAAAAGTTCCAACTCTACAAGGTAACGAGTAGACTTTAGATATGATACTGGTTACTTTACAAGATTTAATTAAATCAAAAGGCTACACTCAATTAAAGGCAGAGCTATTAGCACTACTTACTCAATATGGATTCTCAGGTACTGATTGGAATACGTGCAGTGAGAGTGACACACTAGTTAATGTCGAGGCAAAATCATTAGAAGAGCTGTGGGCAATTGTATCTGAGATAGCCAAAGGTATGCATCTAGATACAGCCACAGAAGGATGGCTGACGTTACTTGCAAAGTCTCAATATAATGTTGAACGTATTCCCTCAGAATTTACTAGAGGTGTCGCGACATTTAGTATTATTGGCAATACAACTAGAACCATAAACCCTGGTGCAGTAATTGTTACCGATGGTCTTGGACATAATTACGTAACTGATAATAGTGCTCCCGTTACTATTAATATTGCCACACCTATTGCAGAAATTCCTATTATTGCCCAAGTTGTAGGAAGCGATTATAATGTCGCCCCAGGTGTTATTACAAAGATATTTCAAGGGCCAGCAGATATAAATGTTATTAACCAAGGAGCCCCAACACCAGCATCAGTACTAGGTACTTATTTATTTGTAGCTCCTCCCACAGGGCCTTTTAACCTTACAGGCTTGGCATTGAGAATGCTGTACACCTATGTAGATTTCTCTGGAAATACTGTTGTTGATAACCCTTTGAATATTGTTTTTCCAGCCAACTATCCAACAATGAATGATGTTGTTACTTACTTGAATGGTAACGTGTTCTTCAATGGAAATCTATTGGCCACCAATGATGCTGGATACCTAAGAATTAGCACAAGACAAAAAGGCCCAATATCCAAGATCATTGTCAAGTTTGCTCTTGTTGGAACAGCTAACTTAATTCTAGGCTTTTCCAATATGGCAGATACTACTTCGTTCGGTGGATATTCGACAGACTTCCCAGCCATTGTATATTCGGCCTATTTAAATCCTCCATTTAATGTAAACGGATTACAGATAAATTTTAGTTATACAAACAATGGAGTAGTAACGACTCCATTTGTTACATATACAGCTAACCATGCTGATCTAACGAGCCTGATAAATGCCACCAATGCATCTCTTTCAGGAACTAATATACAGGCTTTTAATGACAATGGCAGACTGGCTATCAGAACGGGGCCTACAGGACCAGGACAATTACTAATTGTAGATAGTTTGAGCAGTGCCAATGTTTACTTTGGTTTTAGTACAGATGCTTTAAACCCTACAAAAGCAAATGGTTATTCCAGTTGGATTACTACAGAGGGTAGAAATGAAGAGTTAGATGATTCTGTTAGATCTAGGTGTAAAAAAAGATGGGCTATTACAGGTATGGGAACGCGAGATGCTTTTGAAACTTGGGCTAGAGAAGCGTCAACTGCTGTAGCCAAGGTAGCTGTATATGCAAATAA
>Ga0209175_10000876_pt1 | contig 16103 bp, 10 predicted proteins | sample JI91814C2DNA_FD_187506 | JGI IMG/M metagenome (GOLD analysis project Ga0209175, IMG submission 187506) | Wastewater effluent complex algal communities from Wisconsin, to seasonally profile nutrient transformation and Carbon sequestration -... | ecosystem: Engineered > WWTP > Effluent > Algae...
CCACCCGTGATAGCCCATACATACGTATGACCTCCAACGTTCGGAGTCGTATAGATAACACCTGCCTGGTTGGCACACACTGCGTTCAACCCGCTGATGACTGGTGTCGGTAATGGGTTGACATTAACCAACACATTATCAGAAGCAGCCGTACACAACGATCCTGTGGTTGTAATCGTTAGTGTAGCTGAACCGTTTATAATATCATTAGGACCTGGGTAATACTTAGCAGCGGCTGTTAACGCATTAGGTTGAAAACTTCCATCTCCCGAAGATGCCCAGACTATGCCCGTAGCGTTAGAAAAGGTTGTTCCGGCAAGATCGGCAAAATCATTTCCACAAATTGTGAAAGGTCCTGCGGGAGCGTTAACAACAGGCAACGCTAAAACATTTGTTGTTATTCCACCTCCGGGTAAAATTGAGTGTGAGCAATCATTCGGTATATACCTGCCTGTTACTGTAATTTCATCATTATCATTCAGTGTCGATGTGTATTGTGCAAAAGGTCCGGGGCCTTGAACAGAAATACCATTTCTAAAAAATTCATAGGTTTTAGCACCCGTTAAAATGGTAGGTGTAGCCGTAAATGAAACAAGCTGACCTGCACACACCTCATTGTCGGCATCTGAACTGCTCAGCGTAACAGAAAAAATTATACTCGTAAGAAGACCATGAGATACATTATCACCGACATTATTGTCAGGCTGATCGGCCTCTGGACCTGTTGAAGCCACCCTCACGATATTTCCGGACCCTGCACCTGTAGCTGCGACTTCTAAATTCGCGATCGAAATAGCGTCATTTTGTATACCTGCAGAGACCTGATAACTTATCTCAACTTCCGTATTCCCATTAAAATATCCCACGAACGCAGGCACCGAACTGAAATCGTTACTACCTCCTGTTGATACGATGGGGATGACTACATTATTAAATACAAAGCCAGCCGGAAGCCTTAACCTGAAATATGTTAGTCCCCCGGTAACAGGGTAAGAACTTACAACATTTTCATTGATTTGAATGGTACCAATAGGCGCAAAGTCGCCACCCACGCAAAAGGTATACCCCGGGCCGCCTGCAGGTACAACTGTAGTTTGTGAAGTTGCGGGTAATGCAGCCAAAAGTGCAATGCACAATGCACCTAAAACAAGCAGTTTATTACTCAACCTGTAAAATCTATGCATAAGCGATCCGGAGCCAACTATTAGACAATAAATACTACTAACAAGTAAAAGTAACCTTAAAAAGCATGGCTATCACTCAAAAACTGCCATCTGCTTTAATCTTTATCAATGCCATTTTCTTTTGGTTCACCAGTTCCATGGTACCCAGGATTAAAACATCCCCATTGGGCAAATCCCCAATTGCACTGGCCGTATCGTCATTATTAGTCGCACCAAATGTTATTGGGTTGGATGTTGGTAGTTGGTCTAAAGAATTCACCCTGGTAAACCAGATATTTCTGTTTCCTCCTGTAGTAATCTCGTTGCCTAAAATTAAATACTGACCCTCTGAAGAAACATTGACCGATACTCCTTCAACATTTTCAGATGAATAAACACTTTCGCCTGTAACGCTGAACCCGCTGTTAAGCGTTGCAGCAAATAAACTTCTTGCACCAGAGGGTTTTACCCTGGTTCCTACAGCAACATAAAAAGCTGAACGATTGATAATGGCTGTCATGTACTCATTATCCTCCTCGTCAGCCGAACCTGCATAGTCAATTGGCACTGTTACTCCCGCTACTACTGAAAAGGAGTAAAAAAAGAAATTTGATTCAGTGGGGGTTTCGTCTGTCTCCAGTTTATTTTCCCCATCATATGATCCCGCAAAATAATAAGGGGGGCCGTTATCAAATATTTTTACAACTGTCCCGGTGGCTGATTGTTCAATGCGACCTACATTAAATTCCTGATAAGAGAGATCCGGCTCAAACTCAATTAAAAGCAGATCTTCAATGTTGATAAAATCAGGAGAAACATTGTCGCTGGTATTTGGATCAGTTGTTTTTCCCCCGACAAAGTAACCACCATCGGCTTTAGGTGTAATGGCGTATCCTTCCTGGCTATCCAGGAAGTTAAAATAGCTGCTTTTCAGGCTATCACCATCGTCACTCGATACAACGGTGAGTCGGATGGCAAGCGAATCTTCTTCATTCTTACTTACATTCGAAAGAATTATAAAATTGCCCATATCCGGACCGGCAAGAATAGGTTCTATATCCTGCGCATACTCTGAAGTTGAACCCATCTTCTTCGACCAAACTACATTTCCTTCAGCGTCAGCTTTAACAAGATAAAGTCTTGTATCACCATTCGTTTCATAGAAAGTACCCAACATAACCACGGTACCATCCGTATTAATGATAAAGTCTTTTGCTACCTGATCTCCGTCTCCACCATAGTATTTAATGAAATACTCTTTATAATCTTCCGGTCCACCAGTTTCGCACGACAAAAAAGTCCCACAAAAAAGTAAGGAAAAGCTTAACCGATAAACAAACTTCTTCATACTCATTCCTCTTGCTTCTTAATTCCTTTCAACACTGATTTTGTCCTTACTCTCTTTACTTTTCGGGCTTTATACAACGGGTAGACATATCCAACGGATATTGAGAAGTTATCTAACCTAAAATAATCATCGACATGACCATATTCTACCGCAGGGCCCGTAGTTCCGTACGTACTGGTTGGCTTGACAATATTGGTCAATCCGAAATTGTAGCGCATTTCAGCGAAAAGAAAATTAACACCCACTTTATACTTCGCACCTGCGCCCACAAAAAAAGACGCATTAGCCTTATTTCTGAAGTTGTTGAAACTCAATTCAGGGGATGATTCATCCAGTGACCCCTCACCTACATCGCGCTTGGATACTTGAATCTGTCCGCGATCATTGAACAGAATATTAAATGCATAACCGGCAAATACAAAAGGTCTTACCTGCTCACGCTTGAATAACGTGTACTTAACGCCTACTGGAACCGAAAGCCAGTTCTGCTTATCAGTAAATTCCTCTACATCGTTATTAAACTTTATTTGTTCTTTCTTATAGGATGTAAATGCATAATTCAACTCCGCAGTAACCGCAAGTTGTTCGGAAATATGCCAGTCTACGCCACCACCAAGCTGAAACCCGATTCTTACATCGTAATCATTCTTCACGCCCGATTCACCGGAAGAATTAATTGTGCTGATCACCCGAACCGGTGCAAAATTACCTCCTACCTTTCCGGACAATGAAAATATGGGCGCTGCTGTAAAGCGCTTGCTCAGGTAAACTACATCAATCTGATCGCGTGCAGTGTCGGCTAAGAATTCAGGGTCGGCCCGTAAAACTTCGAGATAACTATTATCTGCTCCAATCGGATCATCCAATAAAAGATATGCTTGTGTGAGCAAAAGGAAGGCACGCTTTCGTTGATCGCGTGAAAAACCGTTATCGATGCAGGGCTTGAGCATGGCGGGTACGCCATAAAATCTTCCGGCATCAAACTCAGCCGTTGCAGCACTTAACTGCTGCTCGCACGAAATATCTTGTGCTAAGATGGACGTGTGCATCACACCCAGAATGATTAAGCCGCCAAGAATAGATTTGTAGAATCTCATCAAATTAGAACGGCTTTATAAGAAGGTTGGGACAGGTTGATTCATATGGGAAATCTTCCTCACTGCCTACGTATTTGTTCCATTCATCCAGTGTCATGTTGCGTGTTAGTTTAGGGCATACCTGTTCCGCCAAAAGTTTAGGGTTGGTTGGCCATACCCTGATTTCAGATTCATGACAAGCGGCCAGAAGATAATTTGATTCTTTTGTAAAGGCTATGTCCCAGATAAAACCGTTATTATTATCCATGACAACCGGAAGATCTTCCGGGAAATCCAATACCCACATTTGAACGCGTTTATCAGAACCCGCGCTGGCCAGCAATTTACCATCCGGACTAAACTCAACATCGTATACACCTGCACGATGACCAGTAAATTGACGCTCTTCACGCTTCTGTCTTTCTACATCATACATTTTAACCAAACCGCGTTTGGTTTTAATTTCAAACGTTCCGTATGCTATTTTCTTGCCATCTGGGCTGAAGCGTACAGAAAGAATCTGAGCGCCCGTATCCCGAAGGGCTACTTTATAACTCATTGTTTCGACATTGAGCAAAACCAATTCTCCTGACCATGCGCCACCAACAAGTTGTTTTCCATCGGGGCTGACCGATAATGATTTAAGCTCAAAAGGTAATGCTTTTGTTAAGATTACTTTCCCTGTCAGATGATTAACAACTGAAATTGTTTTATCCGTTTTAGTAACTGCAAATCCTGAACCATTTGGCAAAAATTCAATGTCGTTGGTTGCTCCAGTAAGGCCTTTTACTAACACGGGTTGAGATTTCGGACTAGCCAGATTGAATACCTGAACGTCTGCCGAATCAGTTCCATTTGCCAAATAGTTTTCATCAACACTTAATGCAACAACGCGATTCGGGTACGGATTTTCAAATCCCGTTGGCTTGCCTTTTAATGTTTCATAATTACCTGAAAATATTCTACCATCAGCTGCAGCAGCATAAAACTGGGATGTTCTTGTTGATACAGCCACCGAGTTCATCCTGTTGCGTGCAGGACCTTGCACCTTGATGGCGTTGTAGGTAGTACCGGAAAGTTGCTTCAGTGCATGATATAACCCTGAATAGATATACGGATCATAGGGCTTACCTCCAAACTTTGTATGATAACGATACGCTTGCATCGCTTGAAGTCCAGCCAGGTTGTTGTCATCGTCTTCTTTTTCAGACTTCGCGGCAAGTGCTTGAGCTTTAGTCAGCATTAAAGCAGCCTGCTTATCATTGTAGTTTGCCTGAGCTATCTGAGTTTGTTTTTCTGCTTCAATCCGAGCATCCTTTTCCAAGTCTCCGGCTTTAATTGCTTTCGCTTCTTCAAATTCTGCCTTCGCTAAGGCTTGCTTAGCAATTTGTACTTGTTTCTTAACTTCATCGAGCGCTTCGCTTAATTGTGTTGCTAGCTGTTCGGCTTTTTCTTTTGCATCTACGGCTTCCTTACGTTGTCTCGTTGCGATTTCGGTTTGCTCGATCGCTTTGGCACGCTCTCTGTCAGCAACTTCTTTTTGCGTATTCGCAGCAAGTTCGTTTTTCTCCGCTTCAATTGTCTGTATACGCGCAAATAAGAAGAAGAGCATAGCTACCAACGCAGCAATACCCAATACAATAGCAAAAACCCGCGCTCTGCGAAGCACGCGCTTTTGTAGCATCTCCTGATTTTTTAATTCGGCTTCGTATGTAATCCGACTGGTATCAAGAAAAACTACTGCACGTTCAAATGCTTCATCATATCGCTGTGCCCATTCGCGGGTCGGGCGTTGCTTCTTTTGCCAGTTCAGCGCAAGCTGCAAATCCGGTGGTCGCCACAATCCTGTTTTGCCAATCTGGTACATCGCTGCAGCATCCGACAGACGTTTATACATCTGCGCTGATTCAAACTCTTCCTCTACCCATGCATTAAGCTTGTTCCAGATACGCATCAAACTTTCGTGCGAAAGCTCGATCACTGAATCGGACGTTAACGGAACGTAGTGGGCAGGCATCAGAAACGAACGGCCCGGTCTTCTAAAATGCTCAACAACTTTAATTACTTCTTCTTCGCTTGAATCAGAAAGCTCAACCAACAAGCTCAGCTTGCTCGGTCTGCGCATACCTTTGTTATCCGATGTTTTTTCCGTAATGCTTTTAAACATTACTTCGGCTATTTCTTTTTCCCTCCTGGAAAGAGAATCATGTAATTCGTTTGCGTGCTGCGATAATGCTTGAGAAACTTTACCAACGGCATTATAATGCCGAAGATCCATGGGCTCACCTTCTTCCCGGTTCTCAAGCCAATAATCCCACGTACGCATCAGGGCGTGCTGAAGAATCGGCAACTGATCCTGGTTTTTACCCATATCCGCCAACAGGCGCTTAACCAAACGTTGGGATATTTTACCTCCGCCAACAGCAACAGGTCCTTCGATTACCATCTTGCGCTGCTCGCGCGACATCTGCGGTACGAGATAATTGCTTTTATTAATCTCGTCTGTTAAATGCGGAAATACAGAGCAGCTCGCAATGAAATCTGAACGCATCGTAACGGCTGAATAGATCGGAACTTCACGCTGATGTACCGCTGTCAGAACAAGATTTACGTATAATTGAGATTCGTTAATGGCGTCTTCCTCCAAAATTTCCTCCTGCAACCGGAACAGTTCTTCAAACTGGTCGATCATCAGGAAGACGTTTTCATCATGGTGCTTTTGCAGATAGCGGGCTACTTCTACCAGCCCATGTGAGCCGCTGCGAAGTACGGATAATATGATTGCTTTATGAATAGCCTTGTCTGCAACTAAAATCCGATTCTGCGCGATTAGATAGTCAACAACAGACTCTGCTAAATTTTGAATGGGCGATACGCCCGGACGTGTTACAAGGATATGCCAGTTTGGGCTGGAATGCGTTACGAATCCGCCATACAAGACAGGTACAAGTCCGCAATACATCAGCGATGACTTACCGCTGCCTGAGTAACCCATCACACAAACGAACCGGTTTTGGGAAAGCTTAACCAAAATGTCGTCTACCTGGCCTTCACGACCAAAAAACAGGTGGCATTCATCTACTGTAAAAGGTCTGAGTCCCGGAAATGGGTTCGTTGTCCCGGGAACAAACGTTGTTTGATCCTCAGGATGCGTGACAATTTCCTCAGCTTGTAAAGAATTCGTTAGCATACACCACAGACAACCTGAAAGTTAAACATTTAGCTCGAAAATGCTGCCGGCCAACTTCAGGATTAGCTTAAAAAATATAAATATTCGAACAGTCTAAAAAAATGTGATTCAAATAAGGCAAAAAATGCGAAAAAACCAAATTTAGGCGTATTGAAGCACCTTATCGGCCAGCTTAACATTGTCGGCCAGAAGCTCATAAAACTTGTCTTTATTGAATTTTATGATGCTGGCGCTTGTTTTTGCAATTATAAGATTAGTATTCAAGTAGTTAGGCTTAGCCAGCAATTCGCCAATGAACTGCCCGCGGGAGAACTGCGATACGAAAATCCCCTTCTCATAAAAGTCTACCGATCCATTAATCAGCACGTAGAAATCATTGTTGACTTTTTCGTCCAGGATCAGGTTCTGCCCTTCCTTAAGTTGTATCTCCTCACTAATATCCGCCAGATATGAAAGTGTAATACCTGAAATGCCTTCAAGCAGGTCAATTTTCTGAAAGAACAGAACTTCCTCAAGATTGCTCAGTCTTCGCTTCTCAATTACGATTTCATTAAGTTGCTTTCGCTGCTCTTCAGGCAATCGCACAACGTTTTTAGTGTAATCCTTCTCATTAATCTGATGTAATGCCCAGGCTGCTACTTCGCGCACCAGGTTATCCGGGTTGAACATTTGCGCAATTAAGTCAAGCTTAAAGTCGTTTTGCTTACTCAACCCAATTTGGTAAAGAATACACGCTTTCGTCCAGCGGTTGGATTGCGTGAAATCGCGATTGATCATGAATTTGAGCGCAAGCCGGGAGTCAAGCTTAACACGTGGGAAAAACATATCGAGTTTATTGATCCGGTCAGAGTCCGGGATATCATCCAAAATAGGAATAACGCGTTGCTTCAATTGATCGGAAAGGAACACATCCAAAAGCTCAATGGCATACGTGATACTTTCAGTCGTTCCGTTATCAATATTTTCCTTTACAAGCTGTATCGATCGCGTATCATATAACATCGCGAGCAGCATATAAATGTGCTCAATATCGTTCTTAATTTCACCTCTTAACGAATTGACTATCTGGCTATTAAAGCCTTCATCACCAACCTCCTGTATAGCACTTAAATTCCAGCGGATATCGGCAATATCCGTTTCAATTGCATACTTGATACGCGTTATCTGCGACACTCCGGCTTTAAATCCGCATTCACCCAGAGAAAGAAGCACTTGAGACACAATTACCTTGTTTGGATAGTCGATCTTATTCCAAAGAATATCTTTCGCGCGCTGCCCGCCAATTCTACCCATTACCTGAACGAGGCGCAGCATTACCTGCGTGCTCTGACTGCTTCGGTAGAAGGCACTGTCAAGCATCGGTAAGGTTTTCGAACCGATGAGTATTAACGTATTCATCGATTGATTACTATATATCGGATTACCCAGGTTTTCAATAAGTGAATAAATGACCTCGGTGTTCCATTTCTTTACGGAAGAACGAATAGCGGTGTTCCTGACCTTTGGTTCAGAATCACTAAGTAGTTCAATCAGGAATGAAATGGATTCATCTGCGGATGTGTGTAGTAAGAGCTCAGCTGCATATTGACGATCGTCCGGATCGGTTGACCTTGTTAAACGTTGAATTCGGGTTTTGGTAATATCTCCCCCATTCTGAATGATCAATTCAAGATCCGCTTTACTCAATACATTTTTTGCTGAACCATCTACACGGTTGGAGTCCATTGTAATGACATACTTATCCGACACAGAAAGACCCTTGATTTCATTCAGCCTTTCCTGCGCATAGTTATTAACCGACTCCTCCTGATTTTTGATCAGGTTGTTCACCCAAACTGACATTTGGCTGGCATTAATTTTCTCCAGCAACTTGAAGGAAAACACTGCCTTCCGCGAATCAGGCTCCATCAGCATGGTTTCAAGCTTTCGGGTTACCTGTGCAAATCCTCTTTCGAGTTTATCTTGCTGATAATCAGCATTTTCAAGCTTCAGCCTTATTTTGTTTCTGTAACCTCCGTAGAGCCTGTTCACGACAAAATAATAGGCGATTACAAGCCCCACCAGGAATATGGAGATATGAACAATTTTGAAGAACGGTATGAACGCGAGTGCAAAAATGAGTGCACCTCCAACAAACCGGGCACTTTCGTTTACTATACCTTCTACTTTCGATTGAATATTGAACCTAAGGCGGCTGTCCAGCGGAATAAACAGAAGTTTGAATACCGGGTTTTCAAGTGAATCGCGTAATGTCCAGTTAAATAAGCGACTCATCGCTACAAACAAGAAGAAGTAAATAAAACCGGAAGGCGACCCTACTTTATCATACCCCAATGTAAACCCTGCAATTACCGAACCTACTGAAAATACAGCCAGAACGAAAGGAAGGATCAACAACGAGATTCGTAAACCATACGTACCAATAATCCGGTTGTTGATAAATGTCTGCATTACAAGGCTAAGCACATATACCGCGCCCATGAAGAATGCATTGAAGTTCGTAAGCTCACGCTGATCGGGATACTGAACCTGAACCATCTGCTGAAACTGGTATTGATTCAATACAAATGCAGTCATGGACACCAGGAGCATAAGCGACATGATCATGATGTACTTATCGGAGAACATCCTGGTAATGGTCGTCTCTTTCTTTACGTTTTCATCAAACTCGGACGGGTCATTTTTAGAAAGCGTGAACGTGGTAGCGACCACGAAGAGAAGTCCGCCAACAATAAACATACTGAACGTACACACCAGCAGGTAGTCGGTTGTATCCGGAACAAGTCTGGCCGTAAATGGAATTAAGAATGATGCAAGAATTGCCGCAACCAATTGCCCGGTGTCAATCCAGCCGATAATGCTCTTCGTCTGCCTGAAATTGAACAAGCGTCCAAAGGTTCCCCAATACGACAATAGGAGAATTGCGATCATTGGCCCAGAGCCGCAATACATCGTAAAAATCACAATAGTCTGCCACTCCGGATTGCCATAATGCAGGAGCATGTACACGACAACCGTAAACAGAAGAATGATCCCAACGCTTATCTGAGTAAGGATCGAAAACCGTATAACTGACTGAAAATAAGAGAATAACGCTGTAGAAACTATACCTAAAATACCGGCAGCCAGGAATGCTTTGTCGAGGTACTGACCCAATCGGTTAAGGAAAATGGAATCTGCCGTGACCTGGTAGGTGGCTATGAACACGCCCATGAAAAAACCAATGGCGAGCATGAGCGCAACCTGGCGCTGCTGAACTGATCTAAGCTTGAGAAATTCCGGGACGCCAGCCATAGCTCAACAAATATAAACATAAAAAAACGGCTCCCGAATGGCGAGCCGTTTCACGTAAGGGTAATGTCTACTATTTTTTTGCTGTAGTATCAGCGTTAACTTTTGTTCCGTCTTTCTCAGCTGCATATTCACTGTTCAACCCACTCACTACGGCCTCTGTAATATCCAATGCTGGTTTTCCGTACATCACATCACTACTCAGGTCGTACTTAACTACCATCTGAACATTGTTCTGTTCACAATATGTTTTTAAGAAAGCCTGAAGACGGTCATACAGGTCTTTCATAAGTTTCTGCTGGTCTGTTCCCATTTCCTGATTAACACGTTGTTCAAAAAGCTGTAGGTTTTGTTGTTTCTTACCTAAGTCTTCTTGCAATGCTTTTGCCTGGCCGATGGTCATGTTTGATTCGTTTCGCTGGTAAGCGGCTATCTCACTTTGCAACGTTTCGGCCCGGTTACGGAAATCCGATTCCAACTTCTTTACTTTTGCTTCCAGGATTACCTTACGATCATCGATAAACGCGTATTGCTCAATCAATGAGTCAGCATTAATGAAGGCTACCGTAAGATCTCCGGTAGTAGCCGTCTCTGAGCCCGAGACTTTTTTAGGGCTTGCAGTTGAAAAATGCAGGTAAAATAAAACAGCAACTGCAACCAGCAGCACAGCGTTGAGGATAAGCGACAAATTCTTCATTTCCGGGGTCTATTGTTAATTAAGGGCACAAATATAATGATAAGCCTTAATTGTGCACCATGCCCCGGAATTGGGGATTAAAGGTGTTGAAAATTATTTAGGGCATTTAGGGACAGGATTTTGCATCCCTACATGTGACACCGATCCAATTATTGCTCGGCTTCCTCTTCGGTGGTCTGGAATGAATACAGCGTATCATCCAATTGAATGGTGTCGTTATTAAAATCGTTTATGAATTTCTCCACAACTTCGGGGGTGATGGATTCTACCTGAAGGCCAATATCCAACGCAATTCCAAAATCCACATGATTATCCATGTCAACGTGCTCTTGAACTTTCACGGCTTCCTCTTCCTCCAACTCCAAAATTACCTCAGCCATAAACAAACCAATCTCTTCTTCGCGGCTATCGAGCGTTGAAAGATCACCGTTTTCATCTTCTTCGTAGGCTATTTTTTTATAATCCGGAAAATGGTTGGCTGCGCGATGCTCGGCAATCTCAAACAACTCACTTTCATGCTGCATGCGCAAGGTGTAGATCACAGCATCGTATATAACTTCCAATCCAGCATCATTTTTTCCGACAAAATAAAAGTGAAGATACTCCTCATTGTTATCGTCATCGCTTTCATCCACGAGGAATGCCCTGCCCTGGGTTGTCATCCGTTTTTTGTAATCGAGGATTACATTCGGATCGTATCCTTTGTTTATTACTGTTTCCATAGCACTTGAGATTGCTCATGAATATAGCAACTTATCTTAAAGAAAAGAGGCAATCATGGATAAAATGCCGCTACACCCAATAGACAGACCCTACCAGCTTTTGAGTTAAAATCACGGATTTTTAAACCATTCGGAATACATCGGGTAGTTCCGCGCGGTGCGCTGAATAACCTCTTTCATATCATCACCGATGTCTTTTACTTTTTTTGCCGGCATACCGGCATAAATGCTGCCGGGTTCGACTTTTGTACCTGCGAGCACAACCGCACCCGCTGCAATCACCGAGTTTTCTCCGATTACTGCATCATCCATGATAATGGCACCCATACCAATCAGCACGTTGTCGTGTACTGTGCAGCCATGAACAATGGCATTATGGGCAATAGAGACATTGCTTCCGATGGTCGTTTTGGCTTTTTGATAGGTGCAATGAATAATTGCTCCATCCTGAATGTTGGTGTTGTTGCCAATTGTAATGGAGTGAACATCTCCACGTACCACCGCATTGAACCATACGGTGCAATTCTCACCCATGGTTACCTCGCCTACAATCACAGCGTTCTCGGCAAAAAAACAGTTGGCCCCAAACGTTGGGGTAAAACCTCTTACTGATCTGATTATGGCTGGCATGGGTTCTAAAAAATCTGTACTGACAAGATGTCACAAAAAAACACTAAAATTTGTATTTTTGCGTCCTTATGAGGAATAATGAAGCAATTAATTGACGATTTGAGCATTTTGGATGGAACTGAGGCGCGCGAGACGTATCAAACGTCAAAGGATTCCAGTACAGGTAAAAGTCGAAAGCTATATATAGAAAGCTACGGCTGCCAGATGAATTTCTCCGACAGTGAGATTGTGGCTTCGGTTTTACAGCAAGACGGCTTTGATACAACTTCCGATATAAACGAAGCAGATGTTATTTTTCTGAATACGTGTTCTATTCGCGATAAAGCCGAGCAAACTGTTCGTCATCGCCTAATGCATATCAATGGTTTCAAAAAACGGAAACCAGAATTACTGGTTGGCGTACTCGGCTGCATGGCAGAGCGTTTGAAAACCAAGCTGCTTGAAGAAGAGAAGATTGTTGATCTCGTAGCCGGTCCGGATGCATACCGCGATCTTCCGAAACTAATTGCACAAGTTGATGAAGGTGATAAAGCCATCAACACATTTTTATCACGCGAAGAAACCTATGCCGATATCAATCCGGTTCGCTTAAACTCGAATGGCGTAACGGCATTTGTCTCGATTATGCGTGGATGCGATAACATGTGCTCGTTTTGCGTGGTACCGTTTACCCGTGGCCGTGAGCGCAGTCGTGACCCGCAGTCTATCGTTGCTGAAGCCAAGGCACTATTTGATCAAGGCTATCGCGAAGTAACGTTGCTTGGACAGAACGTTGACTCCTATAAGTGGAGTGAAGAAGAAAATAACAAAGCCCGTCTTGAGAAAAACGGGGTAACGGAAATTGTAAACTTTGCGAACCTGCTTGAACTGGTTGCGCAAATTCATCCTGACTTACGCATCCGGTTCTCAACATCGCATCCCAAAGACATTACCGATGAGGTTTTGTTTACCATGGCGAAGTATGAGAACATCTGCAAAAACATTCACCTGCCGATGCAGAGCGGAAGTACGCGCATACTTGAACTGATGAACCGGGGCTACACAAGCGAGTGGTATATCAGCAAAGCGTTGAGAATCCGTGAAATCCTGGGTGAAGATTGCGGTATCTCTTCGGATATGATTAGTGGATTTTGTTCCGAGACTGAAGAAGACCATCAGGGTACCCTTGCCGTGATGAATAGTGTGCGGTATGATTTTGCATATATGTTCACGTACTCTGAACGGCCGGGAACACTAGCAGAAAAGAAGTATGCAGACGATGTTCCTGAAGACGTTAAACTGAGAAGACTTGAAGAGATCATCAGTTTGCAAACGGAACACGCTGTTATCCGAAATAAACAGAATGAGCAAAAAATCTATAAGGTCTTGATTGAAGGATTTTCAAAAAAGTCGGAAGAGTTTTTGCAAGGGCGCAACTCTCAGAATAAAGTAATTGTTTTCCCGAAGGAGAACTTTCAGAAGGGACAATATGTAAATGTTTTAGTGGAGCGTTCTACCCGCGGAACATTGATTGGTAAAGCTGTTGAATAACATGAACATTAGCGACTCAGAAATACAAAGTGTAAAACAGCGATTTGGCATTATCGGGGCTTCTACCCTGCTGAACAACGCTGTACGCGTGGCGATGCAGGTTTCGCCAACCGATATGTCGGTTCTGATCACCGGTGAAAGCGGAAGCGGTAAAGAATCATTTTCTAAAATCATCCACAGTCTGAGTCCGCGAAAGCACGGTCAGTTTATTGCCATTAACTGTGGATCCATCCCGGAAGGAACAATTGATTCTGAACTTTTTGGCCATGAGAAGGGCTCTTTTACGGGGGCGCATGAAGCGCGCAAAGGATATTTCGAAGTAACGAATGGCGGAACGATTTTCCTCGATGAGATAGGTGAAATGCCGCTGGGCACACAGGCACGTTTACTACGTGTTCTTGAAAACGGAGAGTTTATTAAGGTTGGTTCCTCCAAGGTTATCAAGACCGATGTACGCGTGGTTGCCGCCACCAATGTTAACCTGATGGTAAAAGTTGAAGAAGGCAAGTTTCGTGAGGATCTCTACTATCGGCTAAGCACAGTTCCTATCTATGTTCCGCCTTTGCGTGAGCGTGGAAAAGATGCAGAATTATTGTTCCGCAAATTTGCGGGTGACTTTGCAGAAAAATATAAGGTGAAGCCGATTTCCCTAACAGATGATGCCAAGGAAAACTTATTGAAGTATCGGTTTCCCGGAAACATCCGTCAATTGAAAAATCTTGTTGAGCAGATGTCCGTTCTTTCAACCGATAATAAAGAAATTAATACCGAACGATTGCTGCACTATCTTCCGCAGGAAAAAAGCTTACCTGCATTGTACAGAAATGGTAACGGAGGTGCTGACTCATTTTCAGAGCGCGATATCCTCTATAAAGTTCTCTTCGATATGAAGAAGGACATGGTCGATTTGAAAAAGCTTGTGCTGCGCGCCTTCAGCGAAGGTGGAAATGCTACGCAAATGGTGAAAGAGAACCCTGAATTATTTGAGGGTATTGATGCCGTTCCTGCTGCAGAATCACAGCTGTTAAATTATGCTGCAGCCGTTCCCAAAGTTCACGAAGAAACCGATGAGGAAGAAGTTCATGATATAACGCATGAAACAGAAGACGATTCGCTTTCGATAGAAAAAAAAGAGAAAGAACTGATTCTTCGTGCCCTACAAAAAAATAACAACAGACGGAAAAACGCGGCACGCGATTTGGGTATTTCCGAACGAACCCTGTACCGCAAAATAAAACAATATGACCTGGAAGAATAGTGTAACAGCGTTGCTGATCATTAGTTATCTCTGCATTACAACTTCCTGCGCAGTTAATTATGGATTTCAGGGTACGTCCACGACAGCAAAAACATTAGCCATCGAAGAGTTTTACAACAACACTGAGCTCGGACCTGCTAACCTTGGTCAGACGTTCACCAATAAGCTGAAAGATTACTTTATTCAAAATACAAACATCAGCATCGTACAATCGAATGGTGAGCTAACGCTCGAAGGCGTTATTACTGATTATCGCATCACTCCCATTGCGCCAGTGTCAAACGGTGATGATCGAAACACCACAGCATCTTCCACCCGGTTAACGATTACCGTTAAGGCAAACTACATTAATACACTTCAGGAAGAGATGAGCTTTAAGGATAAAAGTTTCTCTTTCTTTAAAGATTTTAGCAACGACCAAAACCTGGCAGACATTGAAGAGTCGTTGATCCGGCAAATCTTCGAGCAGATCAGCCTGGACATCTTTAACGCTTCGGTTGCCAATTGGTAAAAAAGTCCTATTTTTACTAGGGTCAAAAATTCCGGTGTGGACAAAAAGCAACTTACTGAACTCCTGAACCACTACACCGCTTCCTCATCTCAGGAGGCAACGGATGTTATCTCACTTTGCGATCAATATCCATACAGCCAGCTTCTTCATACGCTTGCTGCCCGGGTTAGCAAAGATCATAATTTACAAAATCAACAGGCATTTCTCCAGTCTGCAGCGGTGTACAGCACAGATCGCTCCGTACTGAAGGAAATCATGTCAGCGGCAAGAATGGCTGTTACTGAAAAAGAAACTGCGACTACCTCTACTGTATCCTCTATTACCATAACCGCAGAAAAAGATTCAGTTGACTATGCAGAAGCTGTATTGAAAGATCTCAAGCGGCTGCATGAACTCAAGCATAATTTTGAAGAGATGGTGATCGCGTTTGAGAACGGAATCCCTGCCTTGCCCGAGAAAAAAGCTGTCCGAAAACCTGTTGGCCGTCCGAAAAAAGTAATAGAAGTTAAGGCTGATCCGCTGATTGAGGAAATCAAGACAACCAAGAAAAAACTTGCACCTGAAAACGAGAAGACTAAAGAACAAATCGAGATCATCGACCAGTTCATAAAGGCCCAGCCGAGCATCACGGCCAAGTCGCGTTCTGAAATGACTACGGCCGGTGACCTGACAGAAGTAAAAAACGGG
>Ga0209175_10000877_pt1 | contig 16080 bp, 12 predicted proteins | sample JI91814C2DNA_FD_187506 | JGI IMG/M metagenome (GOLD analysis project Ga0209175, IMG submission 187506) | Wastewater effluent complex algal communities from Wisconsin, to seasonally profile nutrient transformation and Carbon sequestration -... | ecosystem: Engineered > WWTP > Effluent > Algae...
AATCTGGGTGATCAGCGAGCTGCAACTCGAAAGTCTCTTCGCAGGTTACAACTCGCTCACTCGCGGGAACGGCTCCCAGAAGTGCGTTGAGTGCGGTCGTCTTGCCTGCCTGTGTAGCGCCCGCTACCAGGATGTTGAGTCCGGCAACCACGGCAGCGGACAGGAAGGTCGCAAGTTGTTGGTTCATCGCACCCAACCGAACGAGGTCATCAAGTTCGCGGGCTGCGCACACATGCTTTCGAAGGTTGACTGCCCAGTGGCGTCGCGTGATGTCCGGGATGGCAACGTGCAGTCGGCTGCCGTCAGGCAACGCCGCATCGACAAACGGTGAGCTCAGATCCAGCCGCCGTCCCGAACTGCTGAGCATCCGTTCGACCAAATCGCGTACTCCCGAGTCGGTCAAGACCGTGGATGTGAGTTCACTGCGACCGTTCCTCGCCACAAACACTCGACTTGGATGATTGATCCAGATTTCCTCAATGTTCGGATCATCAAGGTAACGCTGGAGCGGACCGAATCCGGTCACCGAGTCGCCCACAGCATCGATGAGGTCCTCACGGCGCGGTGTCGCAGTCGGCATTCCAGGTGTGCCGTCCGCGCACGCAATGAGAAAGTCATCAACAACCTGCTCGACGAGTGCGCGGACGGCGTCAACCTCGGTCAGTGGATCGATCGACCGCTCCCGCAGCAATGTCCGCACGAGCGTCGAGACATGATCGATCGAATCCACATTCCCCCCAATGGTTCTGCGGGGCTCCCCCATTCACTCGCGTCGGCGACGCGAACCCCGCAACGCTGCGTGGTGCACAGCGCGGCACAGAAATTAGGGCGGGAATCTGGAGACCGTCAATTTCGGCGTCAACACGATTTGCCGCGCCGCGGCCCCCAGCAATTCACCTGGCGTAGGCGGGCGCGCACGGGGAGTTGATCTTTGCGACTTGAGATCTAGATCCAGTGAACGAGTTACAACTCTGCATTTCCGCCATTGGTTGTCACAAGATCACGCACGGTGGTCTCACATCTTGGACGCTGATGATTCAGCCGGGACATCACCATCGGGATGCGCGGAACTTGAACCCTGTTGCACCAGGGTCCGCAGAACCCGAAGAGCCACGGAAAGCGTTGCCAAGTCGTAATGGCCTGCCTCATCGATCTCGCTGAGCGTGGCGCGGGCACGTTGTTGCCCTTCCCAGTTTCGCTCTTCCCAATGCGCGATTCGACTCTCGGCAACATCATCGTCTGACGTTGAGCGCATGACTTTGCTCGTAAGCCCAGCCAGCACTGAATACAGATCACTACGCAGTGCTGCGCGCGCCAAGTTCGCCCACCGGTCACTGCGCGGAAGCGCGGAGATATGGCTCAGAAGGCCATCAATGCCGTAATGCTCGGAGACGGAAAAGTACAACTCCGCAACAGCTTCCGGCGGTTCTGAATAGCGCCTGGCGATGTCGTCAATGTCCAACAGGCTGAAGCGATCAAGCGCCATCGCAACTTCCTCCGCCAGCGGCTTGGGCGCACCCAGAGAAACGAAGTACTCCGCCTTTTCGGTGAATCGACTTCGCTCCGAACCAACCAACAATCGCTGGGCAACCGACGCCAAGTGCTCGACGGTGGCCCCAAATCGATTGATTTCGCCAGCGACGTCGACCGTGCCCCCACGCAGTGCCAGCACCCAGCGAGTCGCTCGGTCAAGGAGGCGGCGAACTTCCAGATGCAATGCGGCCTGCGCACCAGTCGGTACAACCCCGTCAAGATCCGAAATCTGCTGCCACACGGATCGCAGACCAAAGACCTCGCGGGCCACCGTGTAAGCCCGAGCGACCTCCACGGGCGATGCGCCCGATTCCTCAATGGCGCGGTGGACAAACGTGATTCCACCCGAATCAATCATGTCGTTAGCGACAAGCGTGGAGATGATCTGGGTACGCAGTGGGTGCTTCTCCAGCCAAGCGCCGTACCGCTGGACCACCTGCGGCGGGAAGTAGTCCCGCAGCACCGAGTCGAACCACTTCTCTTGCGCCAATCCCGATGTGCTCAAGTCAGTCGTTAGCGCGATCTTCGCGTACGACAGCAGCACACAGAGTTCGGGAGACGAGAGGCCTTTGCCCTCGGCGAGGAGCTCGCCGATCTCGTGATCCGACGGCAGTACTTCAAGGGCACGATCCAGCATTCCGCGTTCTTCCAGGGATTGCATCAACCGTTGGTGAACCGGCAAGAGTGCAGGCGCTTGCGCCCGGGCGTATCCGAGCACTTGATTCTGCAGATAGTTGTCGAGGAGCACATGATCAGAAACGTCATCAGTCATCGCGCCCAACAACTCGTTGCGCTGCTTCACCGTGAGGTCGCCGTCGGCTACCACTGTGTCTAGCAGGATCTTGATGTTGACCTCGTGGTCTGAGCAGTCCACACCGGCCGAGTTGTCGATCGCGTCGGTATTGAGCTGGACACCGCAGCGAGCAGCCTCGATCCGCCCGGCCTGGGTCAGCCCGAGGTTTCCCCCTTCACCAACCACCCGGCACCGCAGATCTCGACCATTAACTCGAACCGCATCATTCGCTTTGTCACCGACGTCGGCATTCGATTGCCCGGCGGCCTTTACGTAGGTGCCAATCCCCCCGTTCCACAACAAGTCAACCGGGGCCAACAAGATTGCCTGCACAACTTCACTCGGCGTCAGAGTCGCAACGCTTGGTGGAAGCCCGAGCCGCGTGCGCACCTCATCAGTGATCGGAATCGTCTTCAAATCGCGCGCGTAGACGCCACCGCCAGCACTGAGCAGATTCGCGTCATAGTCAGCCCACGACGACCTGTCGAGATCGGCAAGTCGTTGTCGCTCGTTGAACGAGGATTGCGGATCTGGGTCTGGGTCCAGGAATACATGCCTGTGATCGAACGCAGCGACGAGCCGGATCGATTCACTGAGCAACATGCCGTTGCCGAACACATCCCCACTCATGTCGCCGACTCCGACGACTGTGATCGGATCCCGCTGGGTATCGATGTCGTCCTCGCGGAAGTGTCGCTTCACCGATTCCCATGCGCCGCGAGCCGTGATGCCCATTTCCTTGTGGTCATAGCCATGGGAACCGCCCGACGCGAATGCGTCACCTAGCCAGAACCCTTGCTCTTCGGCGATCTCGTTTGCGATATCGGAGAACGATGCCGTTCCCTTGTCCGCCGCGACTACCAGGTAGGTGTCATCACCATCGAGCCGAACGGTGTCCTTCGGGGGAACCACCTCACCACCGACTCGGTTGTCGGTCAGTTCCAGCAACGCCGTGATGAACTCGCGGTAACACGCGATGCCATCCTCAAGCCATTTCGTCCGATCGGATGCGTCTCGCGGCGCCTTGACGATGAAGCCACCCTTCGCCCCGACCGGAATGATCACGGCGTTCTTCACCATCTGGGCTTTGACCAGACCGAGGATCTCGGTTCGCATGTCCTCTGGCCGGTCACTCCAGCGCAAGCCACCTCGAGCTACCGCACCGAAGCGCAGGTGCACCCCGGAAACCCTTGGGGAGCTCACCCAAATCTCATAGGCAGGGACTGGAGCCGGGACTCCTGGAATCTGATGTGGCGCGAGCTTGATCGCGAGTGTGCGCCGCGCATTCCCCGCATCGTCGACTTGGAACGCGTTGGTTCGCAGAGTCCCCTGCACAATCGCGTGCAGCTGTCGCAGAATCCGGTCGGCGTCGAGGCTGGCCACCGCATCGATGGCCGCTCCCAACTCGGCGTCGATCGCGCTCGACTCCGACTCCCGTGTCTGCTGGTCCAAAGCAGGATCCAGCCGTGCCCGAAACAAGTGCACGAGCAGTTCGGCAATTCGACCGTTCGCCAGAATCATTCGTTCGCTGTACTGATACGAGAAGGGCGAACCAAGCTGACGTGCGTACTGCAACCAAGAACGCAACCAAGCAACCTCGCGCCACGTCAGGCTGGTTGTTGAAACCAACGCGTTGAGTCCGTCAACTTCGGTGTCACCGCGCCAAGCCGCCAGAAATGCTTCGCAGAATCGGGCTGCCTGTTGGGGATCGAGACCCTCGGAGTTCTGAGATGGCAACTTCATCGTGACGTCATAGACCCACGCTGATTCGCCGTCCGCACGAGTCAATTCATACGGACGTTCCTCGAGGAGGTGAGCACCCAAACTGGCAAACACAGGCAGGAGTTCGAACAGTTCAACGGACTCACCAAGTCGACACAAGGTGAAGCGATGTTCGCCCGCAGGAAGACCAAGAGCATCGTGCAATCTGACGCTGCTATCACCAGGGGACTTGAGCGCTGCGAGGCTTGCAATGTCGGGAATCGCCTCACGCGGTGAGACATCCTCTTTGTAGGCCTCGGGTAACGCCGCCCCGAACTGGTGGAGAAGATCCGTTGCGCCCTCCTCCCCTAACTCGTGAACGAGTGCCACCGCAAAGTCGTCATCCCAGGTCTGGGTGGCATGAGCAACATCGCGATTCAGCGCCGCTTCATCAACATCGGGAATCGCCCGACCAGACGGCATCCGGACGACAAAGTGCAGCCGTGCCAGCACTGACTCTGAAACCCATGCCACGTAGTCGACCCGGTCTGAGCCGTAGGCCCTCTCCAGAATTTCGGTGATCGCGATACGCACATCAGTCGTGTAGCGATCGCGCGGGAGATAGACGAGGACCGAAGCGAATCGACCGAAGTCGTCGTTTCGAGTGAAGACGCGGGTCTGATGGCGCTCACCAATTGCCAGTACCTTGCGGCCCAGGTCAATCAGTTGCTGTGGCGAGACCTGGAAGAGCTCGTCCCGTGGGAATGTCTCGCAGAATTGCATGAGGTCACGGGCGTAGTGCGAACCCGGCGCGTACTTGCTCAGCTCAATCGCGCGGGCGATGGTCTGGCGAATAATCGGGACCGCAGTCGCCGAGTCGGCATACGTGGCGGCGGACAACAATCCGACGAACCGCAGTTCACCCGTCACTTTGCCTTCCGAGTCGAACTTCTTGATCCCGACGTAGTCAAGGTAGGTCGGGCGGTGCACGGTGGATCGGCGATTCGCCTTTGTGACGATCAGCAGCTTCGGCTCACGCGCCTTCTGCTGGACCTGCGGCGGTAGATGCGCGAACGACTTTCGAGTGGGCGTCTTGGATCGCAGGATCCCGAGCCCCGTTTCCGGCTTCGACACGAGGACATCGGAACCATCCTGTGAAATCTCGAGATCGTATTCCCGGTAGCCCAGGAACGTGAAGTGATCCGTCGCCAGCCAGCTGAGCAACTCAGCGGCTTCCGAGACATCCTCGGGGTCAATACCAACCGGGGGTGACTCGAGAAGCTCCGCGCTCAATAGTGCGGCCCGATCTCGCATCACTGGCCAGTCTTCAAGTGCTGCCCGCACGTCAGCAAGCACTGCCTTGATCATCGACTCCAACGCGAGCACTACGTCGGTTTCGGACTCACGATCAATCTCGATATGCACCCACGATTCAGTGCCATGGTCCGTTTCGACGATGGGATGAATGACGAGCGCCAAGGTTCGACCGGCCTCATTGAGTGCGGCAGAAACCGAGTCGACGATGAACGGCTGGTCCTCGGTGACGATCTCGACAACCGTGTGCTCGCACGACCAGCCGTCCGCAGCGACTGTGGGTGTGAAGATCCTGATCGCCGGAGTACCACGCTGTCGGCCTTCGGCGAGCGCGCGTTGACTCACAACGGCACCGATGAGATCGACAGGGTCCCGCAGGACGAGATCATCGACCGAGCTATTCGCGTAATACCGGTACACGAGGCTGGGCAATTCAGGGATCGAAGCGATCAACTGCTGACACTGCGTGTTCTGCAGTGCGGCGTCAATCAGCTTCGCTACGGCTGGGTCAGCGACTTCAGTGCGCTCCACACCTTCAGGCTAGTCCGCAGGCCTCGTCGAAGGTTCGACTACATCGGCTGCTTCACCCTTCGGGTCATCCATCAGGCCAGCAAGGGCAGTGTTCCGGCATGCTGTGTGCTGAATCGCTTGTCGGAATGAATGGAGTATCGGGTGTCCAAGAAGATCAGCGGTGAACTGCATTTCGATGCAGATCCAGCAACGGTGTACGCGATGGTCAGCGACCAGGCCTACGTTCAGGAGAAGAACGAACGCACAGGTGGGCAAAACGTTAAGGCCGACGTCACTGATAACGGAGCAGATGGCTGCAAGATCGTCGTCAGCCGCGACCTTCCAGCGGAGATCCCGGCATTCGCCAAGAAGTTCGTGGGCGAGCAGATCTCCACTGTCCAGACAGACGAGTGGGGCCCGGCGAACGACGACGGAAGCTACTCCGCCAAGTTCCATGTCGACTTCGGCAAAGCACCCATGGTTATCGATGGAACTATGGCGATCGATACAGAGGGTGCGGGCAGCGTTCTTCGAGTGAACGCAGACGTTAAGGCATCAGTCCCATTCGTCGGGGGAAAGCTCGAAGGTGTTGCCGCGGAGCAATTCGACCGGGCGGTACGCAAGGAACAAGAAGTCGGGGCGGAATGGCTCACCCGCTAGTTCACCGAATCGTCGGCAGCTAACCGCCACCGTCTGGGGCAGCAGTTCGGTTCTCAGCCGACGTCGGCGAGGTGGTCTGGCCCAACGTGGTCGGGGTCGCGAAGTGCTTGCACGCTCGTGCGCAGGCTCGTCTCCAACACGTTGATTCGACGACCGACATCCATGAGGTTCGCGCCGATGGCTTCGAGGTCTTCCGGTCCGGGGCCTAGGACGACAACGCTTGCACCGTTCGCCCGAACCTTCTCGACTTCGCGCAAACATCGCTTGGTCACCTGCACTCGCCAGCGTCTTTCCAGCTTGGCGATGACGTGCTCGGGCCGGTCCATTGCGAAGGACACCATCGGTGCAATGACGTAGACCTCATCAAGTCCCATGGATGCGAGGAGGTCAACGGAGGTCGCCGAACATGCACCGCCGTCGACGTACTGCTGGTCACCGATCTGTACCGGCTTGAACCACGCGGGAATGGCACACGATGCCTGCACAGCCTGTGCGAGTTCGGCTGTTGGTGCTCCCGGTCGCCCAAACGCGACTCGTGTTCCGCTGTGATAGTTCATCGCGCAGATCCACAAGTTCGGGTGCGGCGACCACTCGCCGACCGGCGTAATCGCTTCAACAAGATGGCCGATCCGCGCTAACGAACCCTGCCCTTGCGGAAGGAATCCCGAAAGCACAGCAGTCGGCGGCATCTGTCGCAGCCGACGAGCGCTGGAGCGCAGGAGCTTCCCCGAGCCCGGGCCGAACAACCGAGGAACGCCGGGACGTTTTGTCGTGGCGCGTTCGTAGTCCCATGAAAAACCAGCAAGTGGGCCCTCAGTGATCGGGACGCCAAGTTGGTGGTCGCGCAACTGCCGGGGAGACACTCCGCCACCGACGAGCGACGCGAGGACCGATCCAGCCGAGGTGCCAATGATCACTTCAGCTTCCCGAGGATCAAAGCCGATGACCTCTTCAAGCGCGCACAAAGCTCCGACGCTCCATGCGGCCCCTAAGACTCCGCCGGCGCCAAGGACGAGGCCGCGCTTCGGCTTCCTGGATGCCATCCGACGCTCCCTCCTCGTTCCGGCCAACTGCCGCAATTTGTTTCCAGGAGATTACGCCTTGGAGGTGCTCGACGCTCCCTTACGAGACGTAGTCCTGCTTGTGGTCTTCTTCACTGGCTTAGTAGGCGGTTTCTTGCGCGCTTCGGTACTCACCGTAGTCAACGGGACCTTCGGCCGACGCCCTACCGATCGACGAGACGGGCGAGCAGTGTCCTTGAGTTCCTCGATCGCATCGGTGATGCATTGCGCCAACACGTCCACGTCAGGCATCGCGTCGCGGTCGGCATTCAAACCGAAGTACACGCCACCGTTGTAGGACGTGAGCCCGATGCTCACGGCCTGATTCTTCGCGAGGGGAACAATTGGATAAGCGGCGAGCATCAGTGCGCCGCCGGCGTACAGCGGGAACTGAGGGCCGGGGACATTCGTGATGACGAGGTTGTAGACCCGCTTGGACAGATCACTTCCAACGCGCGCGCCCATGGCGTGCAGGGTGGGAGGCGCAAATCCGGCAAGCGCCACGATCGCCTCAGCGCCCAACATTTGGCCACTTTCCTTGTGTTGGGCCATGTCGAAGGAAATCCGTTGAAGTCGAACGACGGGGTCTGGCTCCCCCACCGGCAAGTCAACGAGGAAGGCCGCGACGCGATTGCCGCCGACAGAATCCACATCGTCACGAACGCTGACCGGCACCATCGCGCGGATGACTGCCCGACTGCCCACCGATTCGCCTCGCGTCATCAGCCAAGCCCGCAACGCCCCGGCCGTGATCGCGAGCACCACGTCGTTGACGGTTCCGCCGTGTGCACGCCGAACTTCCTTAAGGTCAGACAGCTTCGCGTGGGCCGTGGCGTAGCGGCGCTGCTCACCAATCTCGGCGTTCAGCGGACTGGTTGGCGTCGAGCGCGCAACGGTCATGGCCGCAGCTGCGATGCCCACGGCGTGACGCCCCAACGAGCTTGCCGTTCGATGCAGGTCGGTCAGTCCGGTGCGAACGTTGTCGACGGCGTTGGCCGGACTCTTGACGAGGTCGCCCACTGCGCCCGCCATCAACTCGACGCCAGATGGCTCGCGGCTCGGACGCCACTCATCGCTGGAAATCTTGCGAGGTTCCGGATCTACGTCAAGAATGACCTGACCGATGTCGACTGCGCTGACGCCGTCAACCATGGCGTGGTGGGTCTTGCTCAGGATCGCGAAGCGTCCACCCTCCAAGCCCTCGACGAGGTACATCTCCCACAGCGGCCTGCTGCGATCAAGCGGACGCGACATGATGCGTCCGACAAGTTCACGAAGCTGGGCTTCGGTGCCGGGTTTCGGCAGCGCAGATCGCCGCACGTGGTAGGTAACGTCGAAGCTCTCGTCATCAACCCATACGGGGTTCGCCAGGCCTCCCGGAACCCACCGAACACGCTGACGAAAGCGCGGAACCAGGGCGATTCGGCCACGAATCAGCTTCACGAGTCTGTCGTAGTCGAAACCCTCTTCAGGCGGCTGGAAGATCGCAACGCTGCCGACATGCATGGGTGTGGTCGTCTCTTCCAGGTAGAGAAATGAGACGTCCAGAGAATTCAAACGGTCTGCCACTAGACCATCGTGACATGTCTACGGTTGCGTAGCCGCAACCCCTCACCCGCGCGGGCTTGCAGCAGTCAGGTGATAGTGGACCAAGATCAGCTCAGGTCGGCTGCGAATAATGCGTCAATCTCAAGCGCGGTTTGCTCGTAGCTGAGGTGGTGAATGCCGACGAGACCGAACGAAACGGCGGCATCCACGTTGTGTTTGAGGTCATCGACGAACGCGCAGTCGCTGGCCGGCAACCCGAGCTTGTCCAAGGTGTAGCGGAAGATCCGCTCCTCAGGTTTGCGCATGCCGACCTCGCCGGAGATCACCACAACGTCAAACATCCCGTCGAACAAGTGGTCTGGGTATGTGTTTCCCCACGAGTTACTCAGCAGGGCCGTGCGAATTCCTGCCGACTTTGCTCGACGCACCAACCCAGTCATGTCATGCGCATGGGAGAAGTGGGCGAACAGTCGCTTGAGCAATCCGTCCGGGGCTATCTGCTTGCCGACCTTCTTGGAGAGACCGGCCGCAAGGTGATGTTCGAAGTCCGGCACTTCCATCTCACCGCGTTCAAGCGCATGGACCGGGTTGACCCAACTCTCAATTTGGCCTTCCTGGCCGAGCCACTCGCGCATCACCGATGCGAACTGCGCAAGGTCGACGTCCTCGGCATCCGCCCAGGCCGCCATCGACGAATCCAAATCGGAGGTGAGAACGCCACCCCAGTCCAGGATCAAACCGCTCAGTTGTGCCACAGGCTAAGAGTGCCGCAAGCCCTAGGCAGTTGCCACCAGCGGGGATTGCAGGCCCCGCGAAAGCGTGGCCACTTCCCGGACGAACGTGGCTTTGCGGGAGTGCTCATACGGCGTCAGTCCCCGCGCAGCAGCCGCATCGACAGTCTCTCGATCTTCCCGGACGAGCACCACCTCGTGCGCCCTGGTGTGGGTCGCCACGAACCGCCTCAACTCATCCGCAGCGCCTTGGTTTCGCACGATAGGAGCGCGGACGCGATTAATGACCACATGCAACCTGGCGGCGGGCGCCAGCGAGGAGATGGCCGGCAAATGCGACAACAACCTGGCCACCGACGTCGGTTCACAGGAACTCACAGCGACCAACTCATCGGCGGCGCCCAGCGCGGTCACTGCGGCACTGTGACCACTGGAATTGATGCCAAAATCCGCGACGTCGGCTTCGAGCGCGAGGCTCCCGTCGTCAACACAACCGCCAATGTCGACGACGACCGCGTCGGTGAGACCAGCCGCCACCTGCCAAACGCGCGACATTGCGGCTGCCCTCAACTCGGACCGACGGCTGACATGCGAGATTCCGGTGAGCACCCGAAACCGGTCATCAACTTGTCGAGCAAGCCGCGCAAGCGTTCGATCATCCAGCGACCCTCGTTCAGCGTGATGACAGGCCGCAATGAGGCCAGAGCCTTCAGCTTCCAGACACAAAGACGGGCCGATCCCCGCAGAGTTGGTGTCTGCATCAGCGAGCAACACATCGGCCCCGTCCTGCGCGAGCAGTTGGGCGAGCGTGATCGCGATTGTCGTTCTTCCGGGCGCACCTGGCGGACCCCACACAGCCATCAACTGGCCGTGGTGGGCACGTTGCAGGGCACGTCGGTTAGCCAGGTGGCTGTTGGCAGGAGGTGCTGCGGCTTGGGCCACCGGACCCTGAGTGCGCGTGTGCCTCCAATGGCTGCAGATTTGCTCCACTGCCTCGGGCACTTCGCCGGATACGACCGGGACGATCGTTTCTATCCCGAGTCCTTCGAGGCGCTGAAGCTCACTGGCGTCAGCAGCCAATCCGAACATCGCAACATCGAAATCGGCCAGCTTCGCAACAACCGACGCGTCGAGGCGCGGAAAGTTGGCGTCGAGCACAACCGCGCGAACATCGGCCGCGGTGGCAACAGCTAGCAGGTCTGACACACCAACAGTTCGACGCACGTCGACGTCGGGCAAGGCGGACACAACGTTCGCGATGACCTCGGCTTCCCACCCTGACTGACCAAGGGCCAGGAGCATGACCGGTCGCGGGGAACTCATGCGGCACCTACCGGAACTCGAACCAGATCCAGGACGCCCGTGCGCGCCGCCGTCACGATTGCCGCAGCTTGGTCGGCACGAACATCGAGGACAACTGCGAGCTCGCCACGCGCCGTGTCGACATCGGTCGACAACTGCGAGACCAAGACATTCGTGAGCACGAGGCGACTGGACCCACCTGCGGTGGCTGCATCGCGAGGACTTGAATAGACGTCGACTCGGTCGCCATGCGCGAGGTCGGTTGGCGCATGCACCGGTTCGACGGGCACGGTGATCAGCCGGGTGTCGACGTCGGCGGCAGCGACGGCTGACAGGGCGACGAGTTCGTCCTTGCCGATTGCCCGACTCGTGCGCCGCCCAAGAACCGAGGTCTGCGCAGAACTGAGGTACCGCCCCGCCTGGTCCATTGCCACAGCAACTTCGGCGAGGTCATCAGAAGTTACGACCGTCCCGGCGGCCAGGTCGCGCGTAGCGGACCACACCATGACGCGATCGTCAGCTGCGCCGACGATCAGTGCACCCATCACCACCGATGCAACGATGAGCGCGCAGCCAACGACGAACTTCGGCTGGCGCCACGTCGATTGAATCTGCACTCTTCGGGCCGTTGGCGAACTCAGGTTCGAACTATCTGCCGCGCCCTCCTGCGGGCGCGCTGCGGTAAGACCGTTCATGGTGAAACCCCCCGTTTGTCCATGACGAAGCCACGAATGTTGATGTTGATCGCGCCATGGGGCAAATTCGTTGTCCACAGATCGGACGCTCCTGCGACCAAAGGAGGATGCAGACGTGTCAGTATCTGAACCGATGAGTCCGAGATTCCTCACGCTCGCTGATGTCGCCGAAACTCTCAATATCTCGGCGGCTCAAACGTATGCATTGGTTCGCAGTGGTGAACTTCGCGCGATCAAGGTCGGTGGGCGCGGGCAGTGGCGGGTTGAAGCGAGCGAACTTGAGAAATACATCTCATCGGCCTACGAACAAACTGCGCAGTTCGTGTCGTCACATCCATTCGGACGCGACGACGCGGATCAGGAACCCGAGTGACCGCTGACGACCCTGATAACCGACGAATAGGGAATGCTCACGACGTGCTGGGGTGAACCGCCGTGGCTCACGCGGCCGTCGAAATAGTCACTGGCGGCCAGGACGATCTCAACCTCGATCGGATGCCCGAGCGTTCGATGGACAACCACGGGCCGACCGAGTGATCCGAGTTGGCGCAGAGCTGATGACCATGTCCGGCGCGACCCACCCCGAGACTGACCGGTTGGCAAAGGCTGTGTCGTCGAACTAGCTATCGATTGAATCCAGAAGGAATTCACGATCACTGTCTGATGGTCGATGCCAATCGCGCACCAGCCTTCACCAACGTCCTTGAGTTCACCGCTGACGGTGTTCGTCCCAGAGGAATTGCCCAACCCGATCTCAAGGGCGACTTGCCGACCTTGTGCCGCCGACAAGCGGTCAACCCAGGTGAGACGAGCCTGAGTGACGGCAACCTCGTCCTCTATTTGCGCGTAGAAGTCCCACTCCTCATCCCCTCGAACCTGCGACGACTCATCTGCAAGCAAGCGTTCAACGACTGCGATCGGGTCCTCCTGCACGCGCCGGGACGCCGGGGCGTGGGGCATGACCCGCTGCTCACGACGACTGGATGCGGGGTCGGCGTTCGGCGACGCACTCGGAGCTTGATCTCTGTCCACAGATCAAGCGTAAGTGCTTGCATTTCCGCACATCGTGACGTTTCATAAACCAACGTTAAACAATGCAAACATAAGCAAACAGACATATTCGGGGGATAAAATGCCATCAACATCAGGCTTCGACCACCTGTTCGCACTGGGAATCAGCGCAATATTCGGCATCTACCTGTTGCGCTGTGTCGCGGGAGCGTTGCTCTTCGCCTGTGCACAACTGCCGACTCGGTGGAGCGCAGTTGCGAGTACGTGCTCCGTGCGCGTCACGCCCCGGTTCGCCCGTCGTATAGCTGTTCTGGTGCTGGGCCTGATGGGCATCGGCGTAGCGGCCGGCCCCACTTTTGCCACCGGTCTCCCCGACCTCGACCGAGGACCGGGACAATCGCAGGTTGCGGCGACGCCGCAACCTGCACCAGCCGCCCAGTCGAGTCCGACGGACCCGAAACAACGGAGGGTGCGTTCAGGGGACTGCCTCTGGACACTTGCCGAACAGCAACTCCCGTCGAACTCCACGGCGCAGGTCATCGACCGGCAGTGGCACAAGTGGTATCGCGTCAATAGGGACCGAATCGGAGCCAACCCCGATCTCCTCCGTACCGGAATGTGGTTGCGGGTTCCCGCCGTTCGCCCTACAACTCAACCCACCGCCCACACCCTTGCGGGCGGTGTGAAATGAGCGCTGCAATCCTGCGATCCGTTGCGGGTTCAGGCGTCCACGTCCGCCCCATCACCCGCCCAGACCACGTCGAAACCACAGCCGCACTCACGGTGGTCCCGCCGTTGGAGACGGGTCAGCAACAGGCTCTCGACCTGGAGTTTCCGGCCCCACAACCCTTCGTTCCGGTGATCGTTCACCCACCCGCTGCCTCTGGTTTGGGGGCACGCACGCTCGAGTCGTGGGAATCGACCGACGTCGCTGATGAGTTCTTCGAACGACAGCCGACAACTCGCAGCCAACTTCCGGAACCCCGCGCGTGGGCACGCCGATACGGGCAGGCATGGGTAGAGGCGGCAGTAGGTCGTCGGCCAACAAAACAACTCGGCCGCTGGTCCACTCCACAGGTGCTTCACAAGCTCCAGACTGACCGCGCGCAGGCCAGTTCGGCTCGCCCCACCCGAACCTCGCAAGCTGTGGTTCGCAGCGTTCGCGTGGATGAACCGGCCGACGGCGTCGCCGAGGTCGCCGCGGTGGTTCACACGCGCGATCGCAGTCGAGCCCTGATGCTTCGCCTGGAGGGCTGGGATGGCCGCTGGATTTGCACGTTCGCCGCACTTTTGTGAGGTTGGTTCGCCCCGCGACGGCGAAACAAACGCCAAGGCTCGGTGGGGCTTGCGCGCCGAGCCTGCGGGGCCGTGCGAGGATTTGACGGGTCATGGGTCAGTTCATTCGTCAGCTCACAGGAGTGCGCTTCGTCGCAGCCTTCTGGGTCGTGCTGTACCACTATCAACCAGCGCTCGCCACGGCCGGAGTCCTCTTTCCGCTGCTGCATGAAGTGCTCCGGGTCGGCTCTCTAGGTGTTGACCTCTTCTTCACGCTCTCCGGATTTATTCTGACCCACACGTACCTCACCAAACTCGGTCCCAAGGTGGCGGGTAAGTCCGCGGGCCACTTCCTATGGCTGCGGCTCGCCAGGATTTACCCCGTTCATTTCGTGATGTTGAACGTGGCAGGCCTCGCGGTACTCGCCGCATCCCTGGCAGGTTCGGGCGATGCGCGCGATCGCGACTGGCTAAACCCCATCTCGTACATCAAGCAGCTGCTCCTGATCCAAGAGTGGGGTCCTGATCCAAGCCGCGGGTGGAACTTCGTGGCCTGGTCGCTGTCGATGGAGTGGTTGGCGTACCTGTTCTTCCCGCTTGTCGCCCTGATCCTCTGGCGCGTGAAAGACCGGCTATCTGCCCCGGCCCTGGCCGTTGTTGCTTTCCTCTGCCTGACTCCCCTGCTGTGGATTGGGTTCACCCGCACGAACGATCCGTTCCTCACCCAAGGGTGGGCATCGTCGATTCGGGTACTGACGGAATTCATCAGCGGTGCGTTTGTGTACCTCGTGGTCCGGAAACTCACTCTCGAATCAGACCCGAGCCGCAACGTTCAACGAGTGGCACTGGTCATGAGTTGGAGCATCCCGCTGATCATCATTGTGATTTCGATCGGCCTTGGAAATATCGGTTCGCTGCAGTTCCCTGGGCTCCCGAACGAGGCCCCCCGCCTCTACGTGATCATCGTGCCGTTCCTGGTGGCATGGATTGGCGCTCTTGCACTCACGAACAGGGGGCCGACATCCTTCCTTTCCACCCGCCAATTGGTGCTCGGTGGATTCATCTCCTACTCCCTCTACATGGTCCACCTCGTGTGGTTCGGCCTGTGGCGAACCGGGATGTCCGCCGTCGGAATCACAGGCGGCCCGATCTATCTGCTCGGTGTCATTGGCCTGATCGTCATGGCCGTCGCACTTGCGTACCTGATGTGGCGCTTCGTCGAAGAACCCGCCCGCGAATGGATGCGTTCCAAGATCGGCGTCAAGAAGTTGCCGGTTGAAGAGGCCGCGATGGGCGTCGACATCGACCACACCAAGTCTGAAACCACTGACACAGGTGCAACAGCGAGCGAAGCGTCCGCAGGCGAAACCGAAGCAGAGACGACCACCCACGACGACGGTGCCGAGGCAGAGTCAGTGACTCGCCAGGCAGACACGTAAAACATGAACAGGCCGGACGGCACCCGGGTCGCATCGTTCAACATTCTTCATGGGCAGACCGTCAGTAGCGCCGCCGCCCATTCGACTGCCCACCTGCAGTCGCCGTCTGACGGGCCTCCGAGTGCCGCCGCACTTGTCGACGCCATCGGCGAAATTTCGCCGTCCGTCATCGGATTGCAAGAAGTCGACCGGAATCAAGAACGCTCGGGCCGAATCCACCAAACCCAGGTCGTCGCCGACGCGTTGGGAACAGACCAGTGGCGCTTTGTTCCCACCGTCGTCGGAACTCCCGGTGGCTCAGGGGGTTTCCGCGCCACGCAGGAACATGAGCAGGCGCACGAATTTGACTCTCCACACCCCGACTACGGAGTCTCATTGGTTTCGCGGCTGCCCGTCACGCAGTGGTACACGACCGTGTTTCCAGCCGCTCCCGTGTCGATGCCGCTCATGGTGCAGTCCGAGGGTCGACCCAAAGTCATCAAAGTTCGCGACGAACAACGTGCCGCG
>Ga0209175_10000879_pt1 | contig 16039 bp, 16 predicted proteins | sample JI91814C2DNA_FD_187506 | JGI IMG/M metagenome (GOLD analysis project Ga0209175, IMG submission 187506) | Wastewater effluent complex algal communities from Wisconsin, to seasonally profile nutrient transformation and Carbon sequestration -... | ecosystem: Engineered > WWTP > Effluent > Algae...
CGTCACCGACCGCCCCGGCCACGACCGCCGCTACGCCATCGACGCCCGCAAGATAGAACGCGAACTCGGCTGGCGCCCGTTTGAGACCTTCGAAACCGGCATCCGCAAAACCGTCGAGTGGTACCTCGCCAACCAGGACTGGGTCGCCCAGGTCCTGAGCGGCGCCTACCGCGAGTGGGTCGAAAAGAACTACGCCGAGCGCAACTGAACGGAAGGCATTGCAGCCATGTAGCCACGTAGCGATGTAGCGATGTAGGGGCGACTTCAGTCGCCCACAGCCGGTGACGCCAGGGTAGATCCTGCCTTTCACCTCCGCGGGCGACTGAAGTCGCCCCTACACGCACCCTACACGTACCCTGCAACGCCCTCACGCCCCACCCGCCAAGGCCCCCACCTCCTGCTCCCGACTTCCTACTCCCCATGAAAATCCTTCTCCTCGGCAAGAACGGCCAGGTCGGCTGGGAACTCCAGCGCAGCCTCGCGCCGCTGGGTCAGCTCGTGGCCCTAGACCACGACGGCGCGCCCGGCCTCTCCGGTGACTTCGCCCACCCGGAAAGCCTCGCCGCCACCGTGCGCAGCGTGGCCCCCGATCTCATCGTCAATGCCGCCGCCCACACCGCCGTGGACAAGGCCGAAAGCGAACCGGAGTTCGCCCGCGCCCTCAACGCGCTGGCCCCCTTTGTCCTCGCCCGCGAAGCCGCCGCCTGCGGCGCGCTGCTGGTGCATTACTCCACCGACTACGTCTTCGACGGCAGCGGCAGCGCCCCCAGGAGTGAGGACGCCCCCACCGGCCCGCTGTCGGTGTACGGCGCCACCAAGCTCGAAGGCGAAGAACTCATCCGCGCGAGCGGCTGCCGTCACCTCATCTTCCGCACCAGCTGGGTGTACGCCGCCCGCGGCGGCAACTTCGCCCGCACCATGCTCAGGCTGGCCGCCGAACGCGACCGGCTCACCGTCATCAACGACCAGCACGGCGCCCCCACCGGCGCCGAACTGCTCGCCGACGTCACCGCCCACGCCGCGCGCATGACCCTCGCCACGCCGGCGCTGGCCGGCACCTACCACCTCGTCGCCGGGGGCGAAACCACCTGGTACGACTACGCCCGCCACGTCATCGAATTCGCCCGCGCCAAGGGGCAGCCGATCCAGGTCGCCCTCGATGCCATCGAACCGGTGCCCACCCACGCCTTCCCGACCCCCGCCCGGCGCCCGGCCAACTCCCGGCTCGCCACGCACAAGCTCCAGGCCGCCTTCGGCCTCGTCGTACCGCCGTGGCAGCAGGGCGTGGAACGCATGCTGAACGAGATTCTGTAAATAACCGACAAAGGCCTCCACCATGCAACGCAAAGGCATCATCCTCGCCGGCGGCTCCGGCACCCGGCTGCACCCGGCCACCCTCGCCGTCTCCAAGCAGCTCATCCCGGTCTACGACAAACCGATGATCTACTACCCGCTCAGCACCCTCATGCTGGCCGGCATCCGCGACATCCTCATCATCTCCACCCCCCAGGACACCCCGCGCTTCCAGCAACTCCTGGGCGACGGCAACCAGTGGGGCCTCAGCCTGCACTACGCCGTCCAGCCCAGCCCCGACGGCCTCGCCCAGGCCTTCATCATCGGCGAAGACTTCGTCGGCAACGGCCCCAGCGCGCTGATCCTCGGCGACAACCTCTTCTACGGCCACGACTTCGGCACCAGCCTGCGCAGCTCCAGCGCCCGCAATGACGGCGCCACCGTCTTCGCCTACCCGGTGCACGACCCCGAGCGCTACGGCGTCGTCGAATTCGACAAAGATGGCCGCGCCATCAGCCTCGAAGAAAAGCCCACCCAGCCCAAGAGCCGCTACGCCGTCACCGGCCTCTACTTCTACGACAACCGCGTCGTCGACGTGGCCAAAAACCTCAAGCCCGGCGTGCGCGGCGAACTCGAAATTACCGACGTCAACCGTCAGTACCTCGAATGGGACGCGCTGGACGTGCAAGTCATGGGCCGCGGCCACGCCTGGCTCGACACCGGCACCCACGAAAGCCTGCTCGAAGCCAGCCTGTTCATCCAGACCATCGAAAAGCGCCAGGGCCTCAAGATCGCCTGCCCCGAAGAAATCGCCTGGCGCGCCGGCTGGATCAACACCGAACACCTGCAGAAACTCGCCGCCCCGCTGGCCAAGAACGGCTACGGCCAATACCTGCAACGCATCATCGAAGAGAAGGTGTTCTGATGAAAGTCATCGAAACCGCCATCCCGGGCCTCCTGATCCTCGAACCCAAAGTGTTCGGCGACGCCCGCGGCTTCTTCATGGAAAGCTACAACGCCAAGGCCTTCCAGGACGCCACCGGTCTTGACGTGAACTTCGTGCAGGACAACCACTCCCGCTCGGGCAAGGGCGTGCTGCGCGGCCTGCACTACCAGATCGAACAAGCCCAGGGCAAGCTCGTGCGGGTCACCCGCGGCAGCGTCTTCGACGCGGTCGTGGATCTGCGCAAATCGTCCCCGACCTTCGGCCAGTGGGCGGGGGTGGAACTCAGCGAAGAGAACAGCCGCCAGCTGTGGATACCGCCGGGCTTTGCCCACGGTTTCCTGGTGACCAGCGACTCGGCCGATTTCCTGTACAAGACCACCGATTACTACGCCCCGCAGTTCGAGCGCAGCCTGGCCTGGAACGACCCGACGGTGGGCGTTGAATGGCCGCTGGCCGGCACCGCCCCCCTGCTGTCCGCCAAGGATGTCGCCGGCAAGCCGCTGGCCGAGTGCGAGACCTTTGCCTGATTGGCCGGTGCGCATCCAAGCGCGTACCTGACAATTATTTCTTCGTAATGCCCGAGGACGGCGCGTGATAATGCGCGCCTGTCACTCTGCCCCTGGAGCTCCGTATGTCCCGTTCGCTGATCTACCTCGTTGCCGGCGCCCGGCCCAACTTCATGAAGATCGCGCCCATCGTGCGCGCCCTGCAAGCCCGTGCCGAGCGCTTCGAGTTCCGGATCGTCCACACCGGCCAGCACTATGACCGCGAGATGAGCGACGTCTTTTTCGATGAACTGGGCATTCCCAAGCCCGACTACCACCTTGAAGCCGGCGGCGGCAGCCACGCCACCCAGACCGCCAAGATCATGGTGGCCTTCGAGGAAATCTGCCAGAACGCCCGCCCCGACTGCGTGCTGGTGGTGGGCGACGTGAATTCCACGCTGGCCTGCTCCATCGACGCCAAGAAGCTGAATATTCCCGTGGTTCACGTGGAAGCCGGCCTGCGCAGCGGCGACATGCGCATGCCCGAAGAGATCAACCGGCTGGTAACCGACAGCATTTCCGACTGGTTCTTCTGCACCGAGCCGGCCGGCGTGGCCAACCTGCTGAACGAAGGCAAGAACAAGGACGTGGTGTTCAACGTCGGTCACGTGATGGTCGACAACCTGTTGTTCCAGCGCGACAAGCTCGACGCCGCCGACAAGACCGGCATGGCCACCGAGGCCATCAAGGCTCAGTACCCGAAGTACGGCGTGGTCACGCTGCACCGCCCGTCCAACGTGGACGACGAAGCCAACCTGCGCGGCATCGCCGGCGCGCTCAAGACGATCGCGGCCGACCTGCCGCTGATCTTCCCGGTGCATCCGCGCACCCGCGGCAACCTCGAAAAATTCGGCCTCGACCTGGGCCCCAACGTGGTGCTGACCAAGCCCCAGTCCTACATGGAGTTTCTCAACCTGTGGAAAGACGCCTCGCTGATCCTCACCGACAGCGGCGGCCTGCAGGAAGAAACCACCGCGCTGGGCATTCCCTGCCTCACCCTGCGCGAAAACACCGAGCGCCCGGTGACCGCCGACGAAGGCAGCAATGTGCTGGTGGGTACCGACCCGGTGCGGATTCTTGAAGAAGCCGCCAAGGTGCTGGCCGGCCAGGGCAAGCAGGGCCGCCGCCCCGCCCTGTGGGACGGCAAGGCCGCCGAACGCATCGTCGCCGAGCTGGATCGTCTGCTGGCCTGAGTTTCATCGGCCCAGCCAGAAAGCCGCTGCCTTGTTGCAGCGGCTTTTTTATGCCGGCGCGGGTTTGCCGGAGGGGTGCAGGGTGATGCTGACGTCGCGGATCAGGTCTTCCGGCTCGGCGGTGCCGAGGGTCAGGGCCAGTTCCAGTTCGCCGCGGATCAGGCAGTGGGCCACGCCGAGTTGCCAGCCGGCTGCGGCCGGATCGAGGCTGCGCGCAATGCCGGCAAGCCCGACGCGTGGCCTCGCCAGGCGCAGGGCAAGGCCTGGCGGTGCGCCGGTGAGATCGATCACGTTGAGTTGTTCAAAGCACGTCAGCACCGCGGCGAGGCTGCGGGCGAGCAGTGCGTCCACGGTGGCCGGATCCCTGGCCCAGGCGCGCAGTTCGAGTTCGACCCGTCCGTGGGAGCGTTCGCGGTAGCCGGCGCAGTGAGGGCCGCGGGTGCGGGCGAAAACCGGGCCGGCGGGCGTGCGAAACAGGCGCAGCGTGCGCTCATCCAGCAGCCAGGCGTCACCGCGGGCGAGGATGTGGCCAGGCGGGCAGTGGACTTCGGCCAGCTCGCCCACTGCGGCGGCGGGCAGCGGAAAGTCGAGGGGTTTGCCGGGGGCGGCCTTGAGCACCCCCTGCCAGCCGGAAAAGGCCGGTTCGCGGCCAGGGGCATCTCCTTCGCTGTGCTCGCAGTCGAGGCGCAGGGCGCACACGGCCAGCCGGCTTGGAGTGCCTTCCGCTGGTGCGGTGGCGGGGCCGGCCTGCACATCCTGTCCGGCATCGAGGCTGGCCTGAATGGCGGGTAAAAGCAGGTTTTCGATGGCGCCGAGCATGGTTCAGCTTTCTGTTGTGATGGGGCCCAGCACGCCGGCCTGGAGTTGCAGCCACGGCGTGTCGCCGGGTTCGTCCAGGGGCAGCCAGGGGCCGCCAGCCTTGCGGAAGAAGCTGCCGGTGACGGCGTCGGGGCGGTTCTCGTCGGCGTACCACAGGGCTTCGCCCTGCGTGACGGTGAACACCAGCCACCAGGGCCGGGCGGGCAGGCCGAGGGGCGCGGGCAGGCGCACACGAAACCATGCGGCCTCGGGTTCGGTGCCTGCCAGTTCAATATCCCAGGCCAGGAGGGGGGCTTCGACGGGGCCGGCGCTGCTGTCGGCGTGAAGGCTCAGGCGGCCCACGAGCTGCGCCCCGAGGGGCCGCAGGCGCAGCGCGACGCTGGAGAGCGCGATGTTCTTGGGCAGCGCGGCCAGTTGCACCGCGGCCGCATGCTGCGGGCTGCACAGGCGGGCGATGCGGCTTGCACCGGCGCCGGCGGGCAGGTGTTCGCGCTCACCCTGGCGGGGCTGGTCGGTGGGCTCGACGGGCGGCTCCGGCGGGGTGGCGGGCCGGGGTGGTGCTTCCAGTTCGGCCTCGAAGGCGACGATGCGGAGCAGCTCGGCGTTGGCGGCCCGGAGCTGCAGCGGCACCGCCGTGGCGTCCGGGTGGTCGCCCAGGTAGCGGTTGGCGGCGCGGGCCAGGCCGGGCACGTCGAGGGCGGCGGCCGGCAGCGGGCCGTCGGGGCTGAAAAAGGGCGGATCGTCGCCGATGGCCAGGCTGACAAGGCAGGGCTGGCGGGTAAAGCGCAGGCCTATCCGGCGGCCGGTGAGGGCGCCGGGAATCAGCACGCCGGTACGTTTTTCTGCGGCATCGCCCTCGATCAGCATCTCGGCCATCAGGCGCGAGGCGCACTGGGCTGGAAAACGCTGCTCGGTGCCGGCGGGCAGGGTGTCGAGGGGGGCCAGGGGCAGCCAGTTGCTGCTGCTGAACAGGCGCACGCGGGCGCCGGTCTTGCGCGCCGGGCTAAGGGCGCCGGCGGTCGGCGGCGAGGCGTCGAGGATCAGCCCGACGAGGGCGCGGGTCTGGCCCCAGTCGGCGCCGGCCCACAGCCACGGGGCGTCGGCCTTGCCCGCCATCGGGCCGGAATCGGCCACGAGCGCCGGGAATTCGGGCGTCAGTTCGCTGGCGTCGGCCGCAGCGAGCTGCAGGCGGATGCGGGCCAGGCGGCGCCCGGCCGGCACGTTCAGGCTGAGTGCCAGGCCGCTGCCGGCAGCAAAGTCGCGCCCTGCGGCGGGTTTGCCGTCGGGGGCGAGGAGGGTGGCCGCGTCGCCCACGGTGGGAGGCTCAGCGGGCCACCAGGCGCGGGCCAGGTGGGTCGGCGCTGTCGTCTTCGGGGGCAGCCGCGGCCAGCATTTCTTCGAGCACCTGGATGGCGCCGCTGATGCGCATCAGGGTGGTGCGCAGTTCGTCCTGCTTTTTTTGCAGGTCGTTCATCACGCCAACGCCGGTTTCGTATTCGGTGCGCAGTTCCTGCAGGCGGGCTTCGATCTGGGATTTCATGGGGGACTCCTGGTGGTGGCGCTCAGCGAAGGAAGACGAAGACGTCGATGATGCCGGTGTGGCCGTCGAAATCTTCGAGGGCCTTGCCGATGGTGGTGCCGGCGGAGTTGACGTCGGCGCGCATGGCGTGGCCCGGCGGGGTGGCGGAGGTGAGCAGGTCGCCCCGGCGGATCGGGCCGTTCTCGCCGCTCACCTTGCAGGGTACGCGGCCGGCGAGGGCCACCGGGTATTCTCCGGGCACAGGCTGGTGCCGTGCCGGGTCGGCGCCCAGCAGCAGGCCGGGCTGGGTGGAGACGACGCCCAGCACCAGCGGGTCGCGCACCTGCCGGCTGCGCTCTATGCCGGCTCCATCGGCGGCCAGGCTGACCACGTCGCCGGCTTCGAGCGCTTCGAGGGTGGCGAAGTTTTCGGCGAGGTCGCGGTTGCCCGTCTGCACGCCGTTCCTCGACCAGATGGTGCCTTCGGCCTCGACGTCCCAGGTGTGAATGCCGCCGCTCCAGCCGGGGGTTTTGGGCACTGGCGAGAAACCGTGGGTGCCGAGATTGCCGTTGATGAAGACGTTGTCCCACATTTTTACGACACGGTTGAGGGGCGCGCCGGTGGAGCGGCCGAGGATCATCAGGGCCTTGTAGTTGCCGCCGTCGTTCTCGATGGCGGCATAGCCGGCTGTGTTGCCGATGCCGGTGTGATTGTGGGTGGTTTCGGTGAAGTAGAGGTCGGAGCCGCCGGCGTGGATGGCGCCGCGCACGTCGAGTTTTCCGGCCGGGGCGTCGGTGCCGATGCCGACGCTGGCGTCGTTGAAGGCGCAGATCTTGCTACCCAGCGTCACCACGTTGTGGGTCTTGGAGCCATCGGCTTCGATGCGCAGGAAGCGGAATTCCTGGCCGGCGCCGTCGGCGCTCATGTGCAGGTTGACGCCGGCCCGGGCGGGGTCGAGGCGCTTCCAGGCGCCGTCGAAGTAGGTGTTCCAGCCCAGGTTGGACCAGGCGTTGCCCTTGGCGCCGGCATCAAGGGCGGTCAGCTCGCCCAGTTGCAGGCGGCAGGCGCCGGGTTTGTCGTTGCCCACGGCGAGGCGTTCGGTGATGGCGAGGCTGCCGCGGATGGTGTCGCCGTTGCGGCTGACCAGGGTTTTAATGCCGGCCAGGATGCCGTCGATCTCGGCCAGCAGCACGCGGGCGTTGACCTTGAGTTCGCCACGTACATCGAGGGCCTGCACGGTGACGCTGGCGGCAGGGTCGATGCGGCTGCCGTCGATGGCCTTTTCGCGGATGCCTTCGCGGGGAACCGGTGCGCCGTGGCCGCCGGCGTGGTCGTGGCGGGCGAGGTCTTCGCGGGTTTGCACCTGGGCTTCGTTCCAGTCGTCGGCGCGGATGATGTCGCCGGCGCTGCGCTTGACGTAGGGGTCGGGGCGGTCGGCCATGATCGTGCTCCGTCAGCTCCGGGCCGGCAGGCCGGCGCGCATTTCGTCGATCATGGCTTGTTGCTCCTTCACCGCCTGCACCAGCAGCGCGATGACGGCGGTGGTGTCGATGCCCTTCCAGCCTTCCGGTCCTGGGGAGACGGCGTCGGGCAGGGCGGCTTCGACCTCCTGGGCGATCAGGCCGACGGCCTGCCCGCCGGCCCGCCAGTCGAAGCTGACCCCGCGCAGCAGCTTGAGCTTGCCGATCGCGTCGCCGATCTCGCGGATGTTGTCCTTCAGGCGCAGGTCGGACATCACGCCGGTTTTCTCGGTCCACAGGGTCTTCGCCGCCAGCCCGCCCCGGTAGCCCGAGTTGTCGGCGTTCATCAGGCGCAGCCAGTCGTCGTTGCCGTCGTGGTCGCCAATGGCCGACAGGCGCCACTTGTCGCCCAGACGCAGCACGTCGGTCTTGAACACGCCGCCGTCGGTGTCAAAGTGCATGCGGATCTGGCCGCTGTTGGTGTCGCGGATGTACAGGTTGTCGTCCACCCCGATGTAGGCCTGGCCTTGCCAGCGGTAGAAGACGCCGTCATTGGTCAGGTGGTCGGCGACTTCCGCGCTGATGTCGATGCCGTGGCTGTAGGTGCTGCCGTTCACGTCCAGCCTGTCCCATACCGACACCCGGCGTTCGGCGCCGGCGCTGCGGTTGCCGGCCAGCATCAGCGATTTGTAGAGCTGGGTGTCGTTGCTGATCTCGGCGGTTCTGGGGTCGGGGTGGAGCTCGCCGGTCCAGGCGGAGCCGACGCGCAGCACGTTGTGGGCCGGGAAGAGGTCTGCCACCGGGGTCTGCGAGCCGTCCTGGGCCTTGGCGGAAAACAGGCGTGCGCGCAACTCGCCGCCAGTGACAAAGCTGAGCGGGTGGGCGCTTTTGGTGCCGACGATCATCCCCGGCTCGGCGCCGAAGAAGCCGGTGGTGTGGCTCATCAGGCGGGCGTCGATGTCGCCGGCACGCACCGACAGCTTGGCATGGGCGCCGCCCAGCACGTCCACCACGCGGCTCCAGCCTTCGGCGTTCTCGGGGGCTTCGGTGCCCACGCCCAGGTCGCCGGTGGTGGTGAGGCGGGCGCCGGAGAAATTGGCCAGCGCGGCCTTGATGTCGGCCAGCTGGCTGGTGCCGCTCACCTTGAGGGGGCCGGCAAGGGTGAGGCCCTTGAGCGTGAGCTTGCTCTCGGGGTCTATCTTGCTGCCGTCGACGGCCTTGTCGGCGATGCCTTCGCGGGGAATCCGGCTGGCGGCGTCGTCGCTGTGGTTGTGGGCGCGCAGTTCGCTGCGGGCGCGCACCTGCATTTCGTTCCAGTCGGCGGCGAGCATGATGTCGCCCGGTTCCTTCGGGACGTAGGGGGTGGGGGTATCGGCCATTAGAAGATCACCTCCCAGCTGAGCGTCATTTCCAGGTTTCCGGCCCGATTGACGAGCGGAAAGGTGACGCGGTTGTAGAGCACGGGTTCCATGCCCGGCAGGCTGACGACGATGCCGGCTTCCTGGAGGGCCTGGGGGTCGGCGCTGCCGGTGGGCGGCAGGGTGGCCACGACGCGGGCGATGACCCGCGGCTGGCCTTCGTAGTCGCCAATGGCAACGCTCGGAATGGTGGCGGGGGCGGCGTCCAGCTGGTCGCCGAGGGCGGTGTCGCCGGGCTGCACCTCGCCGCCCTGGCTGCCGACGGCGATGCGCAGTTCGGGGCCCTGGGCGGCACCGGTGAACAGCCGGGCCAGCAGGTCGCGGCCGGCGCGGGTGATGAGGTTGTCGATGCGGCGCTGCTCCACCACCCGTCCGGCGGGGTCGCGCAGTTCGATGGAGAGGCGTCCGGCGAGGCCGTTGCATTCCTTGATCGGCATGTCAGTTCACTCCTCGGTGGGGTGGGGCGAGGTGGGGGTGTGTTTCATCCGGCGTGGCTCCAGTCGAGGCGGGTGGTGTCGAAGACGAGCTGCAGCGAAAACGGGCCGTCCGCCGTGATGTGTTCTTCTTGCTGGCTGGCGGCGAGGCGGAAGTGGAGCTGGCCGTCGGTGACGCGGCTGTCTTCCTGCCAGCTTTGGTGCGTGGCTGCGCTGAAAGCTTCGTCCGGGGCTACGGTTTCGCGGCGGGTGGGCTCCGGGAAGTCCACCAGCGCACGCACGCCGGCAGCCGTGGCGCGGGCCACGTCGGCGCGCAGCAGCGGCAGGGCGCCGCGGGCTGCGGCGGCAATCACCCAGTCGTTCTTGGGTACGCGCAGGCGGATGCTGGCGGGCGGCCGGGTCATCCAGTCGAGGCTCAGGCTCAGGCGGGGGGCGTTGGCGGTGTCGCTTTCGCTGGTGTTGCCGGTGTCGGTCTTGCTGAAGGATTCGAACAGCACCGAGGCGTAGCGGGCGTCACCCTGGCCGATGCTGCCGTCGAGCAGCGCGAAGCGGGTGCCGTCCGTGTCGTCGTTGTCGGCGAAGCGGGAGGTGTGCACGGTTTCGGTGCTGTCGGCAAAGGCCGCGTCGGGCTGGGCGAAGGTGAGCAGCATCCAGCTGTTGCTGCCCGCGTGCAGGCGCGGGGTGACGACCCGCTGGTCGAGCACGCCGCAGCGCATGCCGCCGAAGGTGGAGGCGGGGTCGTCGAGGCGGTTGCCCCACAGGTAGAAGATGGCCGAGCTGACGTCGCGCTCGTTGCCGTTGCGGTCGACCAGCAGGGCCTGGCCGTTGGGGTGGGCCGCGCGCCAGGCGTGGTGGCCGGGCGAGTCGAAGCCGTCGAAGGGGGCGGTGTCGGCGGCGCTGACGGCGGGGTAAAGGACCAGGGTTTCGTCGGGCCGCAGGGTGCCGGCGTAAAGGGTGATCTCGCCGCTGTCGATGCTGCGCACGGCGGGGTAGGCGGCGGGCTGTTCGCGCACGGTGAGGCTGAGCACCGGGCGGTCGGGGTGCAGGCTGGGGTTGGGCACGCTGAAAACGCGGCGCAGGCGGGGGGCGGGTTCGGTGTGCCGGGCGGCCAGTACGGGGTTTTCGGTGAGCCAGGCTTCGACGACGGCCTTGTTGCGGTTGGGGCAGGGGGTGCTGTCCTTGCCGCCGCAGGCTGCGCAGCGTTTGCGGGTGCCGGGCGGCATGCCGAGGGCGAAGGTGCTGTCCTGGCGGCGCTGGAGGCGCGGGCAGGGTTCGGCGCCCAGGTCGGCAATGGCCAGCGAGAGCAGCGCCCGTGGCGTGGTGAGGCCGCCGGTGCGCACCCGCGCGGTGACCTGCAGGCGCTGGCGGAAGATCTCGCCGGGCTCCGGGTCGAGCACCGCCTGAAAGCGTGCCAGCGCGGCCGGGGCGGCCTCGGCGGCGGTGTCCGGATCCGGCCCCGCGATGAAGCCGGTGCTGTCGTCGGCAAGCCGGAAGCGCAGGCCGGGAAACTGGGCGGTGAGCTGCGCGGCCGGGTCGGGGGCGGGCTGGCCCTGGCGGGGGCGCCGCCATTCGGCGCCGATCAGCTCGTCCAGAGCGTCGGCAAGAGGGGCGGCGTGGTCGAAGCGCACGTCCAGTTCGCCGCTGCCGGTTTTCTCGTAGCCGGCGTGGCGAACCCTTGGTGGCAGGCGCTCGACCTGCAGTAAGCGGCCCAATCCTTCCAGGGCGCTGGGCGACTCCGGGTCGGGCTGCTGCGGGCTGGCGAGGCCGGCCCAGCGGTCGTACTGCACGCGGGTCAGGGCGTCGTCGAGCCGGGAGAGGGCGGCGGCCATGCTGTCGATGACGGCGCCCACTGCGCTGTTGCCGGGCTGCGCGGTGTAGATGCGCGGCAGCAGGCCGAGCAGGCGCTCGCGGCGCAGGCGCGGGTCAGCCATCGCCGCTCTCCACGCGCAGCGTGACATTGCGCTGCACGGGCTGTTCGCGGGTGCCCAGCCGGGCCACGCCGGCGTCGCCGTCCAGCTCTTCGGCCAGGCCGTCCCGGTCGTGGGTGACGGTGACGCGCAGGCGAACGATGGCGGATTGCGGCACCACGCCGGTTACGGCGGCGCGCACGTCGGTGTAGGTGATTTCGGCGGGTGTTTCCGGCGCGGCGCGGCGGGCGGCCTTGTCGAACACATCCTTGATGGCGCTGGTGATGCGGGCCTGCAGGCCGCTGGTGGCGCTGCCGGCAACGAGGGTGAGGGTGGTGTCCACCCACAGCGGGGTTTGCGGCGGCTCGAGGCTCAGGCGCAGCGGCAGGGCTTCGACGTAGAGGCCCATGCGCTCGCCGGGGCCGGCCAGCACGTCGCCGTTGCCCAGCAGCGAGCGGAAAGCCACCGATTCCAGCCCGGCGCCGTTCGTCCACATAAAGGGTTCCAGCAGCGGGCGCTGGCCGGTTTTCTCGCAGCCCACCACCGCGTCGTGGCCCAGCAGCAGCGAGCGGATCTTGGCGTCGCGCACGGCTTCGCCCACCTTGAGCTTGCCGAAATAATCGGCCAGCACGCCGCCGAGGTGTTTCTCGATGTCGGCGTGTTCGCGTTCGGAGAGCGCGGCATTGAGGGTGAGGGTGGCGGTGATCTGCACGAAGACCGGCGTGGCCGGGCCGCAGCGCAGCACGATGCCGGCCGGGCGCACGTCTTCGAGGCGAATCCGCACTTGTTCGAGCAGATCGGCCGGAATGTCCCGGTCGCCCAGGATCACTTCCACCTCGCCGGGCCGCCCGCCCGGGTTTTCAACCACCTGCACCTCGTTGATGCCGAGGCTGCGGGCGGCCTGCTCCAGCGCCGACACGGTGCCGGTGTTGGAGGATTGCACCAGCCGGCGGGCGCGGGCGCGCAGCTCCTCGTCGGTTTCTTCACGCTGGCGCAGCACCAGGTCGCCGGGGTTGCTCACGTTGTCGATGCCGGCGATGGGCCGCGGCAGGGTAGCCAGGGCGCCGGCCTTGACCGCCGCGCCGCCTGGCTCCACGGCCCGCACGCCCACCGCTACGCTGCGCTCGCCCTTGTCGAGCACGGCGTTGGCGGAGGTGGCAAAAAGCGGCACATCGCGCCCGGCAACGAGGGTGCCCAGCGGAATGTGGATGTCCTCGGGGGCGGGCTGGCCGCGGCTGAAGTGGGCCAGGCCCTCCAGGTGGCCGCCGCGCTGGCGTTCGATGCCGAGCAGCGCCACCACGTTGTCGAGCGCCGGGCCGCTGGCGCTATCGAGGTAGGCGTTGCGATACACCGAGTCGAGCTGCTCGTAGCACACCGCCAGCTCGCGGGCGAAGGCCTCGGCCAGGGTGCGCACCACGCTGCCTTCATTGGCGTCGGTGAGGGCGAGGCGCCCGCCCATGCCGGAGCCGATGTCGGCCAGAAGGGCGTCCACCACTTCGGCAAAACCCTTTTTGAGGAAAACCCGTTCAAGTGCCATCGACATGCACCTCCAGGCTGGCTTCCTGTCCGGTCACCGCGCGGACGCGGGCGAGCACATCCACGCCGTCGCGCCGGGCGTCGTGGGGCGTGACACTGACCTGCAGCACTTCTTCGACCCGCGGGTCGCGCAGCAGCTCCTGGCGCACGTAGCGGCGCAGCAGTTCGAGGTTGGCCCGGTCCAGCGGTTCGCCGATCAGGTCGCGGATACGGCTGCCGTAGCGCGGGTGGGCGAGGCCGGCCAGCTCGCCCCGGTCCACCAGCAGGCGCAGGGTGAGCGCCTGGACGAGGTTTTCGAGGCCCTCGACGGTTTCGAGATCCTGCAGTCCTGCCGCCAGGTCGGCGCCTTCGCTGCCGCGGGCGAAGACGAGGCGCAGATCGGTGCCGAAGGGATCATGGGCCATCAGCGTGTCCTCACATCAGCCGGCCGGGCCCGGCGCTGGCGCCCGGCGGGCAGGGGATTCCCGGCGACACCATGGCCTGTGCCGCGAACTGGGTGAGGGCCAGGTCGACGCCCTGGGCCAGCGCCTTGCCCAGGTCGGGTGCGGCCTCGCCGGCGATCCCGTTCTGCTGCAGGAGGCCGTTGGCGATGCCTTCCAGCGGCGAGGCGAGCGGCACCGGCTGGAGCATGCCCGGCGCGGTGCTGACAAAGCCGGCCACCGCGATGCCGGGCATCACCATGGTTTGGGCGCAGAACAGCGCAATGCCCTGGGCGATGGTGCCGGCGATGGCCTTGGCGAGGCCGTCGGCATCTTCGCCGCGCAGGCCCTGGGCCTGGCACTGGCTGCTGGCAAGGCCTTCGAGCTGCGATGCACCCGGCCCGCCGGCTGGCGGCGGCATCAGCTTGCCGGGGCCGGCGCTGGCGCCGCTGCCGGTGATCGGATCGGCCGCCACCGGGATGCCGGGCATCACCATCGCCTGGGAGAGAAACATCGTGAGGGCCTGGCCGGTGGTGTTGGCAATGGCGGCGGCGAGGCCGGGGATGTCCTCGCCCTGCAGGCCGGCGCCTTTCAGAAAGCCGCTGGTGGGGGATTCGATTTGCGAGGCGCCGGTTGCGGGCATGGTTTCAGGCCTTGGCTTTGACGGTGCCGGATGGAACCAGCGCCTTGCCGGTGAAATAGCACTTGTGGGATTTCTCGGTAATCACGCCGGCGCCGTCCTTGCCCAGATCGACATTGCCGGAGGCGTCCAGCGTGAAATCGGTGCATTTGATCGTGACCTTGCCCTTCACTTCGATGGCGAGATCCGCCTCGCCCAGCACTTCGACGTTGCCGTCCTTCCTGACCGTGACGACCGTTTTGCCGGCGGTCACGATGCAGGATTCTTCCTCGTCGATGGCAAAGCTGCTCACCCCGTCGGCGGTGGCAAACACGTGCCACTCCTTTTCCTTGTGGAGTGGCGGGTTGATCTTCTCGGAGTACAGCCGGCCCACCACCACCGCCCGGTTCGGGTCGCCGCCCACGTAGCACAGCAACACCAGATCGCCCACCTGCGGCGCGCTCGCCATGCCCACGTGGGGCGTGGCGATGGGCACCTTGCGCAGTTCCAGCCCGCCCTCGCGCAGCTGGACCGTGCATTCGTGGTTGTTGCCGTCGTCCGCCCCGGTGTGGGGGAAGACGCTGGTCACCACGGCCAGCTCGCCGAGCCGCAGGCTGCGCAGCTCGTCGCGGACCACCGCACGGATGATGTCGATCGGGTCGCTCACGATGGCTTTCTACTTGGGCAGTGCGTCGGCCTTGAAGCGCTTGGCGCGCTTGAGGTTCTTGGCGTCGAAATCCAGGTGGAACAGGCGGTTCAGCGTTGCGTTGTCGAGCTTGCCGGAGACCGGGATCTCGTTGATCTGCTGGAAGGCGCGCAGCCGGCCGGCAAATTCGTCGCCAAAAATCTTGCGGTCGGGAACGGCGGGCGTGGCGTAGCCGAGGGCTTCGAGAATGCTGTTGGCGTCCTGTACGTCGATGCCGGCCTTGTCGGTGGAAAAATCCAGTTCCCACACGTTTTCCACGTTCGGGGCCTCACCAAACTTGCCTACCGACTTGGCCGGCAGCTTGTCGGTAGCCACGGCCCACAGGCGGCGGACGCCGAGGCGGTTGACGTCCAGCGACGAAACGCTGGCGCCCTTGCCGAAGTTCTGCAGCCGGAAGCTCTGGTCGAAGCCGAATTGCAGCAGGCGCAGCTTGCCGGTGCGCTCCAGCACGATGTGGCTCTCGGTGGTGGCGCCCAGCTTGGCTTCGTCGAGGGGCGCCTGTTCGATGGACAGCAGTTTGTAAAGCGCCGCGCCGATCACCTTGAGGTCTTCCGGTTCGGGCACCTTGTCGGCGATCTGCACGATCTTGTCGATGATGTTGGCCACGTCGGGAATCGGTGAGTCGGGGCTCGGATCCTGGCCGACGGCCACCTCCAGCGAGTTGATGAATTCCTTGCTGGTGGCGGTCTTGATGAATTCGGCGGAGACCTCGACCAGCGCCTTGGCGGCGTCGCCCTGGATCAGCAGGTCGTTGGCATCGAGGGTGAAGCGCTGCAGGTAGGCGACGGCCAGGGTGAGGACGTCCATCGCCTTCATCACGCCCTTGGCGATGGCGTCGTCGCGAAATTCGCGTACCCGCACCACGCGCACCCAGCGGGGCGCCTGATCCTGGCGCTTGCTGCTTTCGAGGCCGATGCGTACGCCGTCGAGCAGGATGGCGACGGCGCGGAAGGGGTTGTCGGCGCGTCCGTCGGACGTGGCGGGAAGTGTGTCAGCCATGATCGTTATCCTTCAGAAAGGGCGGCGCCGGAGGCGGTGGGCGCTGCGGGGTTGGCGGGGGGAGTGGGCGCCTTGAGCGCCTTGAGGGATGCGGACAGGCGGTCGAGGGCTGCGATGAGACCGCGCCACTCACCGGGGGCGAGCATTGAAACGGCGCCTTCGGCCACGTCGATACCCATGTCGAGCACGCCGGAAACCTGCTTGAGCGGGCCGGATACATTGCGGG
>Ga0209175_10000881_pt1 | contig 16022 bp, 10 predicted proteins | sample JI91814C2DNA_FD_187506 | JGI IMG/M metagenome (GOLD analysis project Ga0209175, IMG submission 187506) | Wastewater effluent complex algal communities from Wisconsin, to seasonally profile nutrient transformation and Carbon sequestration -... | ecosystem: Engineered > WWTP > Effluent > Algae...
GAGCGGCTCGGTGCGGCGGTGGCGTTGATGATCCAGCGCGGCGGCGAATGGCTGCCGTCGTCGTAGAGGCTGTTCAGGCCGGCAAAGCTCATCCGCGCGGGATCGGGCCGGAGGCGCAGCTCGCCGTTCTGCCCCGCGATGCCGCCCTCGTCCGGGCCCCGCGCTGTGTAGGTGGACAGATCGGACTGGCCGTCTTCGGTCACGAAGTGCTTCACCGCGCCCACCTGCGCGGCCCAGCCCGCATCGCCTTCAAGCGCCCTGGCGTCGAGGGGCTCGAGGCCGTAGGCCATGCCGATGCCCTCGCGATACACCATGCGCGAGGGCGACAGGTTGATCGGCCAGTCGAAGATCGTGTTGGCCAGCCAGGCAATCGGCAAGGACAGCATGTGCACGGAAGCCAGCGCCGCGGTGCTGGTCGTGCTGCGAATGCCTGCCCCCGGCGTGTTCTTGAACTCGCAGCGCTGCCAGGTGAGGATGTCCGCATGGCAGCGCACAAACTGGAGATTGCGCGTTTCGGGCCGGGTCTCGTTCCAGTAGCGACGCGCCCGGGCTTGGGCGGCCGCAAAATCTTCCGACCCGTCGTTGTCGCCGGCCCGAACGGTGGCCGGGCAAAACAGCGTTTCGACCGCGACCCCGCGCTCGCGGGCTTCGGCCTGGATGAGCCGCCCGTCGTCGCCGGAAAGCACGCCCTCGAGATGGGCCGGAATGCAGTCGCGAAAATAGCGCGTGACCTCCCGCGATTGATCCAGCGATGCCGGCGTGGCCTCGCCCGCCAGCGGCCGGTTGCGGATCAGCCGGGAGTACAGATAGAAGGCGGCGTAGCTGCCGCCGGACACCGACGACACCGCGTCGGACTGCCAGAACAGCGCATTCGAATAGCGCGTAGGGTCGGCACTCAGCGCGAGCGGGGTGGTCACTGCCGCGCCCAGCACGCCAAGGGCGAACGAGGACGCCTTGGTGCCGCCGCCCGCCAGCGTAATGGCGATGCGGCGGTCCGGCGCGTCGGCGGTGGGCAGCGGAATGGCCGGCCGGCAGGCGGAATCCTCGGCGCCGGGCCGCGTCAGCGCATCGGCATGGGCAAGCAGCGGAAGGGTGAGTGCGGCGGCGCACAGCAGGCCGGTCAATCTGGAACGTTCCACGGCAGTCTCCCGAACAGCCGGCGCGGCAGCGTTGCCAGCCGGGCAGCCAAAAAACATATTGGCATATCTACCAAACTAGACCATGGACCGGCAGCCCGCCTTGGCCTTAGTGCTCCTTGCCATCCACCCGCGGCGCGATCAGGCGCGGCAGCAGGCGCGCGCCGAGGATCGTGAAGCACAGAAACCAGCCGCCCGCCGAAAGATGCACCCAGCGGCCATACATGTCCGGCATGAACTGCGGCAGCACGATACGCACCACCAGCGCTGTCAGCATGATCCAGATCAGCAGCTTGTCGCCGGCATCAAAAACCACCTTGCGGCCGGTGTGGCCCTTGGAGATGCGCACCAGCATCGGCGGAATGATCAGGCCCATCACGCCGAAGGTGAAAAGATGCACCGACACGCTGCCAACCCACATCGGCGCCCACACGATGCCGGCCAGTTCGAGCAGCAACTGGCCGACGATGGCGAGATAGCCCAGGTACATCACCGCCAGGTCGATGCGCGTCATCGCGAGGCCGGGTTTCCAGCCGGCAAAGCGCACCAGCAGCAGCACCGCGCATACCAGCAGCAGCACGCCCGCCAGCCAGGCCGGCATCCAGGCCTGGAAAACCAGCGTCAGCGCCGACAGTTTGATGGCCGCATCGAGCCGCGGGTCGCGCAGCAATTCGGCCTGGAATACGCCCTTCATGAACTGGGTGAGTGTGCGCTCCAGCATCACCAGAAAGGCCATGCGGAACAGGCCGATCGCCATCGTCCAGCCTGCCTGAAAGTGCCCGGTGTCGAGAATCAGCAGTTTGGCGGCGAGAAAGGCCGGCAGCACGAAGAGAAAGAAATAGTTGTCGCGGAAGGAATCCTGCTTGTGATAGCGCAGCAGCGTCCACAGCAGCATGACGACGATGCAGCCGAGAAAGGCCAGGTTTGACAGCCAGAACAGCCAGCCCGGCCAGGCACCGCCGAAAGCCATGCCGACCCGCTCAAACCCCCAGGCGGCCGCCAGCCCGATCAGCGCGGCACCATGGTAGCCGCGCACCTGCACCCAGTTTTTGGTGGAGGTGAGCAAAAAGCCGCCGATCACCGCCCAGCCAAAGCCGAAGAACATTTCGTGGGCATGCCACTGGACCGGCGAGAAGCGCCCCGCCGGCGCCGGCAGCACGTCGGTAAACATCAGTGCCCACAGCACGGGCAGGCTCAGGCCCGACAGGCAGGCGAGCAGGAAGAACGGCCGAAAGCCGACGAGCCAGACAGGGTGGGCTGAAAATTTCATGGGCGTTCCGGAAAGCCTGCGCCCGCCGACGCCTTCGCCGACGGTTCGCCAAGCCTACGCCGGCCGGCCCGCCGCAACCTTGACCCGGAACAGGTCAGTCGTGGCGCCCGTGCCCGTGGCCGCCCCCCTCGTTGCCCCGGCCACCGCCACGACCGCCGCGATCGCCACGCTCGTCGGCGCGCTCGCGACGATCGTCCTGGCGCTGTTCGCGGTGATCACGGCGATCATCTCGGTGATCGTCGCGGCGGTCATCGACACGCTGCTCGCGGCGCTCTTCGTAACGCTCGCCGCGCGGTGGCGCTGCGGGACGATAATCGGGCCCCGGACGATAATCGGGCCCGGAGCGGTAGCGCGGGGCATAGACGTCGCGGTACCAGCTATCCTGGACAAAATAGACCGGCCGCCCGCAGGCGTCATAGCGACTGCAGTGCTTGCGCCAGTTCTTGGCGTGACCGGGCGGCACGCGAAGGTACAGGGGCTGGGGCGCGTAATCCCGGGTCGCCGGCTGGATGACGACCGGCTGCGGGTACATCAGCACCGGCCGCGGAAAATTGCCGATGTCCAGGCGTCCATAGAAATTGGGGTCGCCGATGCTGATCGACACGCCGACATCGGCAGCCTGCGCGCCCTGGGCAAGAGCCCCCAGCAGCACCGCACAAAGAACTCGTTTCATCGCCAAAATCTCCCGCTGATTGCTTGTCGAATGGCCGCAAGGGCCTGCGGGAAGCACGATAACACCCGCGTTCCGCACAAGACGCGACGCCTGACACGCCCATCGTGCGACAAGCCCCGCCAGCGTGCTGCAATCGACGGTAAGCCGTTGCGTCGCGCTCAGGGCGCGCTGTCGCCGAACACGCACACCTGGTCACGGCCGCCGTGCTTGGCGTCGTACATGGCGCTGTCGGCGTGGAGCAACAGGCCCGCATCGTCGCTGCCATGGTGGGGATAGACGGCGATGCCGATGCTCGCCGAGACATCGAGCGTCAGCCCTCCCAACCGGAAAGGCTCGCCGATGGCATGACGGATCTTCTCGGCCACCCGGAGCGCGTCGTTTTCGGATTCCACGTGGGGCAGCAGCACCACGAACTCGTCGCCGCCAAAGCGCCCGACGGTGTCTGACTCGCGCACGCACAGGCGCATGCGTTCCGCCGCCTCGCGCAGCAGCAGGTCGCCCACCGCGTGGCCGTAGATGTCATTCACCGGCTTGAAGCGGTCGAGATCGATGTACAGCAGCGCAACCCGGTGCAGGTTGCGACGGGCAGCCGCCAGGGCCTGGCGCAGGCGGTCGGTGACCAGGGCCCGGTTCGGCAGGTCGGTGAGCATGTCGTGCTCGGCCATGTAGGCAATGCGCGCCTGGCTCGCCCGGCGCTCCGAGATATCCCGGCTGACGCCGTGCAACTCGATGCGCCCGGTGCGGGGATTGCGGCAGAAGGTGGTCACCATTTCGACCCACACCGTGCCACCGTCCTTGCAGGGCAGTTCTGCCTCGTCGGTGTAAAAGCACTCCTGCCCCCCCACAAAAGCCTCGATGCGCTGCCGCACCAGGCTGCGGATCAGCTCTATGTCCTCGCTGCGGAACATGCCTTCGATCGGCGTGGCTAAAAGCTCCTCGGGCTTGTAGCCACGCAGGCGCTCAACAGAGGGGCTGATGTAGATGAAGTCAAGCGTCTCGGTATCCACCGTCCACACCACATCCTTCATCGTTTCGGTCAGGAGGCGGTATTTCTCTTCGCTGGCCTGCAGCTTTTCGGCCGCCTGCTGCGCCTCGACCACGCTGCGGTGGAGGCGCCGGTTGATATGGTGGATGTAGGCCGCCATCACACTGACCAGGGCGATCAGGGCCACGGCCCAGGCCAGATAGATGCGCAGCCCCTTGAGATCGGCGTCAAGCCGGGAGCTCTGGGCCGGGGAGTACAAGAAGCGGCTGAAATCGAAGCCCGGCGGCAGCATGCCGATCCCGGAATAGGTGTCGGCAATGTGCTGCCAGCGGTCGGTGCTCATGTAGCCGATCTCGATGAGATCCGGACGAATCAGCGGAATCATCTGGCGGGCTTCGAAGTGATAGAACTCCAGCGGGTGTTCGCTGGAATATCGCGCATGGATCAGGGCCGCGATTTCTTCGGGGTGATCCATCGCGTAACGCCACCCGCGCAGGCTCGCCTCGCGAAAGGCACGCACCTGCTCGGGGTTCTTCTCGAGCATGCCCTCGGAGGTAAACAGGTTGTCGCCATAGAAATCGATGCCGGCCGAGCGGGGTGTAAACACCGTGTATTCAAGGCGCGCCGCATCGAGGTAGAAGGACTCGTTGGACGAATAGGCCGAGATCACATCGACCTTTCCGTCGATCAGATCCTGCGGGTTGAAACTGTGCTCGACCCGGTGCAGCCGATCAACCGGAATCCGCTCGATGCGCAGGTAGGCCAGCAGCTCTTCGGCCCCGCGCTCGATCATCACCCGCTTGCCGACCAGATCGTGGATGGACTGCATGGCCGACTCGCGGCGGGCGATGTACACCTGCGGCGAATGCTGGAAAATGACGGCCAGCGCCACCACCGGCTGGCCTTCCTTGCGGGTGATCAAGAGGCCGTTGGAGCCCACGCCGAACTCGGCCTTGCCCGAGACAACCTGCCTCACCACATCCAGCCCGGGGCGCGCCTCCGCGAAGCGGACGCTGAGTCCGGCATCGCGGTAATAACCCTGCGCCTCGGCCGCGTAATAGCCGGCAAACTGGAAACCGTGGCGCCACTTGAGCTGCAGCGTCACGGGCGTCTGAGCCAGGCTCGACGCCGCAAAGCCGAAAAGCAGCAGCAGCACCGCAAGCCTGAACAAGGCGCAGCACCGGGCAGCACTTGTGGTTCGGCGGATTGACGGCATCTCGCAAATTTCCGACTGGTCAGTCTTCAAGTATAGCCACCACCCGACATTCCAGTGCAATACGAGCCTCCGGGCGGCGGGCCTGCGGCCGACAGCCGGACAGCCCCGTCCACTCCCGCGCAAATCACGATTTTCATGACGCGGCGCCGACGCGTTTCCGCTAAGTTCTGCCCAAGCGTCCGTAGCCGAAACGGACAAGAAACAGACCACGGAGACACCCGCCATGCCCCCCCGCTTCCAGCCCACGGCCCTCGCCACGGCCCTCGCCGCCCTCGCAGCGGGCCCGGCCTGCGGCGCCGACACCGCGCCGCTCACTCTCAATCCGGTCGTCGTCACCGGCAGCCGCGCTGAGGCCGCCAGCTTCGACATGCCGGCCGCCATCGACGTGCTCGACCGGGACCAGATCACCGCCGGCCAGCCCCGCGTGAATGCCTCCGAAGCCCTCGCTGCCGTGCCCGGCGTGATCGCCAACAATCGCCAGAACTACGCCCAGGATCTGCAGATTTCCACCCGCGGCTTCGGCGCCCGCTCGGCCTTCGGCGTGCGCGGCGTCAAGCTGGTTGCCGACGGCATTCCCGCCAGCATGCCCGACGGCCAGGGCCAGGCCGCCACCTTCAACCTCGACGTGGCCGAGCGCATGGAAGTGCTGCGCGGCCCCTATTCGGCCATCTACGGCAACCACGCTGGCGGCGTCATCCAGCTGTTCACCCGCGAACCCGAGGCCCGGCCCAGCGTCGAGGGCGGCTTTGCCGCCGGCAGCTACGGCACCACCAAGGCCGATCTCACCGCCCAGGGCAAGCTCGACGGGCTTGGCTACGTGATCAACGCCTCGCGCTTTTCCACCGACGGCTACCGCGACCACAGCGCCGCCACCCGCGAACAGGCCTTCGCCAAGATCACCGCCAGGCCCGACCCCGACAGCAAGCTCACCTTTGTCGTAAATGGCCTGTGGCAGCACAACACGCAAGACCCGCTCGGCCTCCGGTGGAGCACCGCCCAGGCCAGCCCGCGCAGCGTCGAGGCCGCCGCCCTCACTTACAACACCAGGAAGAGCATCGACCACCTGCAGGGCGGCGTCGCCTACGAACGGCGCCTCGGGGCCGATCTGCTGCAGGTGTCGGCCTACGCCGGCCAGCGCAGCGTGATCCAGTTCCAGTCGATCCCGCGCGCCGTGCAGCTCGCCAACCCCGGCCACTCCGGCGGCATCATCGATTTCGACCGCAACTTTTACGGCATCGGCGCCCGCTACATCGCCGTGCGCGAGGCGGCCGGCGGCAAGCTGACCACCACCGTCGGCGTCGACCTCGACAGCAGCACCGACCAGCGGAGCGGCTACCAGAACTTCACCAGCGCCACGGCCCTCGGCGTAAAGGGCACGCTGCGCCGCAAGGAAACCGACACCGTCGAGAGCCTCGACCCCTACATCCAGGCCGAATGGGCGCGCGGCGACTGGGCCTTCACGGCGGGCCTGCGGCACAGCAACGTCAAGTTCAAGGTGGCCGACGAATACATCACCGCCGACAACGGCAACGACAGCGGCAGCCGCAGCTACCGGCGCAGCACCCCGATGCTCGGCGTGGTGTACAAGCTCAACCCGGCAATCAACCTCTACGCCAGCGCCGCGCGCGGCTTCGAGACGCCTACCCTCAACGAAATGTTCTACGCGATTCCGCCCGCCGGCGGCTTCAACTTCGGCCTCAAGCCGTCGCGCAGCCAGCACTTCGAGATCGGCGCCAAGGCCTTCGTCGGCGCGGCCAGCCGCGTGAATGTAGCGCTGTTCCAGATCGCCACCGAAGACGAACTCGTGGTGGCCGCCTCCGCCGACGGCCGCACCAGCTATCGCAACGCCGGCAAAACCCTGCGCCAGGGCGTCGAGGCCTCCTTCGACACCGCCTGGCAGCGCAATCTCAGCAGCCGCTTCGCCGTGTCGCACCTGCGCGCGATCTACGACGAGGCCATCAGCGCCAGCGTCCCGGCCGGCAACAGCCTGCCCGGCATTCCGCGCACCACCCTGTTCGGTGACCTGGCCTGGAAGCCGCTGCCCGGCATCACCGCCACCGTCGAGGCCATTTACCGCAGCCGGGTGTTCGTCGAGGACACCAACAACGCCGCCGGCACCGACGCCAAGCGCCCGGCTCCCGCCTACGCCATCGCCAACCTGCGCCTCACCGCCGAACAACGGCTAGGCCACTGGCGCCTCACCGAATTCGCCCGCATCGACAACCTCTTCGATCGCCAATACATCGGCTCGGTAGTCGTCGGCGACGGCAACGACCGCTACTACGAGCCGGCCCCCGGCAGGAGCGGCATGGTCGGCGTCAACGCCCGCTACACCTGGTAAGACACTGAACGCTTCGCAACACCCGCAAAGTGCGGTCTTCCCCGGCAACGGGGAGGCCGCACTTTTTTACGTGGCAAAGCACCCTTGCCGGGGCAAAGCGGGCCGTCCGAGCCCATCCGCCCCCGACAAACGTATTGCGAATCGTTCTCACTATCATTACAATTGTTTCCGGATCTTTCGGGCAAGCCAGCCGCAGAACGCGACAGCCAATCAGCAAGCCAGCCTCAGGTCATGACCCCAAACCGCCCCGCTTCGGGGCGAAATCATCTCCGGAGGCCTCCTTTGGCACACAAGAAAAACCGTCGCCGACAGCCGTCGGCCCCCCGCCCCCAAGCCGCACAACCCGTTATTTCCGCCGAGTGCGCCATGTTGCCCCTGGGCGCGCTGATGTTTGCCGCCTCGATGAGCGGCTGGGCCCAGTCGCCCGCCAGCGATGCCGACGACGACACCAAAACGCTCAAGCCGGTGGTCGTAAAGGCCGCCGCCGAAGCCGAGCCCCAGGGCAAGGACAGCCTGCGCACCACCACCACGCGCATCGGCAAGGGCAAGCAGCAACTCCGCGACATTCCCCAGTCGGTCACCGTGGTCACCGAAAAACTGCTGGACGACCGCAAGATCGACACGGTGAAGGAAGCCCTCAAGATGACCTCGGGCATCACCTTCCTGGCGGCCGAGGGCGGCGAGGAAGACGTGCGTCTGCGCGGCTTTCCCGTCAACACCACGGGCGATCTGTTCATCGACGGCATGCGCGACCCGGCTTTCTACGACCGCGACACCTTCAACATGGACCGCATCGAAGTGCTGCGTGGCTCCGCCTCCATGCTCTTCGGCCGCGGCTCCACCGGCGGCGCGGTCAACCAGGTCAGCAAACAGGCCCGCCTCATCGACCAGAACCAGGTGGACGTCACCCTGGGCAGCTACCAGTACCGCCGCGTGGTGGCCGACGTCAACGTGAAGACCGGCGACGACTCGGCCCTGCGCATCAACGCCATGCGCACCGTCGCCGACAACAACGGCGCCGGCACCAGCCTCGACAAGTACGGCTTTGCCGCCGACTACCGCTGGGGCATCGGCACCCGCGACGAGTTCGAGGTGGGCTTTTTCTACCTGAACAACGACAACGGCATCAACTACGGCCTGCCCTACGTGCGCAAAAGCGCCACCAATGCGGCACTGACCACCATTCCCGTCGACCCGTCCAGCTATTACGGCCTCTCCAGCGACTACAACCACGGCTCGGCCGGCTATGCCAGCTTTGCCCACACCCACCGCTTCTCGAGCGACACCGAACTGGTCACCAGGATCAGAAAGGGCGACTTCAACCGCGACCAGCGCGCCAGCACCGTGCGCATTGCCGGCGCGGCCCTCCAGCCCGGCGGCATTGCCGCCACCCGCGAAAACTTCAGCAGCGCCACCGTGCTCACCCGCGGCACCCAGAACAAGATCCAGAGCATGGAGAACCTGTTCGCCCAGAGCGACCTGTCCACCCGCTTCGAAGCGCTCGGGGTCAAACATGAAGTGCTCACCGGCGCCGATTTCGCCTGGGAGAAGAAGATCGTCCGCGGCGCCCGCAACGCGGCCCAGGGCGGCATCGACATCACCAAGCCCACCACCACCATCGGCGCAGGCGGCGGAGGCCGGGTGGACGAAACGGCCCGCATCATCGCCAAGACCAGCGAATTCGAGAGCATCGCAGCCGGCGTCTATGCGCAGGATCTGGTCCAGTTGGCCGAGCACTGGAAGCTTCTTGCCGGCCTGCGCTACGACGGCATGTCGGCGCAGTACGACAGCTTCAACCTCACCACCAGCGCCGTCACCCACTACCAGCAGGCCATCTACAAGGCGAGCCAGCGTTTCGGCGTGCTCTACCAGCCGAGCGACCGTCACTCCTTCCACCTGTCTTACGGCACCTCGTTCAACACCTCCGGCGACACCTACTCGTACAGCGCGCAAAACGTGAACACGCCGCCCGAAAAGAGCATGAACCTGGAACTCGGCGCCAAGATCGACTCCGCCGACCGCCGCATGAGCAGCCGCTTCGCCCTCTTCCGCGGGGTCAAGCTCAACGAGCGCAACACCGACCCGCTGCTCAACATCGCCGTGCTGTCCGGCAAGCGCCACGCCACCGGCTTTGAAACCGATCTCGTCGGCAAGATCACCCCGCGCTGGGAAGTCTATGGCTCCTACACCTGGATCTGGGACGCCGAGATCGACAAGGGCGCCGAAGGTGCCGAAGGCCGGGGCGCCCGTCCGTCGCTGATTCCCAAGCACCAGGGCTCCCTGTGGAGCAGCTACCAGGTCACCGAAAAGCTGCGGCTCGGCGGCGGCGCCAACGCCCGCACCCGGATGACGCCCAACCGCAACCCGGCCGGCCTGTACTCCGACGGTTACATAACTTTCGACGCCCTGGCCGAGTACGAGGCGATCGCCGACAAATTGACCCTCAAGGCCAACCTGACCAACCTCACCAACAAGTTCTACGCCGACTCGCTGTACGCCAACGGGCATTACGTGCCGGGTGTCGGGCGAACGGTCTACCTGACCGCCAGCGTGAAGTTCTGATCAACCGCGAGGGGCCCGCCCAACCCAGCCGAGCCCCTCGCGCTTTTCCCCCTTCGACACCATGCTCCTGCAAATCCCCGACCTCCTCAGCGCCGACGAAGTCCGCCAGGCCCGCCAGCTGCTCGAGGGCGCCTCGTGGGCCGACGGCCGCGACAGCGCCGGCCCCCAGGCCGCGACCGTCAAGAACAACCAGCAATTGCCCCACGACGCCCCCGCCGCGCGGGCGATCCGCAGCCTGGTGCTGGCCGGCGTCGAGCGGAATCCGCTCTTTCTCACCGCCGCCCTGCCCAAGAAAATCTTCACCCCGCGGATCAACCGCTACGGCGGCGACACCCCCTTCTACGGCGCCCACGTGGATAACGCCATCCGCTTCACCGCCGACGGCGAACGCGTCCGCACCGACGTCTCGTGCACCGTGTTCCTCTCCGACCCCGACGAATACGACGGCGGCGAACTCCAGGTGCAGGACACCTACGGCAGCCGCGGCGTCAAACTGCCCGCCGGACACGCCGTGCTCTACCCCGGCACCAGCATCCACCAGGTCAGCCCGGTCACCCGCGGCAGCCGCCTCGCCTGCTTCTTCTGGATCGAAAGCATGGTAAGGAGCGACGAGCAGCGCCGCCTGCTCTTCGAGCTCGACATGAGCCTGATGCGCCTGCGCGAGGGCCACGGCGAAACCGACGAAGCCGTCAGCCTCACCGGCACGTATCACAACCTGCTGCGCATGTGGGCCGACACCTGAAACCCGACCCACCACGAAAACCGCACTCATGACCGCCCTGCCCCCCGGCGTCGTCACCCTCGACGACCACGCAGCCCACGCCCGCACGGTGCTCGATGCCAATGCCTGGGCCTACTTTGCCGGCGGCGCGGCCGACGAGATCGCCCTTGCCGCCAACCGCAGCGCCTGGAATGCCATGCGCCTCCACCCGCGCGTGCTGCGTCCGCTGGCCGGCGGACACACCCGGGTGAGCCTGCTCGGGCGCAGCCTCGCCCACCCCATCCTGCTCGCCCCGGTCGCCTTCCAGCGCATGGCCCACCCGGACGGCGAACTTGCCAGCGCCGTGGCCGCGGCCGCCCAGCAAGCCGGCTTCGTGCTCAGCACCCAGGCCAGCCAGCCCCTCGAAAGCATTGCCGAAGCCGTACGCGACGACCCCGACCGCGGCCCGCTGTGGTTCCAGCTTTATCTTCAGCACGACCGCGGCTTCAATCGCGAACTCGTGCACCGCGCCGAACACGCCGGCTACGAAGCCCTTGTGCTCACCGTCGACGCCCCCTGCCACGGCGCCCGCGACCGCGAACGACGGGCAAACTTTCGCCTGCCGGCGGGCATCTCGGCAGTCAACCTGGCCGGGCTGCCGCCGCGCCCCGCTAGCGCGCTCCAGCCTGGCCAAAGCGCGCTCTTCGACGATCTGCTGCGTGACGCACCGGGCTGGGACGATGTCGCCTGGCTGCAGGCCAACACCCGCCTGCCGGTCATCCTCAAGGGCATCCTCCACCCCGACGACGCCCGCCAGGCCGCAAGCCTGCAGGCCGGCGGAGTGATCGTCTCCAACCACGGCGGACGCACCCTCGACAGCGCCCCGCCCACTGCCGAAGCGCTGCCGCGCATCGCCGACGCCCTGGCTGGCGCGCTGCCGCTGCTGGTGGATGGCGGAATCCGCCGCGGCACCGACATCCTCAAGGCCATGGCCCTCGGCGCCAACGCGGTACTGGTCGGCAAACCCTATGTTTTCGGGCTCGCCAATGCGGGCGCCCTGGGCGTCGCCCACGTGCTGCGGCTGCTGCGGGATGAACTGGAAATTGCCATGGCGCTGTGCGGCTGCGCCACGCTCGACGCCATTCCGGCCGGGCTCCTCGGCGCCGGGCAGCCATGAAAAAAGGCCGGTCACCCGGCCTTTCTTCAGAACACCCGCACCCGCCTCAAGCCTGGCGGCGCTCGCGCCGGCTGCGTACCAGCGCCGCCATCGACAGGCCCAGCAGCGCAAGGTTGGCGGGCTCCGGCACGGCAGAGCCGCTCCCGGACGGCGCATCGGGCGTCAGCAGAAACGCACGATAGAGGCTCCCGATGCGGCCCGTTCCGGCAAGTTGGCCGGCATCGTTGATGAACAGATCCTCGATCGAATCGTAGCCGGGCAGCAGCGCATTCACGTCTTCCATCACGCCGCCATCGAAGAGAAACCAGTGCTCGGCCGCGTCACCGACCACCTCGCTGCGGCCAATCACCTGCCCGCGCCCGTTGACGCCCGAGGCCCAGCTGCGCGAACCGCCCAGGGTACCGATGTCCGTCATCACGCCGCCGCTGTAAAAATAGGCGTGGTAGATACTGCTGTCAGTCAGGCTGTAGCCCACCACCTGCCCCGCGTCATTGATGCCGGACGCCCAGCTGCCGGCCCCGCCAAGGGTGCCCAGATCCTGCATCGCGCTGCCGTCGTACAAAAAGGCATGAAACTCGCTGTCGCCCGGCATCGCGCTCTGGCCGACAACCTGCCCCGCCGCATTGATGCCGACCGCCTGACTGGTAGCGCCGCCCAGCGTGCCCAAATCCTGCATCACGCCGTTTTTGTACAGGAAGGCGCGGTAAAGATCGCCCGGCGCATCGGACGTACCGGCAACCTGCCCCGAGTCGTTGAGGCCCGCAACCTGGCTCGAGCGACCACCGAGGGTGCCCAGATCCTGCATCACGCCGTTGCCGTAAATAAAGGCGTGGAAGGCGGCGTTGCCCGGGGTGCTGCTGTAGCCGGCAACCTGCCCGACCCCGTTGACGTGGGACGCCCAACTGAAGCCACCGCCCAGCGTGCCCAGATCCTGCATGGCACCGTTGCTGTAAAGGAAGCCGTGGATGGCGGCATTGCCGGTCGTAAAGCTTGCGCCAACCGCCTGCCCTGCGGCATTGACGCCGCTTGCCGCGCTGGCCGTGCCGCCGAGGGTGCCGAGCCCCTGCATCACGCCATTGCCGTACACGAAGCCCTGGTACGCCGAATTGCCGGCCACGAGGCTTTCGCCGCTGACCTGCCCGACGCGGCTGATGCCATAGACCCAGCTGGATGCTCCACCCAGAGTGCCGAGATCAAGCTGCGTCCAGGTGCCGGCGTGGACCGCTCCGCTCAGGGTGAAGGCAGCACCCACGAGCGTTGCCAAAATGGAATTGCGGAGTGAAAAGGTTGTCATCACGGAAGTTTTTGAATTGTTGTCAATGAACACTGCGGGCACGCAAAGCAATAATCACGCCCGAGTATTCTTTTCACATATTTACAACAAGTTGCAAAAAAAGTCCGCCAGCCAAATGAAGTATGTGTAAAAAAAACCGACAGCCGCTTGGCGTGGATGCCACCCCGGTTCAGGCAAACAGCGCGGCCAGGTCCACCGTCGAGCGTTTGCCCACGCTGGGCCGGTGCTCGCGCACCCAACTCTCGCCGCGGGCCCGGCCGAGGTCGCGCAGCTCATGCAAAAAGGCGCGGGTCGCGTTGAGCTTGCTGCCCTTGCCCGCCGTCGCCAGCTCTTTCGCATCGACGAGATGAAAGCGCAGCCCGGTGAGCTTGCGCTCGAAGCGCCCCATCGGCATCCAGCCGGAGCCCTCCCCGATGTAGGCTCGGGCATGGGCGATCATGCGCATCTCGCGCAGGAAGGTCGTCGAGAAACCCAGCTCCATGCTGCGCGCGGCAATCTCCTCGGCCGTCCGCGGCACCTCCGCGATGCTCAGCGGATTGAGCAGCACCAGCAGGATGTCCGGGGTGCTGCATTCGTACATCAGCGGGTAAATCGCCGGGTTGGCCGTAAAACCGCCGTCCCAGTAGGCCTCGCCGTCGATCTCGACGGCGTGGTGGAGGGTGGGCAGGCAGGCCGAGGCGAGCAGCGCATCCTCGGACAACTCACCGGTGCGAAACAGGCGCACCTTGCCCGAGGTGACGTGGGTTGCGGCGATGAACAGCTTGAGCCGGCAATCCTGCCGGATGCGCTCGAAATCAAACTGGGCACGCACCACGTCGCGCAGCGGATTGAGCTCGAAGGGATTGAACTCGTAGGGCGAGAACAATCGGGTCAGGCTCATCATCATGTTCATCGGCCCCGGCATGCCGCCGTCGCCGGCGCTGTTGAGGCTCTGCAGCAGGTTGAGCTCGAAGGGTGTGCTGTCGGCCACGGCGTCCCAGAAGGTGCTCAGGCTCTCCCGCGCGCCGTCCGCCCCGCCGTGGGTCCAGCCCTGGGCCAGCGCGACCGCGTTCATCGCCCCGGCGCTGGTGCCGCTGATTCCGTCGAGCCGCCAGCCGTCTTCCAGCAGGCGGTCCAGCACGCCCCACGTGTAGGCGCCGTGCGCCCCGCCACCCTGCAAGGCCAGGCTCAGAGCAGGCGCCGCGGCGTCCCTCGTCGCAACAGTTCGTTTCCACCAGCGGGTTCCCAGCATCGCAAATCTCCTTGAATTCTTGGCGCAGCAAGTATTGCTGCAGTGCAGCATACATCAAGAATAGACGCAGCAATGTTGTGGAAGTTCGATCCCCTCACGCACTATGCGGCCTAAAATCAGAGCCAAACCTCTGCGGGCGATCCGGCCGGTGCCATTATTGACCCGGCCATTAATTAACTTGTCGAAAGGCAGATGCAGAGCCGGGTTGATAGCCGTCCCTTTTGCAGCGGCGGCGCGGCAGACTGTGTGGGCGACTGAAGTCGCCCCTACACGTCGCCTCTACAGAAAATCATCCGTGACCATTCCATGTCGCAACAGCAAACGGAACAGCCTCCGGGAGGACTCATCAACCCGGTCATTGAATAGCAAGCACACGCGCAGCCCGAACGGTGGCAAGGGAATCAAAGGGCCGGGTTAATAAAGTGCGCACGGCCACGGCCGAATGCATCAACGCGCAGGCGCGCAACCGCAGTCTGCAGCAGTTTCGGGTGCGTGAGCTCGCCAAGGTGAAGTGCGTAATGCTGATGTTTGCCCTCGCGCACAACCTGATGCGCCTGGCCGCCCTCGCACCCGAATTGCTCGGGATAGGGACGGGTCTGGAATCGGGGCTTGAGTGCCGAAAACAGCGGAAATTGGCTCAATGAACGGGCCGGCGCTTACGGGCCGACGGTGAAGGCCCCCGTCGGTGCCTTACGGGTCAGCACCACGCAGCGCGTGGCACGCCAGCTGCCGCCCGCGGCGCGTGCCTGCCAGCGCAGCAGCCAGTCCTCCCAGCCATCGCCGTCGAAATCACCTCGGGCCAGCCACTGCAGGCGCAGGGTGTAGCCGCGCGCCGCGAGCGTCAGGCCCTCCGGCGTAGCCCCGCCGGGCGCGACGCGCGTCCAGACGCGCCGGCCACTGGCCTGCCTCAGGGTCTGGCCGGCGCCGGCCAGGGCGTCGACCTCGTCCTGGGAAATGGCAGGCCAGATGGCCGCCGGCCACCGCCACGTCTCGCGTGCCGCGTGAAGGCGCGACGGCATGGCCGAATGGCGGGCTTGCCCGGCGGCGGCCAGCCAGCGCAGCGCGTGGCAATCTGCCAGCCGCTGCTGCAGCACGTTCCAGTCGGAGGGCGAGCGGGTGCCGACGATATGCGGCGCCAGCTCGAGCAGGGCGCGGCAGTGGGGCGGTGTGCGCGTCGCTCCGGGGCCCTCGGCCAGGGTCAAGGCGATGGGGTCGTCGAAGGGGCGCTCCAGCGCCGCTCCGGCGTCACTGAGGTCTGCAATGCCCAGGCTCGCCCCTGCCCCCGGCTGCAAGGCGGGGACAGGCGGAGGCGGGCCGGCGCGGCCCTGCACGGCCGCGGTCAGCAGGACGAGTGCCGCCAGCGCAGAGAAGCACGGGCGCATCAGCGGACACCGTCCGGCGGCATGGCGGCGCGAAAGCAGGCCTTGGTCCACTCGT
>Ga0209175_10000882_pt1 | contig 15996 bp, 11 predicted proteins | sample JI91814C2DNA_FD_187506 | JGI IMG/M metagenome (GOLD analysis project Ga0209175, IMG submission 187506) | Wastewater effluent complex algal communities from Wisconsin, to seasonally profile nutrient transformation and Carbon sequestration -... | ecosystem: Engineered > WWTP > Effluent > Algae...
GCCGTCGAAATCGTGATGCCGCGCGCCTTCTCTTCCGGCGCCGCGTCGATCTGGTCGTACGCCTTGAACTCGCCGCCGAAACGCTCGGCGCCGATCTTCGTCAGCGCGGCCGTCAGAGTGGTCTTGCCGTGGTCGACGTGACCGATGGTGCCGACGTTCACGTGCGGCTTGGTGCGCTCGAACTTACCCTTTGCCATGACTATCTACCTCTGAATTCTGGAATCGGTTTGCGTATGGAAATCAGGACTTCTTGATGACCTGCTCGGCGATGTTGCTCGGCGCCTCGGCGTAGTGGTCGAACTCCATCGTGAAGGTGGCACGACCCTGCGACATGGAGCGCATCGAGGTGGCGTAGCCGAACATCTCGCCCAGGGGAACCATGGCGTTGATGACCTTGCCCGAGGGCGTGTCGTCGGTGCCCTGCAGCAGGCCACGACGGCGGCTCAGGTCGCCCATCACGTCGCCCATGTAGTCTTCCGGGGTCACGACCTCGACCTTCATGATCGGCTCGAGCAGGACCGGGTTGGCCTTCTGGAAGCCTTCCTTGAACGCCATCGAGCCGGCGATCTTGAACGCCATTTCGTTGGAGTCAACGTCATGGAACGAACCGTCCACGGCCTTGATCTTGACGTCCACCACCGGGAAGCCCGCCAGCACGCCGTTCTTGAGCTGCTCTTCGATGCCCTTGCCGGCCGCGACCACGTATTCCTTCGGGACCACGCCGCCGACGATGCCGTTCTCGAACGAGAAGCCGGCACCGCGTTCCTGCGGCTCCATCTCGATGACGATGTGGCCGTACTGGCCACGACCACCGGACTGGCGCACGAACTTGCCTTCCTGCTTGACCGCCTTGCGGATGGTCTCGCGGTAGGCGACCTGCGGCTTGCCGACGTTGGCTTCCACGTTGAACTCGCGGCGCATGCGGTCGACGATGATGTCCAGGTGCAGCTCGCCCATGCCGGCGATGATGGTCTGGCCCGACTCTTCGTCGCTGCGGACGCGGAAGGAAGGATCCTCCTGCGCCAGGCGGCCGAGGGCGATACCCATCTTTTCCTGGTCGGACTTGGTCTTCGGTTCGACGGCCATCGAGATGACCGGCTCCGGGAACACCATGCGCTCCAGGGTGATGACGTGGTCGAGCGCGCACAGGGTGTCACCGGTGGTGACGTCCTTGAGGCCGACCGCGGCGGCGATGTCACCGCACAGCACTTCCTTGATTTCTTCGCGCTGGTTGGAATGCATCTGCAGCAGGCGGCCGATGCGCTCCTTCTTGCCCTTGATCGGGCTGAAGACCTGGTCACCGGCGTTCAGCGTGCCGGAGTAGACGCGGAAGAAGGTCAGCGAACCCACGAACGGGTCGGTCATGATCTTGAACGCCAGGGCCGAGAACGGCTCCTTGTCGCCCACCTTGCGGGTGATCGGCTGGTCGTTCTCGTCCATGCCGGTGATGGCCGGGCGGTCGAGCGGCGACGGCAGGAAGCTGACGACGCCGTCGAGCATGGCCTGCACGCCCTTGTTCTTGAACGCGGTGCCGCAGAACATCGGGATGATGTCGCAGGTGATCGTGCGCGCGCGGATACCCTGGATGATCTCGGCCTCGGACAGTTCGCCCGACTCGAGGTACTTCTCCATCAGCTCTTCCGACGACTCGGCGGCGGACTCGACCATGAACTCACGCGCGGTCTTGGCTTCCTCGAGGAGGTCGGCCGGGATCTCGGCGTAGGTGAAGGTGTTGCCCTGGGTCGCCATGTCCCAGTGGATGGCCTTCATCTTGATCAGGTCGACCACGCCCTCGAAGCCCTCTTCAGCGCCGATCGGCAGCTGCATGGGGACCGGCGAGGCGGCAAGGCGCGACTTCAGCTGGCCAACGACCTTGCGGAAGTTGGCGCCGGTGCGGTCCATCTTGTTGACGAACGCGAGGCGCGGCACGGAGTATTTGTTGGCCTGGCGCCACACCGTCTCGGACTGCGGCTGGACGCCGCCGACCGCGCACAGCACGAACACCGCACCGTCGAGCACGCGCAGGGAACGCTCGACTTCGATGGTGAAGTCGACGTGCCCGGGGGTGTCGATGATGTTGAAGCGGTGCTCGTCGAGCGACTTGTCCATGCCCTTCCAGAAGCAGGTGGTCGCAGCGGACTGGATCGTGATGCCACGCTCCTGCTCCTGCTCCATCCAGTCCATGGTGGCGGCGCCATCGTGCACTTCACCGATCTTGTGGTTCACACCGGTGTAGAACAGGATTCGCTCGGACGTGGTGGTCTTGCCGGCATCGATGTGAGCCATGATGCCGAAGTTGCGGTAACGCTCAATGGGGGTATGACGGGCCACAGCAGCAATCCTTGTCTATTACCAACGGTAGTGCGAGAAGGCCTTGTTGGCTTCTGCCATACGGTGAGTTTCTTCGCGCTTCTTGACGGCGCCGCCACGGGACTCGGAAGCCTCGATCAGTTCGGCGGCCAGCTTGCGCGGCATGGTGTTCTCGCCGCGCTTGCGCGCCGAGTCGATGACCCAGCGCATCGCCAGCGCCATGCGGCGCGAGGTGCGGACTTCGACGGGAACCTGGTAGGTCGCACCACCGACGCGGCGGGACTTGACCTCGACGGCCGGGGCGACGTTCGCCAGGGCCTTCTCGACCAGCGCGAGGGTGTCGCTGTTCTTCTCGCCGATGACGTCCATGGCGCCGTAGACGATCTTTTCAGCGATCGACTTCTTGCCGGACTTCATGACCATGTTGATGAAGCGCGCAACCACTTCGCTTCCGTGCTTCGGATCCGGGAGGATCGAACGGGTACCGGGGGAGCCTTTACGGGACATGATGCTTGCCTAAATTCTTGTTGATCGGGTGTCGAGCGGTGCGGCGATGCCGCGGGCTCAGGACTTCGGACGCTTGGCGCCGTACTTGGAACGGCTCTTGCGGCGCTTGGTGACGCCAGCGGCGTCGAGCGAACCGCGGACCGTGTGGTAGCGCACGCCGGGAAGGTCCTTGACGCGACCGCCGCGGATCAGCACCACCGAGTGCTCCTGCAGGTTGTGGCCTTCGCCACCGATGTAGGAGATCACTTCGAAGCCGTTGGTCAGGCGCACCTTGGCAACCTTGCGAAGGGCCGAGTTCGGCTTCTTCGGGGTGGTGGTGTACACGCGGGTGCACACGCCACGACGCTGCGGGCAGTTCGCCAGGGCCGGGGAAGCGCTCTTGTAGGTATTGGGCTGACGCGGCTTGCGCACCAGCTGGTTGATCGTCGCCATGCGTTTGGAATCCTGATGAAAAATGACACGGCAGGCCGGAAACCGGCCCACCGAGAAGCGGGAGTTTAATTCGCGTTGAACCCCACTGTCAAATCAATGACAGGCGGGATTCGCTGGTTTCCATCGTCCTTGAACCGAACACGAGGGACCTTCCTGGTCCCTCTTTCCGGATGTGGGCAGGCCATCGGCGGGCCTGCCAGCGCAATTGTCAGCCTTCGGAACCGGCTTCTTCAGTGGTCTCAGTGGCCGTCGAGACGGCGCGCAAAGTCTCCAGGTCGGAGTCGGAAAGTTCAGGAGTCGCGGCCTTGCGGCGCTTGCTGTGGTACGCAAGGCCCGTGCCCGCCGGGATAAGGCGGCCGACGATAACGTTTTCCTTCAGGCCGCGCAAGGTGTCGCGGGTGCCGCGGACGGCCGCCTCGGTCAGCACGCGGGTGGTTTCCTGGAAGGAAGCCGCCGAGATGAACGACTCGGTCGCCAGCGAGGCCTTGGTGATGCCCAGCAGGACCGGCTCGTAGCGGGCCGGCAGTTCGTTCCTGGTCACCGCCTTGGCGTTGTCCTCGACCACGCGGATGCGCTCGGCCTGCTCGCCCGCCATGAAGCGGCTGTCGCCGGCGTCGGTGATCTCGACCTTGCGCAGCATCTGGCGAATGATCGTTTCGATGTGCTTGTCGTTGATCTTGACGCCCTGCAGCCGGTACACGTCCTGGATTTCCTTCACCAGGTACGCGGCCAGCGGCTCGACGCCGAGCAGGCGCAGGATGTCCTGCGGGTTCGGCTCGCCGTCCACCACGGTCTCGCCCTTGGCGATGTGCTCGCCTTCGTAAACGATGACCTGGCGGTACTTCGGGATCAGCTCTTCGTGCTCGTTGCCGTCGGCGTCCTTGATGATCAGGCGCTGCTTGCCCTTGGTGTCCTTGCCGAAGCTGATGATGCCGGACACTTCCGCCAGCACGGCCGGATCCTTGGGCTTGCGGGCTTCGAACAGGTCGGCCACGCGCGGCAGGCCGCCCGTGATGTCGCGGGTCTTGGAGGCTTCCTGCGGCACCTTGGTGACCACGTCGCCCACGCCGACCGCGGCGCCGTCCTGCAGGTTGACGATCGAGCGCGGCGGCAGCAGGTACTGCGCCGGCAGGTCGGTACCCGGGATGTTGAGGTCCTTGCCGTTCTTGTCGAGGATGCGCACGACCGGGCGCAGGTCCTTGCCCATCGAGCCGCGGCGCTTGGGATCGGTGATCTCGCGCGAGGCCAGGCCGGTCAGTTCGTCGGTCTTCTCGATGACGGTGATGCCGTCCACGAAGTCCACGAAGCGCACGAAACCGGCCACTTCCGACACGATCGGGTGGTTATGCGGGTCCCAGTTGGCCACGATCTTGCCGGCCTTGACGTCATCGCCATCCTTGACGTTGATCATCGCGCCGTACGGGAGCTTGTAGCGCTCGCGCTCGCGGCCGTGGTTGTCGAGCACCGACAGTTCGCCCGATCGCGACACCGCCACCAGGTGGCCGTTGGCGTGCTGGACGTACTTGAGGTTGTTGAACTTGACGGTACCGGTGGTCTTGACCGTGATCTTGTCGATCGCGGCCGCACGGGACGCGGCGCCGCCGATGTGGAAGGTACGCATGGTCAGCTGGGTACCCGGCTCACCGATGGACTGCGCCGCCACCACGCCCACGGCTTCGCCGTGGTTGACGATGTGGCCACGGGCCAGGTCGCGGCCGTAGCAGTGGGCGCAGATGCCGAAGGTGGAGTCGCAGGTGATGGCGGAGCGCACCTTGATCAGCTGCACGCCGGCCACTTCCAGCTTGTCCACCCAGGCCTCGTCCAGCAGGGTGTTGCGGGTGACGATGGGATCCTCGTCGTTGCCCGGCAGGTAGACGTCCTCGGCCACGATGCGGCCCAGCACGCGGTCGCGCAGCGGCTCGACCACGTCGCCGCCTTCGACGATCGGGGTCATGGTGAGGCCGTTGAGCGTGCCGCAATCGGACTCGGTGACCACCACGTCCTGCGCCACGTCGACCAGGCGACGGGTCAGGTAACCGGAGTTGGCGGTCTTGAGCGCGGTGTCGGCCAGGCCCTTTCGCGCACCGTGGGTCGAGATGAAGTACTGCAGCACGTTCAGGCCTTCACGGAAGTTCGCCGTGATGGGCGTTTCGATGATCGAGCCGTCGGGCTTGGCCATCAGGCCGCGCATACCCGCCAGCTGGCGGATCTGGGCCTGCGAACCACGGGCGCCGGAGTCGGCCATGATGTAGACCGAGTTCATCGACTTCTGGTCGATGGTCTCGCCCTTGGCATTCTTGACCTTCTCGGTACCGATGGATTCCATCATGGCCTTGGCCACGCGCTCGTTCGTGCGCGACCAGATGTCCACGACCTTGTTGTAGCGCTCGCCGGCGGTGACCAGGCCGCTCTGGTACTGGACCTGGATCTCCAGCACTTCGGCCTCGGCCTCGGCCAGGATGCCCTTCTTCTCGTCCGGGATGATCATGTCGTCGATGCCGATCGACACGCCCGCGCGGGTGGCGTACGAGAAGCCGGTGTACATCAGCTGGTCGGCGAAGATGACCGTGTGCTTGAGGCCCAGCATGCGGTAGCAGGTGTTGATCAGGCGGCTGATGTTCTTCTTGGTCAGCTCGGTGTTGGCCAGCGAGAACGGCAGGCCGGCCGGCAGGATCTCGGCCAGCAGCGCGCGGCCGATCGTGGTGTCCACGATCGACGTCTTCTCGGTGCGCACGCCCTGCTCGTCCACTTCCACCTGCTTGAGGCGGACCTTGACCTTGGCGTGCAGCTCGACGACGCGGTTGTCGTACGCGCGCTTCACCTCGGCGACGTTGGCGAACACCATGCCCTCGCCCTTCTTGTTCTCCAGCGCGCGGGTCATGTAGTACAGGCCCAGGACGACGTCCTGGGTCGGCACGATGATCGGCTCGCCGTTGGCGGGCGACAGGATGTTGTTGGACGACATCATCAGGGCGCGGGCTTCCAGCTGGGCCTCGAGGCTCAGCGGGACGTGCACGGCCATCTGGTCACCGTCGAAGTCGGCGTTGAACGCGGTGCAGACCAGCGGGTGCAGCTGGATGGCCTTGCCCTCGATCAGCACCGGCTCGAACGCCTGGATGCCCAGGCGATGCAGGGTCGGGGCGCGGTTGAGCAGCACCGGGTGTTCGCGGATGACTTCTTCCAGGATGTCCCAGACTTCCGCCGACTCGCGCTCGACCAGCTTCTTGGCGGCCTTGATGGTCGTGGCCAGGCCACGGCGCTGCAGCTTGGCGAAGATGAAGGGCTTGAACAGCTCAAGCGCCATCTTCTTGGGCAGGCCGCACTCGTGCAGGCGCAGGGTCGGGCCGACCACGATGACGGAGCGGCCGGAGTAGTCCACGCGCTTGCCGAGCAGGTTCTGGCGGAAGCGGCCCTGCTTGCCCTTGATCATGTCGGCCAGCGACTTGAGCGGGCGCTTGTTGGTGCCGGTGATGGCGCGGCCGCGGCGGCCGTTGTCCATCAGGGCGTCCACCGACTCCTGCAGCATGCGCTTCTCGTTGCGCACGATGATGTCGGGCGCGTTGAGTTCAAGCAGGCGCTTGAGGCGGTTGTTGCGGTTGATGACGCGGCGGTAGAGGTCGTTGAGGTCGGAGGTGGCGAAGCGGCCACCGTCCAGCGGCACCAGCGGACGCAGGTCCGGCGGCAGCACCGGCAGCACCGTCATCACCATCCACTCGGGGCGGTTGCCCGACTCGAGGAAGGCCTCGACCAGCTTGATGCGCTTGGTGAGGCGCTTGAGCTTGGTCTCGGAGTTGGTGGTGGCGATCTCTTCCTTCAGGCGCAGCAGCTCCGAGCTCAGGTCGAGCCCGCGCAGCAGCTGGTACACCGCCTCGGCGCCCATCAGGGCGTCGAAGTCGTCGCCGTGCTCCTGGCGCGCGGTGAGGTACTGCTCTTCGGTCAGCAACTGGCCCTTGTCGAGCGTGGTGAGGCCCGGCTCGATGACCACGTAGGCCTCGAAGTACAGGATGCGCTCGATGTCACGCAGGGTCATGTCCAGCATCAGGCCGATGCGCGACGGCAGCGACTTGAGGAACCAGATGTGCGCGGTCGGGCTGGCCAGCTCGATGTGGCCCATGCGCTCGCGGCGCACCTTGGCCAGGGTCACTTCCGTGCCGCACTTCTCGCAGACCACGCCGCGGTGCTTCATGCGCTTGTACTTGCCGCACAGGCACTCGTAGTCCTTGATCGGTCCGAAGATGGCGGCGCAGAACAGGCCGTCGCGTTCGGGCTTGAAGGTACGGTAGTTGATGGTTTCCGGCTTCTTCACTTCGCCGAACGACCAGCTGCGGATCAGGTCCGGCGAAGCCAGGCCGATCTTGATGCCGTCGAAGTCCAGCGACTGACGCTGCTGGTTGAACAGATTGAGTAGGTCTTTCATTTGATTCTCCTGTTCCCGCGCCAGATCACTGCTCTTCCAGTTCAATGTTGATGGCGAGGGAGCGAATCTCCTTCACCAGCACATTGAACGATTCCGGCATGCCGGCCGTCATTTCATGCTCGCCGTCGACGATGTTCTTGTACATCTGATTGCGGCCCTGCACGTCGTCGGACTTCACCGTCAGCATTTCCTGCAGGGTGTAGGCCGCGCCGTAGGCTTCCAGCGCCCAGACTTCCATCTCACCAAAGCGCTGGCCGCCGAACTGCGCCTTGCCGCCCAGCGGCTGCTGGGTGACGAGCGAGTACGGGCCAGTGGAACGGGCGTGCATCTTGTCGTCCACCAGGTGGTTGAGCTTGAGCATGTGCATGTAGCCGACGGTGACCGGGCGGTCGAACGCCTCGCCGGTGCGGCCGTCGTGGAGGATGGTCTGTCCGGTTTCGGGCAGGTCCGCCAGCTTCAGCATGGCCTTGATCTCGGCTTCGGTGGCGCCGTCGAACACCGGGGTGGCCATCGGCACGCCGTCGGTGAGGTTGTGCGCCAGCTTCAGCAGCTCCTTGTCGTTGATCTGCGAGAGGTCAACGCGCTCGCCGGCCAGCTTCTTGTCGTGGTTGTAGATCTGGTCGAGGAACTTGCGCAGTTCGGCGACCTTCTCCTGGGCCTCGAGCATGCGCTGGATCTTCTGGCCCAGGCCCTTGGCGGCCCAGCCCAGGTGCACTTCGAGGATCTGGCCGATGTTCATTCGGCTGGGCACGCCCAGCGGATTGAGCACGATGTCGGCGGTTTCGCCGTTGGCCATGTACGGCATGTCCTGCACCGGGACGATGGTCGAGACCACGCCCTTGTTGCCGTGGCGGCCGGCCATCTTGTCGCCCGGCTGGATGCGGCGCTTCACGGCCAGGTACACCTTGACCATCTTGAGCACGCCCGGGGCCAGGTCGTCGCCGGCGGTGATCTTGCCGCGCTTGTCCTGGAACCGCTTCTCGAACTCCTTCTCGTGCGCCTCGACCTGCTTCTGGGCGCGCTCGATCAGTTCGGCCGCTTCCTCATCCTTCATGCGGATGGTGAACCAGTCGTCCTTCTTCAGGCCGTCCAGGTATTCGCCGGTGATCTCGGTGCCCTTCTTGAGGCCACCCGGGCCGCCGTTGGCGACCTTGCCGATCAGCAGGCCGCGCAGGCGGGCGAAGATGGCGCCCTCGAGGATGCGGAACTGGTCGTCGAAGTCCTTCTTGACGCGCTTGATCTCGGTTTCCTCGATCTGGCGCGCACGCTTGTCCTTCTCGATGCCGTCGCGGGTGAACACCTGCACGTCGATGACGGTGCCGTCCATGCCCGGGGGCACGCGCAGCGAGCTGTCCTTAACGTCGCTGGCCTTCTCGCCGAAGATGGCGCGCAGCAGCTTCTCTTCCGGGGTGAGCTGGCTTTCGCCCTTCGGCGTCACCTTGCCCACCATGATGTCGCCGGCGCGCACTTCGGCGCCGATGTACACCACGCCCGACTCGTCCAGGCGGCCCAGGGCCTGCTCGGACACGTTCGGGATGTCGGCGGTGATTTCCTCCGGCCCCAGCTTCGTGTCGCGGGCGACGCAGGTCAGCTCTTCGATGTGGATGGTGGTGTAGCGGTCTTCCTCGACCACGCGCTCCGACAGCAGGATGGAGTCTTCGAAGTTGTAGCCGTTCCACGGCATGAACGCGACCAGCATGTTCTGGCCCAGGGCCAGTTCGCCGATGTCGGTGGACGGGCCGTCGGCCAGCACGTCGCCGCGCGCCACCCGGTCACCCACGTTCACCAGCGGGCGCTGGTTGATGCAGGTGTTCTGGTTGGAACGGGTGTACTTGACCAGGGTGTAGATGTCGACGCCGGCGTCGTTGTCGTGGATCTCGTCCTCGTTGGCGCGGACCACGATGCGGCCCGCGTCCACCTGGTCGATCACGCCGCCGCGCTTGGCGTTGACGGTGACGCCCGAGTCGCGCGCCACGGCGCGCTCGATGCCGGTGCCCACCAGCGGCTTCTGCGAGCGCAGGGTCGGCACGGCCTGGCGCTGCATGTTCGCGCCCATCAGGGCGCGGTTGGCGTCGTCGTGCTCGATGAACGGGACCAGCGCCGCGGCGACGGACACCGACTGCATGGGCGAAACGTCCATGTAGTGGATTTCCGACGGCGGCTTGAGCAGGGTTTCGGCCTGGAAGCGGCAGGGAACGAACGGGGCCTGAAAGCTGCCGTCCTTGCCGAGTTCGGCGTTGGCCTGGGCGATGGCGTACTCGTGTTCCTCGATGGCCGACAGGAACTCGACCGTGTCGGTGACCTTGCCGTCCACGACCTTGCGGTACGGGGTTTCAAGGAAGCCGTACTTGTTGGAGCGGGCGTACACGGCCAGCGAGTTGATCAGGCCGATGTTCGGGCCTTCCGGCGTCTCGATGGTGCAGACGCGGCCGTAATGGGTCGGGTGCACGTCGCGCACTTCGAAGCCGGCGCGCTCGCGGGTCAGGCCGCCCGGGCCAAGGGCCGACACGCGGCGCTTGTGGGTGACTTCCGACAGCGGGTTGTTCTGGTCCATGAACTGCGACAGCTGCGAGGAGCCGAAGAACTCCTTGATCGCGGCGGCCACCGGCTTGGCGTTGATCAGGTCCTGCGGCGTGAGGCCGTCGGACTCGGCCAGCGACAGGCGCTCCTTGACGGCGCGCTCGACGCGCACCAGGCCCACGCGGAAGACGTTCTCGGCCATTTCACCGACCGAACGCACGCGGCGGTTGCCCAGGTGGTCGATGTCGTCGACGACGCCACGGCCGTTGCGGATTTCGCACAGGGTCTTGATGACGTCCAGGATGTCCGAGCTCTGGCCCAGGTCCTTGACGAGGTTCTTGGCGGTTTCGTCGTTGCGCTCGCCGAAGTACTTCGAGTCGTACAGCACCGAGGCGCCGGTGACTTCCTTGCGGCCCACGCGGCGGTTGAACTTCATCCGGCCCACGCCGGAGAGGTCGTAGCGCTCGAAGGTGAAGAACAGGTTGTAGAACAGGTTCTGCGCAGCGTCCTTGGTGGGCGGCTCGCCCGGGCGCATCATGCGGTAGATCTCGACCAGGGCCTCGAGCTGGGTCTTGGTCGGGTCGATGCGCAGGGTGTTGGAGATGTACGGGCCGCGGTCGAGGTCGTTCACCCACAGGGTGCCGATGGTGTCGATGCCGGCCTTGCGCAGCTTGGCGACGTTGGCTTCGTTGAGCTCTTCGTTGGCCACCGCCAGCACTTCGCCGGTCTTGGTGTCGACGATGTCGTGCGACAGGATGCGGCCGTACAGGTATTCGTCCGGCACCGCGAGGGTGTCGACCTTGGCCTGCTCGAGCTGCTTCACGTGGCGCGCGGTGATGCGCTTGCCCGCTTCCACGATGACCTTGCCGCCAACCACCAGGTCGAAGTTCAGGGTCTCGCCGCGCAGGCGCTCGGCCACCAGCTCCAGCTCGACGCCGTCCTGCTTGGCGATGTGGAAGGTGTTGACGTCGAAGAAGATCTTGAGGATTTCTTCGTTGTTGTAGCCCAGCGCGCGCAGCAGGATGGTGACCGGCAGCTTGCGGCGGCGGTCGATGCGGGTGAACACGGCGTCCTTCGGGTCGAACTCGAAGTCCAGCCAGGAGCCGCGGTAGGGAATGATGCGGGCGGAGTACAGCAGCTTGCCCGAGCTGTGGGTCTTGCCGCGGTCGTGGTCGAAGAACACGCCGGGCGAGCGGTGCAGCTGCGAGACGATGACGCGCTCGGTGCCGTTGACGATGAAGGTGCCGTTGTCGGTCATCAGGGGCAGCTCGCCCATGTAGACCTCCTGCTCCTTCACGTACTTGATGGCCTTGGTGGACGACTCACGGTCGTAGATCACCAGGCGCACGGTCACGCGCAGCGGGGCGCCGTAGGTCAGGCCGCGGTTGCGGCACTCGCGCTCGTCGAACGGCGGCTCGCCCAGCTTGTAGCTGACGTACTCCAGCGCGGCGTTGCCGGAGTAGCTGGTGATCGGGAACACCGACTTCAGCGCGGCGTGCAGGCCGCGGTCGTCGCGCTTGCCGGACAGGGCGAACTCCTGCAGGAACTCGCGGTACGAGTCCATCTGGATCGCCAGCAGGTACGGCACTTCAAGGACCTGCCGGCGCTTGCCGAAGTCCTTGCGGATACGCTTCTTTTCGGTGAAGGAGTACGTCATGGTGAGCTACCGCCTCGGGTATCTGTGGCCGCGCGTCCGCGGTCCGGGGGGAACATCAAACTGCCAGTTGGAAGTCGCTGGTATTGCCGGCACCAGCACGCCTTCTGAAGCTACTTCCGACTGGCAACTCGGGATCAGTTGCTTGTTGCGTAACGCCGTCCCTCAGGAACGGCCAAAGGCCGGGGGCTTTCGCCCCCAGCCTCAGGTGGTCGCCAATACCAGCCGGCGACTCAAAGTGAGGATTACTTGAGTTCGACCGTCGCGCCGGCCGCCTCGAGTTCCTTCTTGAACTTCGCGGCGTCGTCCTTCGACACGGCGTCCTTCACGATGCCGGTGGCCTCGACGAGGTCCTTGGCTTCCTTCAGGCCCAGGCCGGTGATGGCGCGGACGGCCTTGATGACCTCGACCTTCTTCTCGCCGGCAGCCTTCAGGATGACGGTGAACTCGGTCTGCTCTTCAACCACGGCGGCCGGGCCGGCAGCGGCGGCGACCATGACCGGGGCGGCGGCGGTGACGCCGAACTTCTCTTCGATGGCCTTGACCAGCTCCATCACTTCCATCAGGGTCTTGCCGGCGACGGCTTCGACGATCTGCTCGTTGGAAAGGGACATTTTTATTACCTCTGGAAAGTTTTCTGGAAAGTTTTTGGGACGGCGGCGAACTTAGGCGGTTTCGGCTTCGGCAGCAGCGGGGGCGACGTCGCCACCACCCTGCTTGTCCGCGACGGCCTTGACCGCGCGCGCGAACATGGTGGCCGGCTCGGCCAGCACGCGGGCCAGCATGGCCAACGCCTGGTCACGGGTCGGCAACGCCGCCAGGACGTCCACGTGGGACCCCGGGTACGTCTTGCCACCAATGGAAACCACTTTCGCCTGCAGCTTTTCGTTGCCCTTGGCGAATTCCTTGATCAGACGACCGGCAGCGCCGGGGTCTTCCATCGAGAACGCGTACAGCAGCGGACCGACGAGGGCGTCTTTCGTGCCATCGAACTCGGTGCCGCTGACGGCGCGGGTGGCCAGGGTATTCTTGACAACCTTCAAGAACACGCCGGTCTCACGCGCTTTCTTCCGCATCGCGGTCATCTGCGAGACGGTCGTGCCAGCGTACTCGGCGGCAACCAGGGAGTGCGCCTTGGCGGCGACATCTGCCAGTTCGGCGACCACTTCTTGTTTCTGGGACAGATTGAGAGCCATTGCACTCCTCCAATAGGACTCCGCTTGTGGCTCCTGCCACGTGCGGTCTTGGGCGGCACCGTTCCATCGGCGCCGGGGACGCGGATGCGTCCCGGTGGTGGCCGTTTCCAGAAAAATTTCCGAAAGGCGGCACCATCTACGCAGGCCCGACTTCGCGAGAAGTACGGATTAGGCGATCCCGCTTGTGGCGACGGCGAATCCTTGCCAGTCGTGCATCCGTGCCCGACGTCACCACGCGCTGACCGCACCTGCGGTCTTTGATGGCTCCGCCGGGGTCGCGACCCCGGCGGTGCCTTCAAATACTTCCGCACGGGACGCGCCCCGGGCGGCTTGTTCGATTACTTGGCCAGCGCCAGGGAGGCCTGGTCGATGACCACGCCCACGCCCATCGTCGAGCTCAGGGAGATCTTCTGCAGGTACTGGCCCTTGGACGAGGAAGGCTTGGCCTTCACCAGGTCCGACAGCAGCGCATGCAGGTTGTCCTTGAGCGCCGAGGCCTCGAAGCTGGCCTTGCCGATGGTGCAGTGGATGATGCCGCCCTTGTCGGTGCGATAGCGGACCTGGCCCGCCTTGGCGTTGCGCACGGCGCCGGCGGCGTCGGGCGAAACGGTACCGACCTTCGGGTTCGGCATCAGGCCGCGCGGGCCGAGCACCTGGCCCAGCTTGCCGACGACGCGCATGGCGTCCGGCGTGGCGATGACGACGTCATAGTTGATGTTGCCGGCCAGCATGGAATCGGCCAGCTCGTCCATGCCCACCACTTCCGCGCCGGCGGCCAGGGCTTCGTCGGCCTTGGCGCCCGGGGGGCAGAACACGGCGACCTTGACCGACTTGCCGGTACCGGCCGGCAGCACGGTGGAACCGCGCACCTGCTGGTCGGACTTCTTGGCGTCCACGCCGAGGCGGACGGCAACGTCCACGGACTCGACGAACTTGGTCTTGGAGTTGGACTGGATCAGCTTGATCGCGTCGTCCAGCGAGTAGGCCTTGCCCGGGGTGACCGTGGCCTGCAGGTTCTTGTAGCGCTTCGAGATACGTGCCATGTCTTAGCCCTCCACCACGAGACCCATCGAACGGGCGCTGCCCGCGATGGTGCGAACGCCGGCGTCGAGGGACGCGGCCGTCAGGTCGGCTTCCTTCGCCTTGACGATGTCTTCGAGCTGCTTGCGGGTGACCTTGCCCACCTTCTCGGTGTTCGGGCGCTTGGAGCCCGAGGTCAGGCCAGCGGCCTTCTTGAGCAGCACGGTGGCCGGGGTGCTCTTGGTGATGAAGGTGAAGGTGCGGTCCGAATACGCGGTGATGATCACCGGCGTCGGCAGGCCCGGCTCCAGCTTGGAGGTGGCGGCGTTGAACGCCTTGCAGAACTCCATGATGTTCAGGCCGCGCTGACCCAGCGCAGGACCGACCGGCGGCGAGGGGTTGGCCTGGCCGGCCTTCACCTGCAGCTTGATGTAACCAACTACTTTCTTAGCCATTGTCTACTCTCCGGGTGCAAGCGCCTGTTGTCAGGCTCCCCATCGTGCCGGGCGGGAATCGTGCCCCGGCTTTCACGCTGCCGCTAAACCTTGTGTCAGGCCTTCTCGACCTGGCCGAACTCCAGCTCCACCGGGGTGGAGCGACCGAAGATCAGCACCGCCACGCGCAGGCGGCTCTTCTCGTAATTGACTTCCTCGACCACGCCGTTGAAGTCGTTGAACGGGCCTTCGGTGACGCGGACCATCTCGCCCGGCTCGAACAGCACCTTGGGCTTGGGCTTGTCCACGCCTTCCTGGACGCGGCGAAGGATGACGTCCGCCTCGCTGTCCTTGATCGGCAGCGGGCGCTCGGCGGTGCCGCCGATGAAGCCCATCACCTTGGGGGTTTCCTTGATCAGGTGCCAGCTGTCGTCGTCAATGCGCGGGATGCCGGCATCCTCGTGCGTCTCGATCTGCACCAGCACGTAGCCCGGGAAGAACTTGCGCTCGGACTTGCGCTTCTGGCCGGCGCGCATCTCGATCACTTCCTCGGTCGGCACCAGCACCTGGCCGAACTTGTCCTGCATTTCGGCGCGCGCGATGCGCGTATCCAGCGCGCGCTGCACCTGGTGCTCGAAGCCCGAATAGGCGTGGACGACATACCAACGCTTGGCCACGTACTGAACTCCTTATTGACCCAGCAAGAGCCGGATCAGCCACGAAATAACGAAATCGAACGCCGACAGGATCAGGCTGACGATGACCACCACCACCAGGATGACGCCGGTGATGCGCATCGCTTCCTGGCGGGTGGGCCAGACGACCTTGCGCAGTTCGAACAGGGACTCCGAGAAGAATTCCTTGGTCTGGCGGCCCTTGGCCGTCAGCGCCATCACCGCGGCGGCGGCGACCACGCCGGCCACCGCGACCAGGCCGCGAACCGGACCCGGCCACTGCTTGAACCAGTAGAAGGCGAAGAAGGCGCCGGCGACCAGCGCGACGGCCACAACGTACTTCGCGACATCGGCGGCGGAAACCGCCTGGGGTGCTTGATCGACCTTCGTGTTCATCAGCTCTTGCCCGGCGGCTGCCGGTTGGGGGCGGCACTTCCCACCCGGAGGGAGGAAGCACTTGCCAGTGCGGGATGGCGCGCCAGGTAGGACTCGAACCTACAACCTGCGGTTTTGGAGACCGCTGCTCTGCCAGTTGAGCTACTGACGCATTGGCATCTCTAAACGGGCGATGGCGGACCGCTTCCGGCCCGCCATTCCCCTGCCCGTCCGGCCTTCGCCGGGCGGGCGGACCTTGTTACTTGATGACCTTGGCAACCACGCCGGCGCCGACGGTGCGGCCGCCTTCGCGGATCGCGAAGCGCAGGCCTTCGTCCATCGCGATCGGGGCGATCAGCGTCACCACCATCTTCACGTTGTCGCCCGGCATCACCATCTCCACGCCTTCCGGCAGCTGGCAGGCGCCCGTCACGTCGGTCGTGCGGAAGTAGAACTG
>Ga0209175_10000889_pt1:0-2500 | contig 15937 bp, 9 predicted proteins | sample JI91814C2DNA_FD_187506 | JGI IMG/M metagenome (GOLD analysis project Ga0209175, IMG submission 187506) | Wastewater effluent complex algal communities from Wisconsin, to seasonally profile nutrient transformation and Carbon sequestration -... | ecosystem: Engineered > WWTP > Effluent >...
AGGCAATAAAAAAGCCTCGTATTTCTACGAGGCTTAGTTAATAAAATCAAGGCAACGACTTACTCTCCCGCATGTTATTGCAGTACCATCAGCGCAGGCGGGCTTAACTTCTCTGTTCGGAATGGGAAGAGGTGAACCCCACCGCTATAGTCACCTTAAAGCCTTGTCAGTATTTGTGGTTTAGAGGGTACAGGGTATTAATCCTGTCCATCCTAAAATCCATCAATCCTGATCCAATATCGTTGACATGTTGTCTGGCAAAAGAATAGTGTAGGGCAAGCACATTGATACGTACTTTGATTTGATGGTTGATGTGATCTCGTATCGTTATCGTATTCTGAAGCGTTCGGGTTATTAGTACTGCTCAGCTTTGTCATTACTGACTTTACACCTGCAGCCTATCAACGTCATAATCTCTGACGTCCCTTAATGGAAATCTCATCTTGAGGTGGGTTTCGCGCTTAGATGCTTTCAGCGCTTATCCCGTCCCAACATAGCTACCCAGCGATGCAGCTGACGCCACAACTGGTACACCAGCGGTTAGTCCAACCCGGTCCTCTCGTACTAAGGTCAGATCCTCTCAAACTTCCTACGCCCACAACAGATAGGGACCGAACTGTCTCACGACGTTCTGAACCCAGCTCGCGTGCCACTTTAATGGGCGAACAGCCCAACCCTTGGGACCTTCTCCAGCCCCAGGATGTGACGAGCCGACATCGAGGTGCCAAACCTCCCCGTCGATGTGAGCTCTTGGGGGAGATCAGCCTGTTATCCCCAGCGTACCTTTTATCCTTTGAGCGATGGCCCTTCCATACAGAACCACCGGATCACTATATCCAACTTTCGTCCCTGCTCGACCCGTCGGTCTCACAGTCAAGCATGCTTATGCTATTGCACTCCTCGTACGGTTACCAAGCGTACTGAGCATACCTTTGAAAGCCTCCGATACACTTTCGGAGGCGACCACCCCAGTCAAACTACCCACCACACACTGTCCCTTGTTAGAGGTTAGACATCAAGAAAATAAAGGGTGGTATTTCACCGTTGACTCCCCCGAACCTAGCGGCCCGGGATCAATGTCTCCCACCTATCCTACACATCATTTACCCAATGTCAATGTGAAGCTATAGTAAAGGTGCATGGGGTCTTTCCGTCCCGTTGCGGGTACACGGCATCTTCACCGTGACTACAATTTCACCGAGCTCATGGCTGAGACAGCGCCCAGATCGTTACACCATTCGTGCAGGTCGGAACTTACCCGACAAGGAATTTCGCTACCTTAGGACCGTTATAGTTACGGCCGCCGTTTACTGGGGCTTCAGTTCAACGCTTTGCATTGCTGCTAACGTCCCCCCTTAACCTTCCAGCACCGGGCAGGTGTCAGGCCATATACTTCATCTTTCGATTTCGCATAGCCATGTGTTTTTGTTAAACAGTCGCCTGGGCCATTTCTCTGCGACCCTCTATTGCTAGAGGGCACCCCTTTTCCCGAAGTTACAGGGTTAATTTGCCGAGTTCCTTAGCCATGATTCACTCGAGCACCTCAGGATTCTCTCCTTGACTACCTGTGTCGGTTTGCGGTACGGGTACCATAATGATTAACGCTAGAAGGTTTTCTTGGAAGTCTGCTTACGTTCTCTATCTCTTTGGCCGAAGCCTCCGAGTACTATTGGGTTTCAGCAAGCTGTGCGGATTTGCCTACACTGCCTATACCTACGCCTTTCAACGCCCACGTTCGTCAGGGCGCGGAACTTTCACTCCTCCGTCACTTCTTCGCTCATTACGGTAGTACTGGAATATTAACCAGTTGTCCATCGACTACGCCTCTCGGCTTCGCCTTAGGTCCCGACTGACCCGCGGTTGATTAGCATTGCCGCGGAATCCTTAGTCTATCGGTGGGCGGGTTTCTCACCCGCCTTATCGTTACTTATGCCTACATTTGCTTTTCTAACCTCTCCACAGAAAGTGACCTCCCTGCTTCTCCGATGTTAGAATGCTCCCCTACCACAGATCTCTTACGAGATATATCCATAGCTTCGGTACTACACTTGATGCCCGATTATTATCGATGCTCTGTCGCTCGACCAGTGAGCTGTTACGCACTCTTTAAATGAATTGCTGCTTCCAAGCAAACATCCTGGCTGTCTAAGCAACTGAACCGCCTTAGTTCAACTTAGTGTAGATTTTGGGACCTTAGCTGTTGGTCTGGGTTCTTTCCCTCTCGGACACGGACCTTAGCACCCGCGCCCTCACTGCAAGGTATATTTATTAGCATTCGGAGTTCATCTGGATTTGGTAGGATATGACTCCCCCTAGTCCAATTGGTAGCTCTACCTCTAATAAACTAAACCCTCACGCTGCCCCTAAAGGCATTTCGGGGAGTACGAGCTATTTCCCAGTTTGATTAGCCTTTCACCCCTACCCTCAGTTCATCCAAAAACTTTTCAACGTTTACTAGTTCGGACCTCCACCCCGTGTTAACGAGGCTTCATCCTGACCA
>Ga0209175_10000889_pt1:7500-15937 | contig 15937 bp, 9 predicted proteins | sample JI91814C2DNA_FD_187506 | JGI IMG/M metagenome (GOLD analysis project Ga0209175, IMG submission 187506) | Wastewater effluent complex algal communities from Wisconsin, to seasonally profile nutrient transformation and Carbon sequestration -... | ecosystem: Engineered > WWTP > Effluent...
ATTTAACTTTTTGTTTTCGCAATTAGCTTTTGTGCAGGACGCGTAAAGTATTAACGAATGATGAATCACGTTGAATTGCAATACTTCACCTGCCGTTTTTTGAATGTTATGAATCCGAGGGTCGCAAAACTCAATCACCTTGTGACAATCCGTGCAAATCAAATGATCATGCTGCTTGTTACCATGCGATTTCTCGTATTGCGCGAGGTTTTTTCCGAACTGATGCTTACTGACCAGCGCACATTCAACCAACAGGTCAAGTGTGTTATAAACCGTGGCGCGGCTCACCATGTAATTCTTGTTCTTCATACTGATGTAGAGCTGCTCTACATCAAAATGTCCATCGCGCGTGTAGATTTCTTCCAATATGGCATAGCGCTCGGGTGTCTTACGCAACTCCTTGTTTTCCAGATAGGCCGTGAAAATTCGCCTTACTTCCTCGTAAACTTTAGGGTTAAGTGCCATAGTGGTTAAAGGGCAAAGATAGATCAGGATTTGATCAGGATTAAAAGAATTGCAGGATTTTTATAACTCCTAAAATTACTCCTTCGAGTCGAATCGGCTTACCTTCACGATTCCTTCAACTTGCTGGAGCTTTTGGATAAGATGTTCGAGGTGCCGCGTGTCATTTACGTACAGCATAATCTCTCCCTCAAAGATGCCAGAGTCGGTATGGATTGACATGGAGCTCATATTCACCTTAAGTTCATCCGAAATAATTTTTGAAATATCGTTGATCAGGCCCACACGATCTGTTCCCTTAATTTTCACTCCGGTAAGGAACGCTACTTCGTGCTGCGAGGTCCATTTCGCTTTCACTACCCGGTTGCCGTGGTTCGATAATAACTCCACAGCATTGGGGCAATTAGCCCTGTGAATTTTAATGCCTTCGTTAACGGTTACAAATCCAAACACGTCATCGCCCGGAATGGGCGTACAGCACTTGGCAAGCTTATACTCCACTACGTCCATGTCTTCCCCGATCAGAAGAATATCATCATAGCGGCCTTTTACCTTTTTGATCTCCTGCTCAATGACTTTTGGGTCTGAAACTTCAACCCCAGGTTTTGTCTTAAGGGCTGTCGGAGGTTTATAATCCTGGAATTTCTTGATGTCGGTTGGATTAATGAATCCTTTACCGATCCGGTAATATAAATCAATGTGGGTAGGTGCATTAAAGAACCCCCGGATCTGATCAAACACAGCCTGCGTTGGCTCGATCTTCATCTGCTTAAGTTTACGCAGAATAATTTCTTTTCCTTCTTCAGCAGCTTTTTTCTTTTCTTCCTTTAATGAATCCTTAATTCTACCCTTGGCCTTTGAGGTTACCACAAAGCGTAGCCAATCTTCGTGTGGTTTTTGCTTGGATGATGTTAGTATTTCAATCTGATCCCCATTCTTCATCACATAATTAATGGGAACGAGCTTGTTGTTAACTTTAGCGCCAATGCATTTTGATCCGACTTGTGTGTGAATGTCAAACGCAAAATCAAGTGCTGTTGCTCCGTGTGGAAGTGTTTTCAATTCACCCTTCGGTGTAAATACAAAAACCTCTTCGCTGAATAAATTCCCGCGGAAATCATCTACAAAGTCTAACGCAGAATGATCATTTTGTTCGAGCGTGTCGCGGACCTTCGCTAGCCACTTTTCCAGGTTCGATTCATGCGATGCTGCAGCTTCCTTGTATTTCCAGTGTGCTGCGTAGCCCTTTTCGGCAATATCATCCATGCGCCTGCTACGAATCTGAACCTCAACCCATTGGCCATTCTTAGCCATAACGGTAGTATGCAGGGATTCATAACCATTGGCACGCGGGGTACTAATCCAGTCACGAAGTCGATCAGGATTTGGTGTATAGAAATCCGTAACAATTGAATACGCTTGCCAGCAGACGGACTTTTCCATTTCCTGCGGAGTTTCAAGAATAATCCTGATCGCAAACAGATCGTACACTTCCTCAAACGGAATATTCTGTTTGCGCATTTTATTCCAGATGGAGTTAACCGACTTCGGACGACCTTTTATCTCGTATTCAATATTCAGGCGGTCCAGTTCTTCAACAATAGGTTGTGTGAATTGCTTGATAAATTTATTCCGGCTTGCGCGGGTTTCATCAATGTTCCGCTGAATGGATTCGTATGCGGGCTTGTCTGTAAATCGAAGGTATAAATCTTCCAGCTCGCTCTTGATTGCATTCAGCCCTAACCGGTGCGCCAGGGGGGCGTAGAGGTAAATTGTTTCGGAAGAAACTTTCAACTGTTTATTGCGTGGCATGCTATCAAGCGTGCGCATATTGTGCAGTCTGTCAGCAAGCTTGATGAGGATTACGCGAACATCATCTGAAAGTGTGAACAGCATCTTGCGGAAGTTTTCCGCCTGCTGGGATGTTCCGTGCTCGAATACTCCCCGGATCTTCGTAAGTCCGTCAACAATAGACGCTACTTTCTTACCAAACATCTTCTCGATGTTGCCGAGCTCCATGTCGGTATCTTCAACCACATCGTGTAATAAAGCTGCAATGATGGAGGTTGTTCCAAGGCCGATCTCTTCCACACAAATCTGGGCAACGGCAAGGGGATGAAAAATGTAGGGTTCGCCCGATTTTCTGCGCATATCTTTATGCGCCTCAAGTGAAATGGTGAACGCGTGCTTGATCAGCCGGGCATCTCCGTCCTTCAAAATGGGTTTCGCCTTGCGCAAAAGCTTGCGATACCGCCCGATTATCTCCCTTTTCTCCTGCTCAATATCAATGACCATTCTCTATAAACAGATTGCCCCCTTTAATCCTCCTTATATTACCAACATTAAAACGAAAAATCTTTATTCCTAAATTCAGAATAATGGATAAATTTGCGCTCCTTTTTAGCAAATACCGCTGAAATATAACGATCAGCGCATATTTGACAAAAAGCGGATGTGGCGTAATTGGCAGCCGCGCCAGACTTAGGATCTGGTGCCGTAAGGCGTGGGGGTTCGAGTCCCTTCATCCGCACAACTGAACCCTCGCTCCTGTTTTCGGTGTGAGGGTTCTTGATTTAAACACAAAACCGAATTGCTTTGGAAATTACACTCGACAAAAAGAACAGCACGGAAGGCTTGATTAAGATCAAAATAAACGAAGCTGATTACCAACCCAAGTACGAAGAGAAAATCCGTGAAGCCTCGCGTAAAGCGAATATCAAAGGATTTCGCGCGGGCAAAGTACCGACCGGTATTATCAAAAAGATGTTCGGCAAATCGATTCTTGTAGAAGAAATCAACCACATGCTTTCGCACAAGCTGAGTGACTACATTAAAGAGAGTAATCTCCGCATTATTGGTGAGCCGCTTCCAAACCACGAAAAAGCAACAAACATTAACTGGGACAATCAAAAGGATTTTGAGTTTGAATACCAGATCGGGATCGCAGAAGATTTTAACTACGACCTTTCCAGCAAGGTGAAGATTAAATCTTACTCGATTGAGGTTGATGAAAAGGGTATCAATGACACCATCAGCGACCTGACAAAACGTTTCGGCAAAGCTGAATATCCTGAAACAAGCGAGGCTACTGACAACCTCTTTGGCGGATTAACACCGGCTGAAGAGGGCGGTTTCAAAAACGAAACTGCGGTAATCGACATCACCAAAGTCAGTAAGAAAGAACAGTCAACGTTTATTGGATTGAAAAAGGGTGACGAAATCTCTTTCGAGATCAGCAAAATCTTTGATAAAGATGCGGATGTTGCCACACTGCTTGATGTTTCTGAGGATGTAGCCAAAAAAGCAAAAGGCAAATACGTATTAAAGATTGAGAACATTAGTCGCGTTGAGCCTGCTGCCATCAGTCAGGAGTTGTTTGACCGTGTTTTCGGGAAAGATACCGTTACAGACGAGGAAGCATTTACAGCAAAAGTAAAAGAAACGATTAGTCAAAATTATAAGCGCGAGACCGATTATTTTCTGGATCACAACATTGAAGATTATTTTCTTAAAAACACCAAGCTCAATCTGCCAGAAGGCTTTTTGAAGAACTGGTTGAAGGCAACCAGCGAAGGAAAGGTTACAGATGACGTGCTCACAAAAGAATTCGATGCATATACCCGCAGCTTAAAATGGGATCTGATCAAAAATAAGATCGCAGAAGATGCCAAGATCAGTGTAGAGACAGAGGAAGTGAAAGTTCGCGCAAAGGAAGTAATCCTTTCGCAATTTGGCGGAGCCGCGTTCGCGGAACAGCTTGGCGATAAGCTTGACGGGATAGCCGACAACTACTTATCACATGAAAACGGTCAGAATTTTATGCGTTTATACAACCAGCTTCGTAACGATAAGATTATGAAGCACATCCGCGAGAACATTACCGTGGATGACAAACCCGTAAGTGTTGACGAGTTCAAAAAAATCGTTCAGGAACACACCCATTAAGAATTTACAATAATCCTGGCCTCCGGCCGACTATGGTTTTACCCCCGGGGTAAAACCATTTTTATTTAAAAACAGTTATAGTGTGGGTTTACAGGAATTTACTAACCTTGTATATCCGAAAATCATCGAAAAATAGATAGAAACAGCATATGAACCAGAATAACGAATTCAGAAAATACGCGGTACATCACATGGGCATGAGCGGAAATTCGCTCGATGACTACAATAAAAAAATGGGTCAGTACGCAGGCAACGTTACAGGCATGACTCCGAACATCGTTGAGGAACGACAGATGCGCGCTACAGTGCTAGATGTATTCTCTCGCTTAATGGCAGACCGGATTATTTTCTTCGGAACACCGGTTGATGACTATATCGCAAACGTAATTACCGCCCAACTCCTATTCCTCGAATCTGCTGATCCTAAAAAAGATATTATCATGTATGTAAACAGTCCGGGTGGCTCAGTGCATGCCGGTCTTGGTATTTACGACACGATGCAATATGTAAGTCCGGATGTGGCTACGATTTGTACAGGCATGGCAGCGTCTATGGGTGCTGTTTTGCTGGCTGCTGGTACTACAAAGAAAAGATCAGCGTTGCCGCATGCACGGATAATGATTCATCAGCCTTCAGCCGGCATGCAGGGAACTTCTGCGGACATGGAGATCAGCTTAAAACAAACCATTGAACTACGCAAAGATCTTTACACGATTCTGGCGAAGCACACCGGTCAGACGTACGAGAAAATCGACAAAGATTCAGATCGTGACTACTGGTTGCGTGCATCCGAAGCTAAAGCATATGGCCTGATTGACGAGGTTCTGGACCGTAACAGCAAGAAGTAATTATTTGGTATATTTACATCTAACTCTGTGCATTTCAATGCATTGTAGGGCTGATCAAATCGAGGAAGTATGGCAGAAGTAACGTGTTCGTTTTGCGGAAGAAATAAGAAAGATGTTGACCTGATGATTTCGGGTATACACGCACATATTTGCGATAAGTGTGTTACCCAGGCTACGCAGATACTTTCGGAGGAGAAGAAAAGCAAAACAGAAGCCGGGCTCACGCCTAATTTCAAGCTCATTAAGCCGCGCGAGATCAAGAAATTTCTTGATGAATACGTAATCGGCCAGGATGAAGCCAAAAAGGTTATGTCGGTCGCTGTGTATAACCACTACAAGCGGTTGATGCAGCGTAAGATCGATACCGATATTACAATCGAAAAATCAAATATCATTATGGTAGGCGAAACCGGTACCGGAAAAACGTACCTGGCGCGTACCCTCGCTAAAATGTTACAAGTACCTTTCTGTATAGCTGACGCAACCGTTTTAACGGAAGCTGGCTATGTTGGTGAGGATGTTGAAAGTATTTTAACCCGCCTGCTACAATCAGCCGATTACAATGTTGAAGCTGCCGAGCGCGGGATCGTTTACATTGACGAGATTGATAAAATCGCCCGCAAGTCCGACAACCCTTCCATCACACGCGATGTGAGCGGTGAAGGTGTTCAGCAGGCATTACTGAAATTGTTGGAAGGTACAGCCGTAAACGTTCCTCCTCAGGGCGGACGCAAGCATCCGGATCAAAAAATGATCACGGTTAATACAGAAAATATTCTTTTTATCTGCGGTGGAGCATTTGAAGGTCTTTCAAGAATCATCGGTAATCGATTGAATACAAGGCCGTTGGGTTTTGCATCCGCTACCGGACTGCATCCTTCTGATATTGAAAAAGAGAATTTAATTCAGTTTGTTACGGCACTCGATCTGAAGACTTTTGGATTGATCCCTGAATTGATTGGTCGCTTACCCGTGGTTTCGTTCCTGAATCCATTGGATAAAACAGCGCTTAAGAAAATTCTGATTGAACCTAAAAACGCACTCGCTAAGCAATACAAAAAGCTTTTCGAAATCGAAGAGATTCAATTGGAATTTAAAGATGGCGCGATAGATTTTATTGTTGAAAAAGCAATCGAGTTCAAGCTTGGTGCACGTGGGCTGCGCGGAATCTGCGAAGCTATTATTAACGATGCCATGTTCGATCTTCCATCCGAAAAAGGCGTTGACCGTCTCGTTATCACGCGCGCGTACGCAGAAGAGAAATTCAATCGTTCGCAGTACAGCAAACTGAAGGTAGCGTAAGGTGGGGGAATCAGGTTTCGACAAGCTCAACCTGACACTTTTAGCTCTCACCCGATAAACACTGATCTATTCTTTAAGATACTGCAGCATCAATTTCGCTGTATTCTCAGATGCAGAACCGGTATCCAGAATTCCGATGATGGAATCGTATTCATTCAGCATGTTTTCGCGGTATGATCCATCGTTCATGATCCGCTCCAACGCTGCTGAAACTTCTTCAACCGATGCCTTTTGCTGAATCATTTCCTTTACTACTTCCTTGTTGGCTACAAGATTTACCAACGATATAAACGGGACTTTTATAATCAGTTTGGCAATCCAATAGGTTAATGCGCTTGTTTTGTAAACCACTACCTGCGGCACGCGAAATAATGCAGTTTCCAGTGTAGCCGTACCTGACGTGACAATAGCTGCATCGGCAATCGTTAACAAATCATACGCAGCGTCATGCACAAACTTCACATTGTCCAGGCTTTTCAGATCATCGTAAAGCTCTTGTTCCAAATTCCCAACAGCCGCTACAACAAATTGAACGTCAGGCATTTTAGCGGCCACTCCGGTCATTAATGGAATGATCTTTTTGAGTTCCTGCTGTCTGCTTCCCGGAAGCAGGGCTACAACCCTGGACGTTGCTACCAAATCATTTTTTTCTCTGAAATCTGGGGAGGGCTTATGAGCTTTGATGGCGTCCAGAACCGGGTTACCAACATACGCTACATTCCAATCAAACTTTTTGAAAAAATCTTTCTCGAACGGAAGAATCACAAACATCCGATCTACATTCGATTTAAGCTTCCAGGCCCGACTTTGATTCCAGGCCCAGACCTTTGGTGAAATATACCAGTATACCTTTATCCCGTTTGACTTTGCAAACTTTGCGATCCGCATATTAAAGCCTGCATAATCAATCAGTACGAGTACATCAGGTTTGTACTGAAGAATATCCCTTTTACACTGTTCAATCTTTTTTGAGATAGTCCGCAGATTCGCCAGCACCTCCGCCAATCCCATAAAGGCCAGTTCCCGATAGTGAACAACTTCCTCCATTCCGGCCTCATGCATATAATCACCACCAAAGCCACGGAATTGAGCATCTGGCTCCCGTTGCTTTAGCTGCTTGATTAGATTGCTGCCATGCAGGTCGCCCGAGCGTTCACCCGCAATTAAATAGAATTTCATTGCTACGAAGATGGCAGTTCTTTACTCCTGTCCAAAATATTCAACGTAGTTCCGGGGTGTTTCGTAGAGTCGGATGCAGTGAAGCTTTCCGCGTTTGGTGATGGAGGGAAGATGCTTTTCGAGGATTTTCCAGATCTCAACAATCAGGTTTTCACAACTGGCCATTTTCCCACTCATAAAATCAACATCGAGGTTGATGTTCTTGTGGTCGAGCCTGTCTGTTATTTCTGTCCGAATGAGGTTACTGAGTTTTTTCATATCTACAACAAAGCCGGTTTCTGGATCCGGGGTTCCCTTAACCGTTACGATCAGATCAAAATTATGACCATGCCAGTTATCATTGGCGCATGGCCCAAACACCTCAATATTTTTCTCTTTCGACCAGGCAGGGTTAAAGAGTTTATGCGCTGCGTTAAAGTGTTCCTTTCGGGAGATGTAGATCATAAGCCTGGCAAATTTATGCGGTTTACGTGAGCATAAAAAAGCCCCTGTTTGACAGGGGCTTTTCTTATTTATTGCTCGATCTTCTGACTACGGTTTCGTGAGTCGGTAAATCCAATCGCCACCATCATAATTTAGATTAATGATGAGCGTTCCATTTCCTGTACACGGATCAATGGTATAGGTACCTGTTGAAGCAGTTATTTCAGGATCTGAAGTGTCTCCCTCTACATCCTGATCCGGGAAACGAACAGTACCGG
>Ga0209175_10000890_pt1 | contig 15930 bp, 15 predicted proteins | sample JI91814C2DNA_FD_187506 | JGI IMG/M metagenome (GOLD analysis project Ga0209175, IMG submission 187506) | Wastewater effluent complex algal communities from Wisconsin, to seasonally profile nutrient transformation and Carbon sequestration -... | ecosystem: Engineered > WWTP > Effluent > Algae...
GCAATTTCCCACGCATCCTTAGTCTTTCTTTGTTGCTCTATGACGGCGGGTGCAGGCGTCAATACACAAAACGATAAATCTTGCGAGATATCCTGCCACATGCTCACCGTCACCTGCGCTGCTTCAAACCACACACGGTGTACGCGATGCTGTTGCAGCAAGGCCGCTATCGCCGCGCCTAAGCTCTGCTTATCTCTATCGCGGCAAATCACATTGGCCGACATTTGCTCATTAATGCACTCTTGCTCCGCTTGTTCGACGAAACGATAGTCGGTAATTAAATAAAGCGCATCTGCGGTCACGACGCCATAAGCGGCTTCGCCTGTGTAGTTGAACAAATATCGCAGATTATCCAAGGAAAAGATCAAAGCAGCATCCTGAGCGGCTAGCTGCATACTGGCGCGAAAATCGCGCAGTCGTTGTTGGAATTGAGCGTGTAGCATGTTATTTCCTTTCGTCTCTTTTACCGTCCAAACTCCAGCCTCTCATCTAGCCCCGCCAACAAGACTGATGAATACACAAAAAGAATAGACTCAAATGACTATCAATTGGCAACAATAGCACATGACACAATTTAGATATACTGTTAATATATTAAAACACACTCTACTATTTAAGATCAAAACCTACGCCGTTTCCATGCAGATAGGCGAAAGGCAAAGACTGCAGCACAAATATTGCAGACATAAAAAAGAGAGCCTAAGCTCTCTTTAGTAACACTTTTCAGTAATACTTTATAAAGAAATAAATCTGAACAATTCTCAGAATTCTTATTCTGCGAATTCGGTATCCATAGGTGAATACCAAGCATCTTTCAAGGCGCCGACTTGGACATTCTTAAATTCAGGACGTGCAGTCATCCATGCTTTTAATGCTTCACGATCTTCGTCAGTGGCAGAACCGGGTCCGAAATTACACACAAAACCTGAGGTCAACCAACCACTCAAGGCCAAATCACGAACTTCGATCACTTCTTCTAAAAAAGTGTGTATGAGTTGCGCTTCTTGATCTTCATTCAACTCTTGCGTCAATTCGGCTTTGTATTCAAAACCAAATTCTTGAAATTCACCCACGTGCAATTTTTTACGTTGGCGTGCGTTACGGGATTTTTTTGATGGTGTCATGATATTCTTTATCGATTTAGCATCCCTTTCAACATGAAAAGGACAAACAGCTGCGCATTGTAATGACTATGCGGCATATGCACAAATATTATAAAAACTTCCCGTGTGTTTTGAATTGTTCGGTCGCACGTACCAACTCAGTCGCGATACCCGGTTCCATGGCGGCATGGCCTGCATTCACGATCATATGCAATTTGGCCGTTGGCCACGCTTGGTGTAATCGATATGCAGATACAGGAGGACAAATCACGTCATAACGGCCTTGCACAATCACCGCGGGTAAATGTCGAATCTTATGGATATTTTTGATCAATTGATCTTCATCCATGAAAGCGCCGTTTAACATGTAATGCGCTTCCAGACGACCGATACCTAAACTCACCTCATCCGACTCAAAATCCTCAATCGCCTGCGCTTGCGGCTCTAAAAATAAACAAGAGCCTTCGTAGCGACTCCAATTACGCGCCGCTTCTTTATAGATCGCAGGCTCATCGCAAAACAAACGCTTGACGTAGGCCTGTAATAAATTTCCGCGCTCAGAATGCGGAATCGCTTCAGCAAAACGCTGATGAACCTCTGGGTAAAAGTGATTCATCCCATTCACAAACCAATCAACTTCCGCCTTGGTGCACAAAAAGATGCCGCGCAATACAAATCCGAGACAACGATCTGGATGTTCTTCACCATACGCCAACGCCAAAGTAGATCCCCAAGAGCCGCCAAACACCAGCCATTGCTCTATCCCCAGCATGTTACGAATTTTTTCTATGTCTTCGATCAACAAGGCGGTTGTGTTATTTCGATACTCACCGAGCGGTGTCGATTTACCTGCGCCACGTTGATCGAACAACACAATACGATAATGTGCAGGATCAAAAAAACGTCTATGCGTCGGTGAGGTGCCGCCACCCGGTCCGCCATGCAAAAACAATACAGGTTGACCGTCAGGATTGCCGCACTCTTCCCAATACAAAGTGTGCAGCGCATCGACTTCTAACATGCCGTGACGATAAGGTTCTACGGGGGGAAACATCAAAGTATTTTCTGACATATTATTATTTTCAATTAGAGGGATTGAAGAAAGCGCCAACTAGCAAAACCCGCGAAACAGCAAGCAATAGAACCGATTAAATGCAAAGCGCTATGACCCAATGCCCACATCCAATCACCTTTTTGCAGTAAGTTCATCGCTTCTGCTGAGAAGGTCGAAAAAGTCGTTAAACCACCAAGAAAACCGGTAACGATCAAGAGTTTCCATTCTGGCGATAATTGCGGATTTGCCGAAAAAAAACCCACACAAATACCAATCACATAACCGCCGCCCAAATTAGCAATCAAGGTACCTAAAGGCAAACTCGCCACGATAGGATTTAACCATAGCCCAAGCATCCAGCGCACGCAAGCACCGAATGCGGCCCCCACACCTACCGCAATAACAGCTAGTCCGTTCATAACAATGCCGATTCCGCGTCAACATTCCACTTACGCATGGCGCTCTCATCGCTTACACGCGCATCGACCCAACGCTCACCTTCTGGCGTGGTTTCTTTTTTCCAAAACGGCGCTTCGGTTTTTAAGTAGTCCATCATAAATTCACAGGCAGCAAAGGCTTCACCGCGATGTGCGCTAGTCGCAGCCACCAGTACGATTTGGTCTAGCGCCTGCAACAGACCGACTCTGTGAATAATCAAACAGTCGATGAGATTCCAGCGTTGCTTGGCTTGGGTCGCGATCATTTCTAAGGATTTTTCTGTCATGCCCGGGTAGTGCTCCAACTCCATCGCACTGACTGATAATCCCTCGTTCAAATCACGAACCAGTCCGACAAAACTGACCACCGCGCCAATTGCAGGATTGTTTGCACGTAGTTTGGCAATTTCTGTGCTGATATCGAAATCTTCGGTCTGTACTGAAATCAACATACTCATTCCTAACCGCCAGTCACTGGTGGGAAAAATGCCAGCTCACCGCCATCTTGCAACAAGGTATCACCGTGCACCATCTGCTGATTATACGCCATACGCAAAGCACGATCAGGTGCCAGCACCTCGGCCCACACTCCGCCGCGAGCGATCAATAAGGCGCGAACTTGACTGGCGTGATTGACCTCATCAGGCAACTCTAAAAGCTCTCCTGAACTCGCTAATTTTTCGCGCACACCGGCGAAAAAACGTAATTGGATTTTCATGTTTGAATTCTTACTTTCCCACTCAAATTTGACTCAGGTAAACCGTAGGGTGCGCCGCGCGCACCATTGCTATTGAGACTGTTGAAACCGTTTAGCCTACAACGGTGCGCGTGGCGCACCCTACTTTATCTATATAAATCTAGTTTAAATTGACTATTCCTCTTAATTAAGTACCGAGCTAAACGGAATAAATTTCACTAACTGCCCTTGGCTGATCGTTGTCCCCGCAGGCAAGTCAATCAAACCATCGCCCCACACGGTTGACGTCAACACACCTGAGCTTTGATTAGGAAACAAATCCAAGCCACCTTGTGGGTTGATTTTGGCACGTAAAAATTCGTTACGTCTATCAGCTTTACTCACATTGAAATCAGCACGCATCAAATAAGACTGCGGCGTCACATCTTGTACACCTTGTAGTCGCAAAATAAACGGGCGCACAAACAGTAAGAAGGTCACAAAACTGGATACAGGATTGCCGGGTAAACCAAGGAAGAACGCAGCATTGCTAATATTTTTTCCACTGCACTCACCTCGTCGCACTTCACCAAAGGCCAAAGGCTTGCCCGGTTTAACCGCGATCTGCCACATATTGATACTACCATCAGCTTCTACCGCTGGACGTATATGATCTTCTTCCCCGACCGAAACGCCACCCGAGGTGATGATCAAATCATGTTCACCGGCAGCCGCGCGCAAGGTGGCACGAGTTGCGTCTAGGCTGTCTGGCACGATGCCATAATCGGTAATTTCACAGCCTAAATTTTGTAATAGGCCGGTCAGCAAAAAACGATTCGAATTATAGATAGCGCCAGGCTTCAAATCTTCACCCGGCATAGTTAATTCATCGCCAGTAAAAAATACAGCGACACGCAATCGACGTAAAACCGGCAGACTAGCTAAACCGACGGAAGCCGCCAACCCTAACTCTTGCGCACGCAAACGCGTACCCGCACTCAAAATCTCAGCGCCCGCCCGAATATCCTCGCCTTGCCGCCGTATCCATTCACCACTTTTCGGTGCATGCGCAATCTTGACAAAGGTCTGTTCACCTTCTTGCTCAACGCTACATTGTTCTTGCATCACAACGGCATCTGCACCTTCGGGAATAAACGCGCCGGTAAAAATACGTGCAGCGGTACCTCGTTCCAACGGAGCACCCACCACACCCGCCGGTATTCTTTGTGAAACTCTTAAACGTGCATTGCCACTTAGGCAGTCGGCGGCGCGCACAACGTAACCATCCATTTGCGTGTTATCCATAGGCGGCACATGCAAGTTTGAACTTTGTGCCCGCGCCAAAATACGGCCATTGGCCGCCAGTGTGCTTATCTGCTCTATGTCTGCTTCTGGACTATATTCTGCGCTGTATTCTGTACTGTACATAGGCCGCGCTGCTTGCAATAAGGTTTGCAAAGCCTCTGCCACGCTCAACATCGGTTTTTTTTCTGTCGTCATTTGGAATCGGTCTTTTTATAAAAATAGAACTTGTGGCTTAGCCTAAGTTTATCACTCCACGTCCCAATTCCAGCACGCGCCCACCGACCTGTATCCGACATTCTGAACCGACATCCGAATCTAAACCTATATCCAAATACAGGCAACTAGGTCGTTGAACTTGCTCGCCCTGACTAATCTGCAAACGGGCGGGTAAAGGCCGTTTCTGTACTATCCACCAGCCGCCCAGATTGGCACAAGCCGATCCGGTACCTGGATCTTCGGCGACACCACCACCTTGTTTGGTAAAAAAATAACGCGCAGTGACTGCCAAGCGTTCATTCGCACTCTCAGTGCCATCCTCCCAAGCAAATACATAGGCCGTCTTTCGTCCTAAGCTACTCGGTGGCCACTCGGCCAAGCGACTACTATCGGGTTGAGCGCGTTGCACGGCCTCTATCGTGCGTAGTGGCACTAATAATTGGTCGGTACCCGTATTCACCCACACGGGTTCATCGAGCAAGTCACTGGCGTGCAAACCTAACATGGCCGCAAGCTCCGCTCCCGGCAAGGCACATTTTGCTGTCACTAGACCATCAGGTACGGGGGCGGTAAAGGTCCAAATATCAGGTTCATCGGATGACGCCTGCACAGTAACAATTCCTGCTTTGCACTCTAAGCTAATGTTGTTCCCTGTCTTTAACAAATGACGCACGACGTGCGCTGTGCCCAAAGTGGGGTGTCCCGCAAACGGCATTTCATAACCAGTAGTAAAAATTCGCATACGCGCCGTTGCGCGTTCCGACGGCAAAATAAATACCGTTTCAGATAAATTAAATTGCAAGGCCAACGACTGCATTTGCGCATCGCTTAAACCACGAGCATCTTCAAAAACACAAAGCGGATTGCCGCCAAAGGTCGATTCTGCAAACACATTTACAAGCTGGTAATGAAACTCCATAACATCATTTCCTAATTAGTCAGATTAAAGTCAGGTTAACTTAATGCGGCGATAGAATAGATCAAGTACCATGATAATACTCCATAGCCGATATACTTCTATCATGGTTCTATTATGGTTATATGAGAGCGCGCGAAATAGTTTAAATAAGCGAATCCGTTAAAAACCTATCACCTAACAACAACCCAACACAAGGAAACATCATGGCAAAGAAAAATGAAGAACTCGACGAAGAAACCTTGGCTGTGATCAATTGGTGCATAGAGGTCGAAGGGTTTCTCGTAAAAGGCGGCGCAACTCAGGCGCAAGCACAGGAATTTATCGAGGAAGAAATTGAATTTTTAACTGACCAATTTTATGATGGATTGACGCCTGAAGAGGCGGCTAAAGTTGCGCTCAGCGATTAGCGTCGCGCTCAAAATATCAAAAGCCCCGTTCAAATATGAATATGGGGCTTTTTTTACGTCAATCCGCTACCTGCTTAGCAAGGCATCTCTGCATGTTTACGAGAATAGAACCACCACGTAATAATCATGCAACTGACATAGAAGGCGATGAACGTGTACAAAGCCATATCCGGTGCGCCAGTCAGCTTGATCGACGTACCAAAGCTTTGCGGAATAAAGAAGCCACCATACGCACCAATCGCGCCGGAAAAACCCAACACAGCTGCAGATTCTTTCGCTGCATCCAAACGTGCTTGTCTGATAGCTGCCTCACCTTGTCCTGCGCTAGCACGTTCTCTTTCTGTTTGAAAAATGATAGGGATCATGCAGAAAGTCGAACCATTACCTAAACCCGTCAAAATAAACATACCGATAAATGAAAACAAGAAAATCATAAATTGGTGGGAATGCAAAGCTGGCAAAATACCCACCGCGATCGTCACCGCCATCGCTGCAAATACCCAAAATGTCAATCTTGCACCACCGATTTTATCTGCCAACATACCGCCCACGGGACGTGCCAAGGCACCAGCTAAAGGTCCCAAGAACGCAAACTTAGCCACATCCACTTCAGGGAACTGAGCCTTAATCAACATCGCGAAACCTGCGGAAAAACCGATGAAAGAACCGAAAGTGCCAATGTATAACCAGCACATCAACCAATTATGTTTGCGTTTAAAAATAATCGCTTGATCCGAAAAAGAAGCTTTAGCAGAAGCAATATCATTCATGCCAAACCAAGCGGCCAAGGTCGCCACAACGATAAATGGAACCCAGATAAAACCCGCATTGGCCAGCCAAAATAAGTTATCAGAATCAGTCTTCACGTTATGATATAAAAATCCTTCACCCGATATGGCGGCACCAAACACAGCAGATGAAATCACCAATGGCGTGACAAACTGCACGACCGATACGCCCAGATTACCGATACCAGCATTCATGCCCGTCGCATAACCTTTACGCGACTTAGGAAAGAAGAAACTGATATTCGCCATACTAGAACTAAAGTTCCCGCCTCCTAAGCCACACAACAAAGCCAGTATCAACAAAGTGGAATAACTGGTAGTTGGATCTTGCAACGCAAAGCCCATGCCGATTGCGGGAATCAACAGACTAGCAGTCGAGAATGCAGTAAACCGACGGCCACCAAAGACAGGCACCAAGAAAGAATAAAAAATACGCAAAGTAGCACCTGATAGCGCAGGCAGAGCGGTCAGAAAAAATAACTGATCTTTAGAAAATTTGAAACCAGCTTTATCCAAATTCGCCGCGACCACACTCCACAACATCCAAACCGAAAATGCCAACATCAAGCATGGGATAGAAATCCACAAATTACGATTGGCAATGCCACTTCCTTCCTTACTCCAAAACGCACCGTCTTCCGGCTCCCATCGACTTAATACGTGACTCATTTTTATCTCCCTAAAAATTTATTGCAAAGCTAAGTGCATGTGATCAAAACTTGAATACCTGAATGCTATTAACCATGGGAGACAGAATACGGACACGTCGTCCATTTGAAAATTCTTCGTCTGGGTAAGAATATGACTGCAGAAGTAGGTATGTCCTAGCCGAAAGAACTAGAACACATGAGCTAAGATCTAACGTGGGGAACTAATATGAGGAAGCAATGGCTAGAAGCAGGGATTGATATTAGAGTCTCATCCCATCAAGAAATCGGTATCTACACAAATCAAACAACTCAAAACAGTTGTGAACATACGTCCTCTCGCGATAGCGGGAGAGGGCGTATTATCCGAATCTCGACCTGTGTAGATACTTATGTATTAATGAGAAAGGCTAGGCACAAAAAGTGAATTAGCTAACTCAAATTAACTAACCGAAACGGCACTGCGTAATGTGTTTTTTTTATGCGATGTACTGTGCATAGTCAACTTACCGCTGGCCTGCTCAGCTTCACTATGAATTTGCGGATAAGCTTTGAGCGAGGACACAGAGCTAATCTTGATACGTGAAGCGCTAACACTGATTAATCCCAACTCGCTCAAGTGATGGAGCATACGTGAGAAGGTTTCTGGCGTTAAGTTGAGCAAGGACGCAACGACATTTTTTTTCAACTCTAAACGTATTTCATTGCTCTCTTGCGAGAGCGACGTTTGCACCAAATAGTCAACCACGCGCTGCATGGCATTGTGTGATGATTGTCGTTCTACACTACGAATAAAACCTAGCAGGCGATAGGACAAACCAGTCATCATCTGACGCGCAATGGCCGGCGATTGATCTAATAATTTGAACAGTGCGTTTTTGGGCAAACGCAGTAGCAAAGAAGGCTCTAGTGCTTCAGCATAAAATGGATAAGGCTCTTCCAAGAACATCATCGCCTCACCAAAGCACTGACCTGGGCGAATTAATTCAACGATCTTATCGCTACCATTCGAAGCGGGAATTGCGAGCTTGACCATCCCATAGACCAGAATAAAACAGGCGTCGGCCATATCGCCTTTTTGAAATAGACTGAAGCCTTTTTCCAGCTCCATCTTGCCCACTTCTTTTTTCAGACTATCTAATTCAAAAGGTGAAATATGACGAAATAAAGCCTGATTAAGCAATAAGCCATCCAAATTGATCTTACTCATAACGTTCCCCCAATCATAATTAAATATGTTTGAAGTGTAAGATGTGATACTTAGGGCGGCTATACGCCATTAGGCGTAGATAGCTGCTGCAAAAGACTGAGAATATGGTCTTGCTGTAAAAATTCTATCCCCCGCCCATGGGAGATGGTCGCTTTAAGCAGAATTTGGCAAAATAATCGATCTGAACTGTCTGTCGTGTAACTTAGTAAAAACGACGATATGTGATATCGATCTTAATTAAACAACATCAATTAGCGCCTACCAACAAAGTACTGGAGCAAAATGCTTTAAGACTTATCCATCCCATGCTCAACTGCATACACGGCAATTTGCACACGGCTAGTTAAATTCAATTTCTTTAAAATATTCTGCACATGAATTTTGACGGTACTCTCTGCCACGTCGAGATTACGGGCGATTTCTTTGTTGCTTTCACCTCGCGCCAAGCACACCATTGTTTCCCGTTCGCGGGGTGTGAGTTTTTCGCGCTCGGGTGCGGTATTGACATTATGCCCCGCACGAAATTGCATGACTAATTTTGCAGTCATAGACTCGGCGATCACCGGCTCACCCGCTGCAGCACGTTTGATCGATTGAGTTAAATAGTCGGCTTCGATGTTTTTTAATAAGTAACCACGAGCGCCGTTTTTTAAAGCAGTGGTCAAGTCTTCCGCTTCTTCCGAGACAGTCAACATCAAGACAGCGGTATCGGGTAAATCTTCGACAATCAATTGCATCGCTTCCAAGCCTGACAAGCCGGCCATATTGAGATCCATCAAGACCACATCCGGTTTTAATTGCTTTGCGCGTTTCACGCCTTCTAATCCATCGGCCGCTTCGCCAACGATTTCAAATTCAGGATTGCGTTGCAATAGCAAACGAATACCACTGCGAAACAAGCTATGATCGTCAACCAACAAAATACGAATACTCATGTCTCTACTTTCTATTTTTAGGCAACCAAACGTTCTTGTCGCAACAGCTGTAGTGCAATGGTAGTTCCCTGTTCACTATTACTCTCGATAGAAAACTGTGCAGACAAGCGCTCTGCTCTTTCTCTCATAATTTTAAGGCCAACGTGCCCCTCGCCTTTCTCCGCAACCTTGCTCATATCAAAGCCAAGTCCGTCGTCATGCACCGTCATCGTAAAATCACGCAGATTATCAATCTTGACCTGAACCTCGCTGGCCTGGGCATGCTTACGCACATTGGATAAGGCTTCCTGCAGTATGAATAGCACCTGTAATTGCTGCTCTGGTGCTAATGGCGCGCCGTTGCCTGCGAAGTGAATCTCGCTGTGTACGCCAGTTTGACGTTGAAATTTAGCCACCACATTGCGCATTTCAGATTCTAGATTGCTGTCTTGCAGGCGAGTTCGGAAATTCAATAGTAACTCTCGCACGTCCTCATAACTTTCTTGTATGCCTGCTCGCAACAGCGGCGCGATATTTCGGATCTCTTCCACTTCATCACGTTTTAATGAGTCTTCCAGCATCTGCACTTGTAGATTCAAAAAATTCAAACCTTGCGCAATACTGTCATGCAAACCCTGTGCTAATAAATTGCGCTCCTGCGATACCGCAAACTCTTTTTCCCTGGCGATCAGTCTTTGGTTTTCAATCGCAGACCCTAAATTTTTTCCCAAAATTTCTAACAGGCGTCGCTCTTCATTAGTCACCACGCGCTCTTTTGAGAAATGCAAAGAGAAACTACCGATCACCATTTCGCGCGTCAATATTTGAAACACTGCCAAAGACACATAACCTTCTTCCTGACAGCGATAACGTTTTTGCTGATCCAGTAAACGAAAATCCCGCACCAAGATAATACCTTGCTGAGCAGCGGCACCACACAAGCAATCGTCTTTTTTTATGCAATGTTCCTCTTCTATCATGGCTTCAGAAATACCGGCATGTACGGTAATGTGCATGTTGTCATTGGTCGCATCTAAGATACGCACGGTGCCGCCATCAGCTTGCATGCGCTGCATGATCCTATGCAAAAATCCACGACATAATTCTTCTATTGCATGAGGTCCCGCCAAAAACCCTGCGATCTCATATAGGGTACTCATCTCATGATTTTGCTCCTGCAATTTGGCAGTTTTTTCAGAGACACGGACTTCTAATGTGCGATGTACCGTCTGTACATGATCGGCCATCTGATTAAAAGCTTGCGCCAATACACCAAATTCATCTTCTGTCTCTACTGGCAAACGCACACTCAAGTCATCCTTACTCATACGTGAAATACCTGCTTGCATACGCGTGACTGGGCCAACGATCCACAAATAGAGAAGATAAAGTAATGCGATACTGGCTGCCAAAGACATAAATATCAATGCGGTCTGACAAAGGCGTAACCAAGTGGTTTTTTCCGCCAGCTCGACTTCTACCAATATGACCAATTGATTGATGTTGTGTACAAAAGTTGGCAACTCTTGTTCGTATAGGCTCAGTGCCTGTCGACGCGAGGCAGGATCAGTTTCTCGCAATACGTTTTTTGCATTCACCTGAATACTTAGCAACCACTCGTCTTGTACTTTTTTTACTTGCTCACGAATTGCTGGCGTCTGGGGTAAAAATAAGGGACGTTTTGGATCGCCTGACTGTAGCTCAGCCAAAGTACGATTAAAATCAAGCAACTCTTGCTCGACAATACCATTGGCCGGTGCTTGCTCTAAGAGCATTGCCATACGATAGGAACGCATACGCAAACTACCCGCCTCATTAATCGCGGCACCACCACCTTCTAACTGCCACGACAGCAACAAAGTGTAACCAATCGCCATCAAGGTCAAAGCCAGCCCTATCACCGTGGTCACTAGAATACGGAAGGTAAGACGTTTGCCCATCGGTAAAACGGTAGGTGTTGGCAGGTTTACAGTCGTCATTTCAGGCAGACATGGTTATAAAATTGTTGAGTTTGGTTATAGTGTCGCAACGCAACTGCCTACAAAGAATCAATCGCTGACTTCAGTGCAGATTTGAGTGATAACGTCAGCGATGATTTCAGTTTATACACTATCCCTAAGATTTAATATTTAATTGAATGTTCATCCAATATTTAAGTCAGTACTTTGATTAAAAATATAATGCCCAATTGCATACCCTAAGCCACTAGGCCCCAAGCGTTTCTACGTCGGGAGCCTCTGCTACAGTTACATCAGTCTTACGATGCGAAACACCTAAAGGACACACCATAGGTAAAAAACTATCGGTACGATCAGAATACGCCAACAGTGCGCCGTTGGTCATATCGAAATACCAGCCATGCAGCGCGATCTGACCACGAGCTTCTCTTTCTGTGACCCAAGGGAAACTGCGTAAATTATTCAAAGACAGAATAATGGCGCCCAATTCACAAGCACGATTTTGCACCTCAATAGAACAATTCGCCAGTTGATGCAACACTTGTTGTTTAACGGGCTCCACGATACGCATCCAACGTCCGATAAAGTCAATTTTTCTACTTGGTTGATACCCCTGCATCAAGGCTCGGATACCACCACATTTTTCATGCCCCATCACAATGATGCGTTTCACATTTAAAGCTTCCACCGCGAACTGAATCGCCGCACTAACACCTTGCTGATTGCCCGATTCATTGCAAGGCGGTACCAGATTGGCCACATTGCGTACGACAAAAATATCGCCCGGATCGCAATCCAACAACAACGCTGGGTCGACGCGGGAATCACAACAACCAATCAATAAGGTAGTCGGATTTTGGCCATTATTCAATTTGTCATACAACGGCTTTTCACCCGAAAAATATTTACTTTGAAATCGTTGAAATCCTTCAATAAATTGGTGAATATTGCGCACTTCCATACCATTCTCCACTTCGTCTTTTTAGCCGCCAGTTTGCGACATAAACCGTATGATTTTATGCCTTTGCGTCGTAAATTCGTGCTTTTCGGGCTTTAGTTCTATGGCCTGGCGTATCGCCTGCTCTAATCCTTCATCACTAATTCCTGCGCGTAATAGAGGACGTAATTCAAATTTTTCATCTTGTCCTAGGCACATATACAAAGTACCATCGACCGCTAAACGTACCCGATTACAAGTAGCGCAAAAATGCTGACTTAACGGTGAAATAAATCCTATAGTCGCCTGTCCATCTCGACTACGCCAATATCTAGCCGGACCACCGCCCAATTCTTCTGCGGCGGGAATCAAATCAAATTGTCGTACTAATTCATCACGAATCGGACCTATATCGCGATACTGACTATTCTGCCCCGTGCTTCCCATAGGCATAGCCTCAATCAGGCGCAAAATGAATCCTTCGTTAAAACAAAACTCTGCCATGCGTTGTACTTCGTGATCATTCACACCGGCCATCACGACCATATTCAATTTAATCGGCGTAAATCCAGCCCGTTTTCCTGCTTGCAAACCTTCCATGATGCTAGAAAAGCTATCGCGCCCGGTGATCGTTTGCATACAAGCTTTATCCAAGCTATCTAAGCTGACATTGATGCGACTGACACCCGCACGGTATAAATCAGGTGCATGTTTATGCAATTGCGTCGCGTTGGTCGATAGCGAAATATCTTGAATCTCAGGCAAAGCGGCTAAACGTTCCACCAATTGTGGCAAATGCCGACGTAGTAAAGGCTCACCGCCGGTCAAACGCACGCGTCCCACACCCAGTCGCCCAAAGGCGGCCACCACTCGTTCTATTTCGGCAAAACTTAACCAATTCTCAGGCTCTTCAAAACCAGTAAATCCTGCGGGCATGCAATAGCTGCAACGCAAGTCACATTTGTCCGTCACGGACACCCGTAAATAATTTAATTGACGGCCAAAGCGATCAATCAATTTAGTATCTTGTGTCATGAGCTGTGAGGGTATTGGGTTTTTCATAGACCCATTGTGGCGGCTTTCCGACCCCGGCACAATTCTCCCCCAAGCTAAAGACACCTAGTTCTTTTGGGGGATAAAATTTGCTCTAGATCAAACTTTTATATAAGCCCTTGTCAGAACGACTAGGGAATAGCGTTGAATGCGAGGGAATCTAATGGCAGAAACTGATGCGCGAAATTGGTACTAATCGACATCAAAAACTTACTGACTCAGCTTGTTGGGTCAGCTTGTTGGGTCAGCTTATCGACTCAACTTATTGGCTCAAGTCGCCCGCTCCAATGGTGCGACTTTAGGCAAAATAATAATAAACCGCGCCCCTTGTCCCACTTCGCTTTCCACGGTGATACTACCGCCCAATACCGAACTCACCATGTTGTAGCAGATATGCAGACCTAGACCGCTACCACCTTTACCCAGGCGGGTGGTGAAAAATGGTTCAAAGATGCGATCAAGATTCTCTTTGGCGATACCTTGCCCATTATCTTCTACCGTCAGCATGATATTGGATGCACCGTAGGCGCGTCCCGTAATACGGATGACGCCATTCTGTTTTTCATGCAAACCATGCACCATGGCATTGATAATTAAATTACTCAACACTTGCCCCAAGGAGCCAGGATAACTATCCAACTCTAAGCCAGCCTCTACCTTTATTTGCGACTCGTGTCCTTCGCGCTTGATCCGATTTGACAGCGTCAACACGACTTCTTCACAGAAATTAAGCAAATCAAATGTACGTCTTTGATCCGAAGTCTGATCAACCGCAATTTGTTTAAAACTACTGACCAAATTCGCCGCATTCGTTAAATTGCGCATCATCAGATCAGATGACACGCTGGTATTTTCACAAAATTTTTCTAGATCGGAACGACGCAATTGATTCGACTGCACTTGTTTTAAGAATTGACGATTCATCTCTAGCATGGTGCTAGCCATCAATAAACTATTACCAATCGGCGTATTCAATTCATGCGCGACACCTGCGACCAAAGAGCCCAACGCCGCTAGTTTTTCTTGTTCCACTAATTTTGACTGGGTTAATTGCAAGCGACGATAGGCCTCTGCATTATCGTAGGCGACCGCAGTATATGCAGCCAAGGTACGTAAGATATTAAGTTCGTCCAGTCCAAAAGCCTTAGGCTTCATACTCAAAGCGCCAATCAACCCCATGACCCGTCCTGACAAGATCATGGGGACATAAATGCCCGAACGAGAATTTTCAGTGCTGAGGCCGTTTTCCAATAAGGTGTCGACCTGTCCCATCTTTCCTGCCGTAATCGAATCTAACTTACGACTATCATGCAAGATTTCATCAATGAGCATTTCCTGACCATTGAGCACGCATTGTGTCGCCGGCTGCTCTAGTGCGTCCAAACTGCGTGAATAAGGCAAAATACGAAGCTCACCTTGCATCGTGTATTCAAAATTAATCTGGCGCTTTTCCCAATCAACAAAACCAACACCTATGGTGGATGCAGAAATCAGGCTACGAATATTGACATACAGCGTATCTAAGATTTCGTTCACATCCAAAGAGGAGGTAATCTGCAAACCAATTTCACTTAGACGCCCAAGATTATGCCGTGCATGCTCAGCAATTTCGCGTTGAATTTCAGCCAGTTTTTTTTGTTCTAAGACTTCTTGCGTCTGGCGTTTTACCTGTTGCTCCAGATACAGTTGAGTGGCACGAATACCTTGTACGCGGCGCTGATAAAACAAAGCGGCTAGACCTAAAATAAGTAGCGCCCACAAGCTATACCACCAAGGCGTTCTCCAATAAGGCGGCAACACCACGACCTCTAACAAGACCGTACTCTCGCTCCATATCCCGTCAAAATTGGCAGCGCGCCCTAGCAAGCGATAAGTGCCTGCATCCAGATTGGTGTAGGTCGCGACACCTCGATCTGATTGCCCAACGATCCATTCTTTATCATAGCCCTCGAGCTTCCAGGCATAACGATTCTGGCTACGATTATAAAAATGCAGAGCGGCCAATTCAAAACTGACCATAGTCTGCTCATGATTTAACTGTATCTGACGCGCCGCACTCAGGGTACCAGTAATACCTATGCTTTTCAGATCGTAACGATAATTATTATCTTTGCCAGAGGCGGACTCTTGACCTTTTTTACTATCGATCGCTCCCCTGCTATTCCAGTTGGTCAAAGACTTATTGAATAACAAAATATCACTCACCACGACACGGGCAGGAATGACATTGTCTCGAATATTATCGGGACGAAAATACACTAAACCTACGCCACCGAAAAACATTCCACCATCAGGGGCACGGGCGG
>Ga0209175_10000896_pt1 | contig 15875 bp, 13 predicted proteins | sample JI91814C2DNA_FD_187506 | JGI IMG/M metagenome (GOLD analysis project Ga0209175, IMG submission 187506) | Wastewater effluent complex algal communities from Wisconsin, to seasonally profile nutrient transformation and Carbon sequestration -... | ecosystem: Engineered > WWTP > Effluent > Algae...
AATGAACTTCTTGAGATCTAAGAGGTCCGCAAGATATCGGATCCTTTCGTCAGCCACAGCTGGTTCAACATCGTAAAGGTCTGCGAAATAATGCAGCATTTCGCGAACGGTAAGCCAAGGATAGACGCCGTCGTTGCTAGACACTAACCCGATGCGACCGCGCACTGCCGTCGATTCGGTTCCCGTTCTAACGCCACCCACCTCAGCATATCCTTCATCCGGTTCTAGGAGGCCCATAACCATGCGGAGTGTGGTTGTCTTCCCTGCACCGTTAGGGCCCAGTAATCCGAAGACTTCGCCTGTGGCCACAGAAAAAGAAATATTGTTTACGGCCTGAACGACGGTGGAGCCGCTCGCAAATTTTTTTACTAGGCCGGAAGCGACGATCATGCATTGGCTCAAGAAATGAGAAGCAAAATGTGGTGTATGCGTCCATTCCAACCGACCCTGGATGGCGCGACGGTATTGTAGCGTAAAGGATAGTGAAAGTAGCTATGGCTGCTTCTTTTTCTGCGAAGAGGACTTTTTCTGAGGGGCTGAGTTTTTCTGTGGAACTGGCCACCTCGGGTCAGAACGATGAGCTTGGTCCATCATTTCAGCCGCTTTTTTTACTAATTCAGCCTGGTTTGCGGCTAAGTCCGTTTGTTCTTTTTCATCTGTAGCCAAGTCGAACAATTGTATGTCTCCGGTCAACATCGGTTCGCGAATGGCTTTCCAATGTCCGAAACGAACCGCTTGGCGTGAGCCTTGTTCGTAAAACTCCCAGTACAGATACGCGTGTTCCTTCTGCTCTTCCCGGTTCCCCAACAGTGTTGGGAAGAAGCTGATACCGTCGGTTTCAACTTGAGTTGTGTCGCCCAATACATTCGAGATGGTTGCTAAGAGATCGGCTTGATAAGAGATATGATTCGAAATTGAATTGGGGGCAATTTTATTGGGCAAGCGGGCTATTAAGGGGACGCGGATTCCACCTTCGTACAAAGCCCGTTTGGTGCCTCGCAGTCCACCGGAACTATTGAACAAGCGCAGGTCATGCCCCGCTTCCTGATGGGGTCCGTTATCGCTTGTGAATAGCACTAAAGTGCGCTCATCTATTCCAAGCTGCTCTAACTTTGCGAGAACTTTTCCGACTGCCAAATCAACGTCGCTAACCATGGCTGCAAAGCCTCGGCTGGGTTCGTCCCAGGGTTTGTCTGAAAACTTGCCGATATTGGGCGATTCCGATCCGTTACCGCTCATACCTCGGGCTTCGTTGTTAGCATGTGGCAGTACCAGGGCTAGATATAGAAAAAACGGTTGCGATTTGTTTTCGTCAAGAAAAGCTTCGGTCTCTTCAATGAAACGATCGTTCGCAAAGACCTTCTTGACCTTGGCCATACCACCCAACGAATTGGGTTGTTGCGGCGGCTTTTGAACCACATTGGGAAGTGGTTCGCGTTGGAGATTACGCCACAAGAATTCTGGGTAATGATTGTGGGCGTGAACTTGGTTGAGGTAGCCGTAAAAGAAATCGAATCCTTGGTTCAGAGGATGTCCCTCGGTTTCTTCTTCGCCGAGTCCCCATTTGCCGATTAGTCCAGTACGATAACCGTGCTTCTTGCATACCTCTGCAATGGTAACACTTGAAGCTGGCAGCGTTTGCTGTTCCTTGCCGCCATTGCCTCGCACAGGCGTATGGCCAGTATGCAAGCCCGTCATCAAGACGCTGCGAGATGGGGCACAAACCGTAGAGCCCGCATAAAACTGAGTAAAGCGCATCCCTTCGCGAGCCATGCGGTCTAACGATGGAGTTGGGATTACCTTTTGTCCGTAACATCCCAAGTCACCAAATCCAAGATCGTCTGCATTGATCAAAATGATGTTGATCGGCTCAGCCGAAAACGCCTTACTGCTGGATACCGCAACGTGACCACTGGTAACTGCAATGGCGACGATTAGGTGGAGGCACTTAGAGAAGAGTTGCATGGATTCAACCTATGTATTAGTTGACGCACGAGAGGATGTTAGCTGCAATACTCGAGGATTGCCTGAAATTCAATAGCTTTAACTGGTTGCACACTCAAACGAGAACCCTTCCGAAGCAACTCCATTCCGGATAGTTCACCGATCTCTTTGGCCTGTGCGAGTGACAGTCGTTTCTTAAAGCGTTTGATTAGCTTCAAATCGACCATAAACCAGCGGGGATTATCGGAAGTGCTGTCTGGATCGTAGTGCGGATGATTTGAGTCCAACGCGGTGAAGTCGGGATATCCTTCACGCACTACTTTTGCCACTCCGACAATTTCAGGCGGTTCGGCATTGCTATGATAAACCAATACTTCGTCACCGAGCTTCATCAGATCTCGAAGCGTGTTGCGAGCTTGATAGTTGCGAACACCATCCCAAAAAGTTGTTTTGTCTTTCTCTTTTTCCCAATCATCGATCGAGTAGGTTGATGGTTCCGTCTTGACCAGCCAATAAGACTTTACTTTTCCGGTTTTTGAGTTTGATGCAGCCATGCAATTTTCGATTGGATTAATGAAGATGGCACCGAAATGCTGCTAGGGATAGTAACAAGCATTTCGATGCCGTTGATGACGCTTAAATCGAGAGGATTGAACGCTGGATTAGGGACCCACTGGAGGCAGGCCAGGAACTCCACCACCTGGTACCATTTGGCCAGCAGCTTCGAATAGTTGGTCCATTTGTTGATTGAATTCTTCTTGTGTTTTGGCGCGTTCCAATTGTCCAATGAGCCCACCAACCACGGCGAGTCCAAGAGTCAACTGGCCTGACATCTGCGCTGGATCAACGCTGTCAATTTGCGCGATCTGTTGCTTCATTTGCTCCATCCCCGCCCGTGTGATTTCTGTTTCCGCTCCAAGCCATCGTCCATCGATGCGTTGTAGATTGATGGATTCCTTGGCACCACTGATTCCAACGAATTCAAGTTGGGCCTGATCACCATTCTCGTTAATGATGCGCATGTTCTCGGAATTCAACGATGTCCGAGGAATAGGCGTATTCCACAAACTGATGAAAATAGGAGTTTTGGCGGCAGTACCGTTGGGATCAAGTTTCTTTTCTGTTTCAATGAACTTGCTACCGTATACATCCGCAAGCCGCAAAACAACAGGCAGTACCTTTTCAACGTCACCATCTGTCAAAGCTTTGTAATCCGCTGCTGGTGACGTAACAACGTCGTTCAGAAGGGATACTAAGGTGTCATAATGGGCCGAAAGTCGAGGTTTCACTTCGGAAGGTACTTTCGGATAGTTCATAATGAACTGCTTCTTTTCCCCCATCACCTTTGCCGAGCGTTTGAAGAGCGTCTTGATCGAGTCAAAGCTCGACTTATTGAGTTTGCCTGATGCCTTCGAGATAAGTTCTGTGAGAAGTTGAGTTGTCTCAGGAGGCATTGTGTCCATCACAATGCCATAGTTCCCTTTCTTGTATTCTTCGAGAACCGTTTTAAGTGTATCTGCTGCTGAAGCGTCTTTAGCCAAGGTCACTCGGTTTGGGGCTGAGGCGGCTGGAGCATCGGCTTTGGGCTCGGTCGTCGTTTTGCCGGCCGCCGAGTCCGAACTCTTGGCGTCGGGTTTCATGTTTTCCGTCGAACTAGGCTTCTTCTCGAAAGCACGTGGGTTCGCCATACGTTTGGCTTGGGCTTGGCTCTTGAGATTCAATTTATTTAAGGGCACGGTAACTTCGGAACCGTCCCCCTTCTCCAGTACAACGTTATCTCCGTCTAAACGCACGAACTTGGCTTCAATCGTGCGTGCACCGGAAATATCGGTCCATTTTAGTTTCTCATTCGCCTCTTGTGCGAACGCAGTTGGCCCCAAAACAAGCGTACCGACGAACGGTGTCGCGTACGTAGATAGTGCGAGGGCGAAAGAGAATACGTAACGATTGATTTTCATCGGACACCACATCTTTCGGAGAGTGAGGAAGGTATGCAAAAAAAGGAGGGCACGAATCGTGAATAGAAAAATCAATACTTCGGATAAAGCCGATGCTCTATTCTAACGTTGACGCAATGCAGATAGCAAAGGCTGTCTAGCAGCAGTTCGGACCGCAAACGCTCCAGCTACTAGCCCTACGATGATCACTACCCCCACCCACGCTAAAGGTTGCATTAATTCAGTAAACTGAGCATTTTGCAGCAAGGGAGCGGCTACACACACGACCGCTGTGATACCACCCACCATAATGCCGCCAACGAGTAGTAGACAGTTTTCCAGTAGTATGAGTAGTCCTATTCTCGTGGAACGGAATCCGATCGCACGAAGCGTTGCAAGTTCACTTCGCCGTTCTAGGACACTTCGAATCTGAACAATGGCTAAACCCAGCGTTCCTAAAAGTAATCCCAACGCCCCGAGGGATTGAAACGCTTTCAGGTATGTATTCTGGACAGCCAGAAGTTGTTCAAGAACTTTTTCTGAATCCATCAAATCTAAACCTTCGTCGCCCCAGCCTTTTTCAAGTGTATTGACCAGTTGCTGTCGAGAGAGGGTGGATGGCGTTGTAGCGTTTTGTCGAGAAGCTTCAGAAGCTAAGAAGAACTGGAAGCCGCTCAAATCAGGGAAGGCTTGTTGAAAGTTCTCTTCTCCGATCAACAGCACACCTTGCAACAAACTGTTGTTGAGTAAGCCCACCGTCTTGAAGTGTATTTCTTTGTCGTGGAATTCGAACGAGAATACTTCATTGATTTGAGCTTTGAGGTGCAGACTCCACATTGCTGTGTTAAGGTCCAGAACAACAGGTAGCGGGTCGTCTTTCGTTCCGGTCGCTCGGACCTGCACAGCTTCCCATACAGTTTGTGGTGATTTTTCGTTTGTTGGTAATTGGGCCATAAACGAGAACCGCCGCTCTGCGGGCGCCATTTTTTCCCACTCCGCAAAAAGCGAAGATACACCGACAATTTTGGGTTCGCTTGCTTGGTAAAGATTGTTGCAACTTGCCTCATCGCCGGGCCGCATCTTAAAGGCGAATATCGTGGCATCGTTGAGCGCGTCGGCTGCCGGCCCCAGATAATCACGGCGTACAGTGGGATCACCCAGGTTTTGGTAAATCGGCGTTGAACTTTCACCGATCAACGTGAAACCTCCCGCCGCTTCCATGGTTGGACGGATTTGGAAGGCGCTTAAGGAAAGGATGAGAAAACTAGTGACGGCTAGCAAGCCGAGCGTTAATGTACTTCGCAATGGATTTCTACCGATGTTGCGAGAAGCTAGTGAAAGCAGAGAGTAATCTCCTTTAGCCTTGCGGGACACATTGCCTTGTTGCCAACGCAGCAGTCGGCTGTAAACAAGTCCCATAGCTCCTATCAACAAAACCATGCCTCCCCCAACAAACAACCCTGCCTGCATTTGACCGGACTGAGTGAGACCTGACAGGGCTAATGCCAAGCCAGATATCCATACCGTCAGTGATATACGGTTCAGCCACACAGAACGGGAGCCTTGGCGCGATCCAACCAGTTCTGTTCTACCTCTCAACAACTCGATGGCAGGTAACCTTCGCAAGGCGCGGATAGCGAAGTAGATGGCCAATAGCGACACCAACACACCCGCAACCACTCCAATGATTAGGCTGCGATTGGTAATGAAGAAGTCAAGAAATGCAACCGTAACCGCACCAATCCACCAACCGCTTAAACCTGCTAAGATGAGTTTAGCGTAAAGTATTCCTAACGGAATTCCCAGCAGAGCTCCGACGATACTCAATGTCAGGCCTTCGGTGATCAACAGATTTCGCAAAGCCCGCCAAGTCCACCCGGTGGCGACGTACAGACCCCATTGCTCTGCACGTTGATCAATACTCAAACGGAACAGCAACGCAATAAGCATCAAAGCAGACCCGATAACCAGCATGCTCAAACCGAGGAACAAGCCATCGAAGGGGGTTGTGCCTGATGAGGCTTGTATCGCTTCCGCTTTAATCGCATTGAGTTGGAATGAAAGTTCTGCAAGGTGTGGTTGCAGGATCTGCCGAATTTTGGCTTCTAGTTCCTCGGAAGTTGCGGCCACGCTTGAGGCAATACGAAGCGATGTGGCTTGACCAAAACGACTTCCAAATCGATCGCGAGCCGCTTCGTAACTCATAAAGAGCTTGGGTGTTAAGCGATGATTGTTCCAATATCGATCGTCCTCGGCAGGAACCGTTCGTGTTAGTGGAAAAGGCGTTTCCCAATCATTGATCGAGTCTTGATCGGTGATACCCGGAACCTCAGGAGTTAATGCCGGGTCATTAAAGAGTGTTGGAGCCTGTTCAAACTTGGCGGGCCGATTGCGCCGATAGGGAGAGGCAGGCTCTGTGATAGGCGCTATACCGACGACATCGACTTCAAAAGATGTTTCGACTTCTTTTCCATGTACGGTTTCAGGGAGATAATACCAGAGCTTTAGTCGATCTCCCGCTTGAGCATTCAATTGTTCTGCTAGCCAGGAATTAATGATGACTTGATCATTTTTCAATATCAAGTTGTCGCCGAGCCCCGATTCGCGAGTGAGAGGAAACGATTTACTTGAGTCGATACCCGTAATCGTTGAGTAGGTTACTTCTTTTGCGTCGCCGTTTTTGGTGATCGCATTGGCAAGATACGTAAATACTGGCTGGGCTGTGCCTCGAGGCAATGCGTCCATAAGCAATCTTTGCACAGCCGGCTCAAGGATCATTTCATCACTCGTCAGGCTGTAATAACGATGCAGGGCTTTGCCGTCGGGGTCTGCGATTGTCGGTTCGACTAACTTGAGCCGCATGTCTTGAAGCGTTGGTCGAAAGTCGGCAACGAATTTAGCAAAGGTCGTGGTGTCGGCCGTAACGGTGGCGGAGGAATCGGAACGCGGCAATGAAACGGCGATAGCGTTGACTTTGTTTGCTCGATCGATCTTCTGTTGCAAATAAGAGAGGTTCAAAAAGACGTTGCGTGGTACGCGCTGATTGTTGCGAAGATCGAATCGCCCTAGCCCTTTAGCTGGAATAATGTCAACGATTTTCAAACGGGGTAAACCAATGGTTTGCCCCTCACGGTGACCGAGAGGGCTATCGGCGGGAACTGCTTGCTCTGTTGGAATACGCAGAGTGACTTCGTCGCCTACGGACAAATTGAGTTCGCGTGCCAATTCGTCATTCACGACAACTTCATCTGGGCCAGGCATCGATTTAGGCTTGGTTGAACTTAACTCCCAAAATTCGGTTTGAGCTCCGACAGCAATGATGTTGCTGCTGCGACGAACGGCCGACTCCACCGAGATTTCGACCGTCGAACTGGGGAACAAAAGAAAAGGATGCAATGTGGTTTGCGTGTTCGTTTCTTGAATTGTCTTTTCCCAAGTGGAGATCGAATCCAAAGACACGAAACCACGAGTCAGCATCAAACCATCGATTTTGCCCAATCGATCAAGCGCTTGATATCTTAAGCTACCACGAACACTATCACCCACAAGTAAAGCCCCGACGATAACTGCCGTGGCTACTGCGATGCTTGCGATAACCGCAAGGTTGGGGAGAAAGTTAAAGCGAAACGACTTGAGTTGTAGTTCGAAAAGTCCAAAGCGGATTGCTGGAGATTTTTGAGTCATCATAATTACCTCCATGTACCACTTATCAAGCGTCCTTTTTCAATTCGAAAACAATGCTGCGCGAGATTGGCAAGAGTTTGGCTATGAGTCACCACCACCAACATGCTGTTCTCGCTGCGTGGCAAATCCATAAGTAGTTCGCCGATCCGCGAAGCATTTTCAGGATCAAGGTTCCCGGTTGGTTCATCGGCTAAGACTAGCAAGGGACGATGAATTAATGCCCGAGCTACAGCGGCGCGTCCTCGTTCGCCACCCGACAGCTCGCTGGGCAAATGGGACTCCCGATGTTGTAGTCCAACTTTGGCAATCAATTCGCGAGCCCGCTCGACCATGTCTGGTTTAGGGCGACCATGAGCCAATACGGGAATCAGCACGTTTTCGAGAACGGTGAGTTGAGGCAGTAAATGATGGTCCTGAAAGATAAATCCGATTTTCTGATTTCGGAAATCGGCAAGATCATTGGGCGACAGACCAAAAGGTGAGACACCTCCGAGCTTCACTGTACCAGAAGTTGGGGAATCAAGTGCGCCTAAGATGTGCAGCAACGTTGATTTGCCACTGCCACTGGGACCAATGATGGCCGCATTTTCACCTTGTTTGAGTTGGAGCGATGCATCTTCGAGAACGACTAAGTCCTCGGCGGGTGTCGTGTACCGTTTCGTTACATGTTCAACGACTAGTTCTGACATGATGGTCCTCGTTCGTTTCCGCCATGAATCGCACTAGTGTAATCGTAGAAGTGATTGAACGCTTGAGCAATCGGTGCACAAATGCCACCGATGGGGTTCGGGCCATTGGTCAAGAAGACGGGCAGGTCGTTTAGCCCGTGTGCTGCAGGCCAGGCGTCCAGCCGCAAACCTCGCCGATCAAGAAGTCCGATTGTGACGACTAAGTTGAGTGTGCGGGGAAACTCAGACGAAGGCCGAAGAAAAAAAGGCGAGCCTGGCAGGTTTCAGTCAACTTCCCTTAGAAACCTGAGATAGGGTTTCAGTGCATTCTGTACGGATGCCCTTTTCTCCATCTTTTCTGACTCAGCCATGACTTCAAGTATGACACAGACAAGTTCTATCGTTCGAACGCGGTTCGCGCGTCGCTTGCGGCGTAGCCCGTCATTGAGACGCGGTGTAGCTTGCGTCGAAGCTGCCTTTTGTTTGCCCGTCATTTTGTTGGTTGTCTTGGGTAGTGTTGAAGTTACCAACAAGATTTTTTTGAAGCAATCGCTATCTACAGCTGCCTACGAGGCATGTCGCTCGGCGATCCAAGCGTCCACAACAACCGCAGCATCTCGAACTGCGGGAGAAGAAATACTGAAGGCTCGAAACGTTAGGTCTGCCACCATTGTCTTCAATCCGGCCGATGTGAGTAACGCTCCGCGAGGTCAAATGATTCGAGTGACGGTGAGTGCGAGCGGCAAAGCGAATAGCATCCTGAATAATGAATTTACCGTAGCCGGTGACGTCAGCAGCACTGTGGTAATGATGAAAGAATAGTTCACAACGCCCTGAGAACGCAATGTAACGATCTCTTAAAAGGTGGTGGTCAACATGATGAGCTTGCAAGTGAAAAGTACGACTAAAGTGTTCGCATTGTGGATATTGCCACAGAACAAATCGGCACAGCGTAGATTGGTGCAGCGGAATCGTAAGGGGACCGTTACCATTTTGGTGGCGGCCTTGATGATCGCATTCGTCGCCATGGTGGCGATCAGTATCGATATGGCCTATTTGCACATGGCTCGCACCGAACTGCGAGCTGCGACCGACGCTGCAGCCAAGGCTGCGTCTGTTACGCTCTCGCAAACTCAGAATATCGAGGCGGCTCGTACTACGGGAATTCAAGTTGCTGGTCTAAACTCCATCGCCGGCAAACCGCTGGTACTTAATAACAACAATTTTATCTTTGGAAATTCCAGCCGTAATCAAAACGGTAAGGTAACTATTCAGCCTGTTGACGCGTTTTTCGCTGGCAGCGGTGGAACGGAACCGGTTCGTGAGTACTCGGCAAGTGCGTTGAGTATCGTATCTAGTGGCTGATGCCCTCGGAGCTTTAGTGTTCTGAATACCGTCATCAGTACGGACTGCGTCAAAGCACCTCGATCACTGTGATTACAGTAGCTATTCTTGCGAATCATGACTGCAGGGCGAATGGCGCGCTCGGCAGTGTTGTTGTCCATGGGCACATCATCGTACCAAAGAAACGTTAATAGCTGATTCCCATACTTTTCAATTCGCTTGGCTAGACGCTGTGCATCAGCGTGTTGCCAGGGTGAATGTGCGATCTCCAGCAATCTTCCTTCCAGTTTCGCAACGCCCATATCATAGTCATTGCTGGCTAGCGTCCCTTTTTGACTATGCAGTTTCTTGGCATCGCGATAAACAGCCACCACGCGGCGAGAGAAAGACTTCCAATCTAACTCTACAGTTAAAAGCTCTTCGATCTTACTCATCTCACGAAGTAAATGAGGCCAGCATTTCTGTTGGTCAGCGCATTGAACAGCATCGTACGCGGACCAAAAATCTGTGATCAGCGTTCCTTCGAGTGCTCTGGTGAAAAACTTCTGTAACGCGGGTGAGCCTCGACTTCGATCGATCAGGTAGTAGACGACGTTAGGTCCAGTAAAGCACCATAACCAGTGTGTGTTACCGGATACCCTCCAGCTTGTCTCATCGGCATGGAGCTTTGTTTCATCAAGTCCTTCTTGATGCAGTTGTTCGTACCAGACAAATAGCAGATCCGCTAAGCGATGCCACATTTGCACCAAACCACCCGCCGTCACCTTCATTCGTAGATGAAAGTTGAAGGTGTCAACAATCTGCGAAATGGTTAAGCCTTGAAGAAAGTGCAGAAGGGCCGACAGCACTAGACTGCGGTTGCCGAGCGTGCAACTCGGAAGAAGATCAGGGACACGTGGCTCAAACCGCTTTTGGCAGCGCGGGCAATAATCGCGATGAATGATATCTTCAGTTATGACTGGCTTAAGGTCCTCTGGTATGTCTTCACTGCGTCGGCTTCGGGTCTCTCCGGTGGCAACCAACTTCCCTTTGCATTCAGGGCAATGATCCAATTGATGGTTTCGAGTCCGATCTGGAGGAGGGAGAGCGTCGCGAGTTTTTCCAGGATGTCCCGGTTGACCACCGCGTTTCTTCTTCCCTTTGGCTTGAGCTGACGATTTTGAATTGGGTTTTGCAAAAGGTGGAATCGCCGCAGGAGGCGTATGCGGACCGGTTTGTGGGCTAATCGAAGCGAGACGCTGTTGTAGAGCCAACATAGTAAACGCAATCAACTCGGGGCCCGAACTAGCAAAAGCCAGTGCCTCTTGTTGACTGAGTCGATTATTGAGCAGTTTATCCAAGAAATCGGCATCAACCGATGTCGTTGTCAAAGCCGCTGGTGTATTTTTATTGGGATCATCCATGATGCCACTAACAGAACCGATTTGCTCGCTTTAGCCAAGATCAGTTTCAACAGGCTGAATAGTTACACGGTAAGTTTACCTTCACGCCTGGGAAGACGCCCTTCAACGGCGTGAGAGTGATCGCAGATCTCGGTGCCAACAGCGCTACTGGAGGCGTTGATCTTTTCTTCGGAAACTTGCATGGAGTGAAAGTCTTTGAGACTCATCAAGAGGCGATCTCGACTTATTTAGAACGCGATATCGTGGTCGTCATCGACCGCTCAGGTTCGATGCAAGGCCAGAAGTATAAAGACCTATGCGATGCATTAGCCATATTCGTGGCGACAGTTCAAGAGACCCCCACGAAAGAATTTATGGGGCTGGCGAGTTACTCTTCGTCGGCAAGCATTGATCAAGGCTATACGCTAGATTTAGGCCTAGTTCCTGGAAAAGCAAAAGGACTTCCCGTGAACGGTTCGACCAGTATCTCGGCGGGCATCGATGCAGGTTATCAAATCATTCAGACCGGTCGCTCGAAGTTGTTCGTCGAACGGACGATGGTGGTGATGACAGACGGTCAGCACAACACAGGCCGCGAGCCGATCATTCCCGCTCGAGTTGTGGCTGCCGACGGTGTTACGATTCACACCATTACGTTTGGGGCAGGGGCTGATAAATCAAGAATGTCGCAAATTGCTGCAGTAGGCCGGGGACGTCATTTACACGCCGATAACGGTGCGCAATTGAAAGCCGCCTTCCGTGATATTGCTCTTACTTTAAGCACGATGTTAACCGAGTAAATTGAGCAGTGTGGTTGCCGGTGAAACTGTGGTTGCCGTTGAATAGGTCATTTAGCGAGTTGTAAAGAAACATGAAACGAGTTCGACGACAAACGAAACGAAATTTGCCAAGATGGGGAGCGACCACAGTTGAGTTCGCGTTCGTCGCGAGCATCATCTTTGCGACTTTTATCGCCGCTGCGGAGTTTTGCCGATTGTCGATGATGCGACATACACTCGACAATGCCGTCTATGAAGCGGCTCGTAAGAGCATCGTCCCAGGCGCAACGGCAAAGGATATCGAGGCACAAGCCAAGAGTATTCTTTCCACCTTGGGCATCAGCAATGCAAAAGTCTCTGTGAACCCGCAGTCTATTACCGATGAAACAGAATTCGTCACAGTCAAAGTCGATCTCCCCTTGAATGAGTCGACCTTTATTCCGGTCAATTCCAATATGAGCCGTTCGCTTAAGATGCGACGTGAGCGATCTCTTTAGTGTCAATGGACTTCTACCAGTTCCAGTCGAAACGCATGGCAATGATGTCGGATGTGGTTGAACCATAGACGGCATCTTGCGTCGTTATCGGGTGAATCCAGTCGAACATGACTCTCGTACGGTCGGTCCAGTACCAATTGAAGCCCACCGTCAAGTCGTTGTATTGGCCACCTTCGAGGTTATTCAAATCGAGATACGACCAACGCGTTTTGAATTCCCAGGCTCCAGTTCCAAAGCAACCAGGCTTCAAAAATAAATTCTCGTAGGGAACGTTTCGACCGAATTGTGCGCCATGTTGGCCAAATCGTTCGAAAATTCGATTTTCGCCCGTCAAAAAATAACTCATATAAACGTAAGCTCCACCGATCGTGGCGCGGTCTGCCGTTCGCCGATCGACGCTGCTTACAAACGCTTCACTTTGAATTGAAAGTGGGCCACATACAATCGCCGATTCGATATTTCCGGTTGTGTATTCATCCGCTAGGACGATACCGCTATCGATGATTCGAGGACCTTCGTGTATCTGTGGACGAGAGCGGAAGCGAACTCGACCATCTTGATCATCCGTGTATAGAATTCCCATACCGGTATGCCAGAGGTAACGACCTTTTGAAGCCTCGTCGTAATAGGGCAACCAAGTCGCGCGTGCTGAAAGTCGCATCCCTTGGTTATCGTCAATTTTCTCTTTTAAGCCTTCACTGATGCTGTCGAGAAAGATGCCATACGAAATCGTTGCATCTTTGTCGTCGGTAGTGTTGTAAAAAGCCATCCCCACTTCGCGGTCCGGTGAAAAAACGCCTTGGGTTGGAATCGAACGTTCCATAAAAGCGTTATTGGTGTCGTTGGTCACTTGTTCTAAACTGAAAGGAACGAAAAAGTTGCCAATACGAAAGCGACCCAGCGATGGAATTTCATTGACTGAGAAGTAAGCGTCCTTCACATCCGGTGACATCACGATTCCCAATGGCTGTGTTTCGCCAATAGTTTCTGGTTCTAAAGTCATCTGCAAACGAAAATCAAGCACGTCATAACCTGTGCCATCCGCAACCAATCGCAAACGGCGAAACTCAAAATAGTTTTGTGCGTCCGGGATACTTGGAGCGGAGTCGGCCCACTGAACTAAATCAAGCTGGACGTGACCACCAAGCTTTACATTCCATTTGGCTGTCGATTCTTTAGGAGTCTCTTTTTTGTCGCCGCTCCCACTTTTTGCGGAATCGGCCTCCTTTTCATCCTGCGGCTTGGCAAGCTTGGTTTCCAATTCAGCCAAGCGCTCTTCTAGTTTTCGAAATGCTTCAGCATCCACTTGAGACTCATCAGCCGGCAGGGTGAGCTCCGGTGGCTGCTCCACCGTTGTCGCCAAATAAACCTCACTGGGTTCTTGAACTGCAAATGTGGGACTGCAGAGCGTCAGCATCAGGAACGCAAGTTTCGCAATGATGTGACGGTAGAACATGGTTGATCGCGATTGCAGCTGAAGGAAAGGGGGAATATACCCTTTTGGGGGTGGGATTGCTGCCAAAGTGACAGTTTCCACTCCGTTTATCTAACGAGATGCCCTTAAAATCGGCCTGATCGCTACATTTTATCCACTTTATTTGGTCGATTTACCCTGCTGGATGAGGCAGATGATTGTCGAGACAACTATTGTTTAGACGATACATGTGGTATTTTACCGCATTCACCAAATGACCAACTTCCGACATCGAGTCATTTACCGCTATTGCTAAGCCAACTCCCATGTCCCAACTCGAACTATCCATTCTCTTTTTTCTGCAGCTGGCTGTCATTTTGATGACCTGCCGAATCGTGGGAGCTCTGGCCAAATACATCGGTCAACCTCAAGTCGTAGGGGAGATGATTGCCGGTGTGCTTCTTGGCCCATCGCTTCTTGGGCTCTTGGCCCCATCAATTTCTGCAAGTTTGTTTCCCCCTGAATCGAAACCACTACTCTTTGCAGTCAGTCAAGTTGGGCTTTCTTTGTATATGTTTTTGGTGGGGACTGAATTCAGAACGGAGCATTTTGCGACACGAGCCAAAACGGCTGTCTCTGTTTCCGTCGCTGGTATGTTGGCTCCCTTCTTGCTAGGTGGTGCCCTAGGTTTTTGGTTCTACTATGAAGGAAGTCTCTTTCCTGAGAAAGTGAAATGGTTCGAAGCGGTGCTCTTCCTGGGAGCTTCGTTATGCATCACCGCCTTCCCCATGTTGGCGCGAATTATTGTCGAAAACAAACTAGCCGGAACCTCCTTAGGTACTTTGGCGATTGCCGCCGGCGCGATCGACGATGTTGCGGCATGGTGCATGTTGGCCATAGTACTATCTAGCTTCGCTGCTGAATGGAGCACTGCGGCCTTAGCTATCGGTGGTGGAACGGCGTTTGCCTTTGTGGTGTTGGTCGCACTTCGCCCAGTTCTTCGCTGGCTGACTCCAATCGCAGAGCGCGAAAAGCAGTTGACGCCAGGGCAAATGGTGTTGGTGTTGAGCTTGCTGATGTTTGCGTCGTTCATTACCGATCGCATTGGCGTGTATGCTGTGTTTGGCGCCTTCTTGTTTGGCTGCGCGATGCCTCGCGGAGTTGTCACTGAGGATCTGAAAAATAAACTTGAGCCACTCACCGTCAGTTTATTGCTTCCCCTGTTCTTCACGTTTTCCGGGCTCAATACTCGTCTCGATCTGGTGACGACTCCCTATTTAATCTTCATCTCGCTCATTGTGTTGATGGCTGCAACTTTGGGGAAAGGTGGGGCATGTTGGGCAGCAGCGCGAATGGCAGGAGAAGATCAAAGAACCGCACTTGCTGTTGGCGCATTGATGAATGCTCGCGGTTTAATGGAGTTGATTCTGTTGAACATCGGTCGCGAACGAGGTGTCGTGGGGCCAGAGCTTTTTTCCATTATGGTAATCATGGCCATTGTCACGACATTGTTGGCAACCCCCGTTTTTCGCTGGGTCTATCCAGAGTGGAAGCAGGGTAACGTATCCAAGTAATAATATCTGTGGTTTCAATCGGCTGAAGAAACGTAGCTTCCGTCCCTTACTTCGTCCGACGGATAGACAATGACTTCATCCCCTACATCCAGGCCCGCTAAGATCTCAGCGCGTTCTCGATTCCGTTCGCCCAACTTGATTTCCACAAATTCAGCTTGTTGGTTTCGTACTCGAAAGACACCCCAAGTGTTACTTTGTCGAATCAATGCGCCGACTGGGATCTGCAGGCATTGATCTGTATGCCAGTAGATGATCTTTGTGTTGACTTGAAATCCGTCGCCCAACGCGCGGCGTTCTGAAGCAGGTTCAACAATGTCTATCAAAACATTGACGCGTTGTTCCTCGACGCCAAGTGAAGAAACCTTGGTATACGCCGCAGGTTCGACGCGTCGCACAATACCATGTAGGGCTTCCTCTTTTCCCCATTGGTCGATAATGACCTCGTTGCCGGCAGAAATTTTTACCGCATCGGTCGATAAAACATCCACTTCAATTTCTATCAATGAAGGATCACCGATTTCCAGCAGTGGCGTGCCGGGGTGAACCACTCCCCTGCTCTCTTGGAAGACTCTTAATACTTCTCCGTCGATGGGAGAATTGATTGTAAAAGTCAGAGCGGCAGCAGAAGTCGGCTCTGATGTATGATGTAACA
>Ga0209175_10000898_pt1 | contig 15859 bp, 11 predicted proteins | sample JI91814C2DNA_FD_187506 | JGI IMG/M metagenome (GOLD analysis project Ga0209175, IMG submission 187506) | Wastewater effluent complex algal communities from Wisconsin, to seasonally profile nutrient transformation and Carbon sequestration -... | ecosystem: Engineered > WWTP > Effluent > Algae...
TGTAAAGCCCCCGTTATGGCATCCAATTAAAAGTAGAGAGCCATCATACGCTGCAAGCCATAAATTCCCATGGCGTTTTGTCGCCTAGAGAAGAATGTGGCCGCTGCCCATTATACATTCCCATCCATTCCTCAGTGATATTTCGTACTTCATGAATGTTATGGAACCAATATTGATCTAACACATCTTCACGGTAAGTTCTGTTAAATCGTTCAATGTAACCATTCTGTGCTGGCTTGCCAGGCTGAATATGGTTAATAGTTACGCCGTGTTGTCCAGCCCATTCCAGCAATCGCTGTGATATTAGCTCAGGTCCGTTATCAACGCGGATAAAATCAGGATAACCGCGCCCCAAAGCAATCTGATCTAAAACTCGTACTACCCGTTCAGCTGGTAGTGAAAAATCAACTTCAATTGCCAATGATTCACGATTAAAATCATCAAGAACATTTAATGTTCTAAATTTCCTGCCACAAGCAAGTGCATCAGACATGAAATCCATAGACCAAAACGAGTTAGGCTTTACAGGTTGATGCAGTGGTATTGGATCTCTAGCAGGTATACGTTTCTTAGGCTTAATACGCAAATTAAGTGCTAATTCACAGTATATTTTATACACACGCTTGTGATTCCAAGTGTAACCTTGTCGTCGTAACCATCTAAACATTAAACCAAATCCCCATCGTTTATGACTGTCCGCTAAGCGCATTAGTAACTCCGTAATATCTTGCTTTACATCAGAAACTGTTATCTTGCGGCGCACTGTTGAACGCTGAACACCATACAATCCACAAATTCTCCGCTGGGAACATGACCAGTTATCCATCGCCCACGCTACCAGCGGCTTTATCTGCGTGGACGTTAGATTTTTTTTAGCGTCTCCTTAAGAATTTCATTGTCCATTTGCGCATTTGCATACATGCGTTTTAAACGTACATTTTCATCTTCAAGCTCACGCAAACGCTTCATCATTGAAGGATCCATACCGCTATATTGAGCTTTAAACCGATATAACGTGGCAGAGCTTATGCCATATTCGCGACATATATCTGCTGCTATCACCCCGGCCTCAGACTTTTTAATCATTTCAAATATCTGTGATTCAGTAAACTTAGATTTTTTCATAGTAGAACTCCTCTAGCACTAGTTTGCCATAAAAATTCTACTTTTAAATGGACTTATTTTAAGGGAGGATTACCAAATCAGCAATGATGCCGCTGTAGATTTTATGAACAAGGTGATTACAGAAAACAAAAATTACACACAATTAAACAAATTAATTTTAGCCGCCAATAATCTTCTTTCCCACAAACTACCTAACATCATGACTGAAGGCAAGGATAATTATATAATCTTAGAATTATCAGATGAACTACCTCTTAGCGAAGCTATCATTCATTACGAAAGCAAATTAAGGTTTATTAAGTTTTTAAGGCAAAATATGATGATTAGATTATCTATAGAACACCGTTTAGAACGACTAGCAAAATTTACAGAGCAAAGTCCCATAAATTTGTTAACAAAATGATTTTGTCGAAAACAAGAGATAGAAATTGTCGCATTTAAAAACGATATTGTACACAGCCTTAATAAATTTAAGCCAATAAATATACAGGAAAAGCTAATTTACAATAATCTCGCAACAATTTTCCAATATTATAAAATGGTTAATTAAGTATCTTTAAAATCCACGAAATTATAATTACAATATTTAGATATGCTCACAATACAACTAGCGTTAGTTAATGGCTTAACAATAAACTCATCCATGCCAGCGTCGATGGCTTTCTCTATAGCCAAACGATCTGTTTGCGCACTTAACCCGATAATAGGCGTGCGCCTCGCACCTTTTTCACGCGCTCGTATTTTTTTTGTAACTTCATAGCCATCAATATCAGGCAAGCCTAAATCCATAAAAATAAGACCGTATTCATTTTCTTTATAAAGCTCCAATGATTTTTCACCATTTTTAGCTATATCCACGTCACAACCGGTAGATTCTATTAATTCCACCATAATTTTGCCTATTATGTCATGATCTTCAACTACCAATACCCGTATTTTTTTAGACATTGCTTATAAATACTCATCTGAATAACATACTGTCAAATCATGATATAGTAATTTTAAATGGATAAGTACAAATAACTTTTGTTCCTACATTTAAAGTACTCTGTAATTCTATCTCACCTTCCATATCATCTGTAAATTTCTTTACTATCGTCAATCCTAATCCCTGCCCTTTATACAAGCCCCTACTAGAATTAAATACACGCGCAAATTTTTCATAAATGATATTTAACTTGCTCTCGGGGATACCTATACCAGAGTCTTCAATGATAAATTGCACTATAACGTTCCTGCTATCTATAAATTTAATAACTTCAACACTCAAACTAACAGATCCTTTGCTAGTGAACTTAATTGCATTGTTTACTAAATTAATTAGTACTCGCTCTAGCCTAAAATCATCCCCAATTAACATCTTTGGCACATTACTATCGATATTTAAGGTAAAAGATAAATTTTTACTATCATAAACTGGTTTTTCGATGCCCATAATTCTATCAATCATTTTCTTTAAATCAAATTTTTTTTCTATTATAGGTTCTGCAGAAAATCTGGCTTTCAAATATTCAATGGTGGTATAACAATAATCTATAATTTCTTTTGAGCAGGTAGCAATATCTGACAATTTTTCACGTTTAGATTCATCGGTTTCTTTTTCAGCCATTTGTACAGAAATCATATTTATAGCAGATAAGGGGGTTCGTATATCATGCTCCATGTTCAAAATGAAATCATCTTTTAATTTGCTTGCTAACTCTGATACTTCTTTGGCACGACGTAATTCTTCTTCATTTTTTTTCATTTCCGTAATATCAATAGAAATTCCCAGCATGCCAATTACTTTTCTCATTTTATTATAGAGTGGCACTTTAGTTGATAGGTATATTGCCTCATTGTTTGTTAAACTGGTAGCATGCTCTTCAATAATAACCTCTCTACCACTTTCCATAACTTTTTCATTTATACTATCTAAAGTATCACAAATATCTTCGGCATTTAAATTCCAAGGAAGATTTATATTCTTCTTTCCAATAATATCTTTTCTTGACATCAGGCCAGAAGATTTAGCTTGATTGTTATTACATCCTAAATAGTAGCCATCTCTATTTATCCAATAAACATGTCCTGGCATTAATGAGATTATATTTTCTAACATCTCAGACTCATCTATATATCTCATTTTATAATCTGTTATATCTACAGCTGTACACAGCACACCTATTATATTATCGCCATTATCTTTCAAAGGCTTCTTATGCGAGAAGAAAAATTTGGTATTACCATTAATAGTTCTTTCTTCTTCAAATACTTTTTCTTGACATGTATGCATTACCTCAAAATCAGTTTGCCAAAGTTTTGCCGCCTCATTCATTTTAAATAATTGATGTTCTGCTTTTTTGCCAACATCTTCGATATTCAAACCAAATTGCTTTCCTGTTTCATTATTCCAACCTAATAGCATGCCATTTTTATCTTTCCAATAAATATAACCTGGAAGCTGGGCAAATATTTCCTCTAAACTTAAATTTTTCTCCCTTTTAAACTTATCGCTGTATCTTGACATTAAAAAAATGACAGTACCACTTGCGAATAAATTTAAAACATACCCAATGGCTAATAGGTAATCCTTGTAGAAATATACGTGTGCAACCGCGATAATCTGTATAAATATGAAACTAATGAAGACAAAAAACAGAACTCTCTCCATAAGTTTTTTTTTCAAAATTGATGCCACCTGCGAAACAAGCAGGGCCGCGTTTAAAAGCAACGCTAACCCAAGTAAAACTTCCATGGTACCTTTAAACGCCATATCACTATAACCTCAAAAGCTATTATCAAACATGCTCAAAACTTACTAGCTTGCTGGCGATGATCAATATCCATCGTGTTTAATTTCAAACACTGCGGCTTAAATTGATGACGACCTTTAAACTTTATATATACTGCATGTAACAAACTAGGATATACATCAAGAACAAATTTTTTATGGGTATCTCGCATTGCTGAATTTCTTTGCCCTGGGTAAACTTCAAAATGACATTCTAATTCTGGCCACAAACATAACGACGTGCATTCTTCGATAAGATAATCTAAACACAAGCGATGTGCCCTTTTAAAATCAAAAACTGAACTATTTTTCAAACGACTATGATATCTATTTAAAAAAACTTCTATTGCTTCCTCAAATGATTTTTTATATTCAGCATCAGTTGATAGCAGTTTCTCAATGTTCTTATGTTGCTCAATATAATTTTTATGGGTTAACCATTTGTCCCATCTAATTATATTTTCTAATATTGTCAATTCTCGCAAAGACTCAGAGTTTCTTTCCAACCACTCGTCCCCGCATTTTAGAGAAAATTCGTAAAAATCATCAGCGTCTTGTTTGCTATCCAACGCCATAGTATGTCTTTGCAAGCTATCATCTACCAATAAAATGCACGAGAGGAAAGAATTGTTAACAGTTTTTATTGTTGACAAAAACTTCTCACCCTCATGAGCTTCCTGACCAACACTGATTGTTAAGAGACACCTTGATGCTTTAAATTTATCTTTATAGTTTTCATTACATTTTAAAACTGATTTCATACAATATTCCCTCATGTTACGCTAAAACTAAAAACCAACTGAATATCTTTGATTTATTTCATTAATTCGAAATTAATAAACTATAATATTTGTAAGCTGCATTGTGCTTGATAAATTTTTAAACTATCCTGTTTAATGTGGCCTCACACACAGGCCAAGATTATCTTATCATTTAGAATCTCTGTCAACAATTACAGTTTTCTATTGGCAATTACCCGCCCATAATGAGTATAAAAAACAGTAAATGCCATAATAACTGCAAATTTAATCTAAAATTTTATTAGGTTACAATCGCAATAGCTTCTGCAGTAGGCGCGAATCTTACTCAAACTAAATTTACTGAATTATCCAGTATTTCTTTAATTGTACGATAACTAACTAAACTGTAACCTATTATAGCCTAATTTAAAGAATATTTCTCGATAGAACAACATTAAAAATCATAAATAAATCAAACACAGCCAGAAGCATGAAGAAGACAGCGAAGCCAATTAAAGTTTTTATTGCAAACTCTAAGGTATAAATATTGCCTTAAAGAAATAAAATCAAATACATTTATGAAAATTAAAAATTACTTATTTCTGTAAAAATAATTTTTATTGCGCGCCACAGGCATTGTAAAAATGGTTTACCGAGAGAATTTTCTATTTATTTCAGAAGAAACAGATCAAAAAAATTTCTGATATTTGTTGGTGTAAGTTAAAAATATTCTTTGTTATGAAAACACAGCCAATACTATGGGTAATGACTGTGTTTTGCAAGTATTACATAATAGTGCACTTACTCGGAGTTTTTTTCCTTTTATAATTACGGCTATGGTTACTGCTGTCACCACTATCACTATTGTTAATAGTTGCCGCACTATTTTGTGTTTTTGGCGACGGAGTTTTTTTACCACCGCCACTACTAAACACTAATGGTTGCGTACTGTCAAAACTAGAGGAAGATTGTTGATGATCAGATGATACCTGAGCATAGACCTCGTTCATAGCTACAGTGGACGTAGAAAGCACGTTAGAGGATGCTGCATATCCTGGCATGAATCTTGGCGAATGTGGATGCCGTAGATTATGTACATTATTATTGTCGAATACACCAACCTTATATAACTCTGCGTTACCCAAACGCTGAATAGCATTTGTACACAGATATGCAACCAGATGATCTATGCTTACAAAGCTTTCTTTCATATTTGCCAGACTATCTATAGCTTCATATACTTGTTTCCACATATGTTTATTTAACCATTTGGTGTTATTATACGTGGAATCCAACATACCCTTTACAGATAAATATCTTCTGGCAATATGACCAGCAACATTAATCGCTACTATTGGAGCATCAACGCCTAAAATTTTTTCAGATATGTTTTCATAATGTCTTTTTGTTTGTATTTCTGCATATTTTTTTCTACAAAAATTAATAGCACTTAGTACGTTAGTTGCTCCTGGAATACCATTCGTTGCAAAATTCAATACCGATATCGTAGCACCAGCATATTCCATCATCTTGCTAGTCGGTTTAGGATTAAATAGCTTAAGAGTTGCCATTTTACTGCCCTCTAATTGCGATTTGGTGTTACTTTCCAAGTAATCAAACAATTGCAACGCAATTTCATCGTCCTTTAGCTCCCTACGATAAACTGTCTTTTGGGTTTCAGCTAGATTAGAGAACGCTTTCTTTAATTCTTGCATGTCTTTGGTTAATATTTCCACCTTCGTGTTTAAAGATGCTATACGAGCTTTGGTTGTTTCCATATCCTCTTGCATGCTAGCAGCAAATACATTAAAGGGGGCTAGTTCTTTTTGCTTTTGTAATGTGTTTTGCACAAATTCGTTTAGTTCGGAGAAGTCAATGTGCAGCATTAATTTCGATGGATGCTTGTTAAATTTATTGATAGCAATAACTCTAATTTGCAGCCTATTCTTATCATCTAATTTTGGAGGAGTCTCTGAATCAAATGTTATATTTCCTTGTTCCATTAACATAGTATTAAAGAAATCTTGGATATGTGATAAATCACTAGTGTATTCAATTAATTGAGGCAACAGAGTAGCAATCGGCCGGATATCTAGTCCATATTCCACCAAACACTTAATCGTATCTAAAGGTCCTTTAGCTAATAGATGACACCCTATTGCAGAGCTTTCCTCGCCATTGTTATTATACCAGTCATGCCACAATTCCTTAACTTTCGCTGTGAACTCAAAACTTTTACCTTCTAATAAATAAAAATTGGTATTTATACTTCTAATTGATAAATCTGTTGCTAAGCGCTCAGCAAGACTAATTTCATATTTAATTTCAGAACCGCCACCCATTAACCTTGCCTTAAACATTGGAAATGGAGCGTTTAATAATTCTTCTATATTTTGGTTGGTTTTTTTTGCATATAGTACTATTCTTTTCAAATATTCCGGCTCAGGGCGGTTTACACAAATTGCTTGCAGAAGATTACTAGCATCTTTGTTGTCTACCACACGACGACCTAAATCTAAAATATTTACATTGGTGGTGCGATATTTTTGTAAGGCGCTTTCTAGAATAACGTCCAATATATCCGCACTACGAAACAAAACTGCATTAATAAATGGTTGCACATAATCTGGAATACCAGTTTCATCGTTGTCAATTTTTATTATACCAAGAGGGTCAGCACCTTTATTGATTAACTCTTTAATGTCATTAATTCTTTCTGCTCTAATCGCGCTTAGTAATTTTGCATTAAGATCTGCCGCTGTTATCATTTCTACTCCTACAAATTATTATAATTTATCCAGTGTATAACCATAGAGTATTAATTTTAACAGTGAATTTTAGTTTTTTATAAAATTAATAATCTTATAGGCACATCATAATATAAATGACATATAAATTCAATAGTTATATAGCTCACTTTTAGGGCTAAATACATATTAAAGATTCTGTACGTTCCCACCATACATGTCTTGATTTGACTACACTCTGGTTCACAAATTCGTGGAGATCTATGAGTGCGTATACATTGAACTATTTTGTGGGTATTTTATCAAATATTTTAGGTTAAACGATATCGGAAGATCTGGTTATGAACGAAATTTCGGTGATATACAATGAAGATGGCAGCGCTGTTTACACAATTATAGGTGAGGACAAAAAAGAAGATTGTTTTGGTGCTGTTTATGATTACTTTTCATCAAATGGCGACTTAGTAACAAGTAATAGGGGCTACAGTATTATCGTCACACCAAATGAAATGGGTACAAAAGAAGCTAAATCATTGTACGAAAATGCTGAACAAGAAATAAAAAAAATACTCACAACTAAAAATATGCAAATTGAATTCAATACCAAAAACAACATTGACGCACCAGAAAAAGATGAATTACCAAGAAGATTAAACTCTACCAGCGGCAAACCTATACTTCCACGACACGATACAGGAATTAATTATCGCGATAAAGAACAATCAACCATAGAAACCGAAAATTTTGCGAATGCACAAGAACCAGTTAAAACCGAAATTACTAAAAATATCACCACAGCCCTGGAGGGCTATGCCAACAGCTCATCCGGCAAATATAAAGTAGAGGCAAATCCCGATACATCTGTACCACCAAAACTAATCGATACAAAGACAAAGCAAGAAGTTATTACACCACAGAAACAATCAAATGGAGAATTAGCTTTTGCAGTCAAGAGCCCTGAACTTGTTTCCATCATTAAGAATGCCTTCCCTCCTCAACAACGCTTCAAGGTAAAATGTGGTTCATTTGAATCTGCAAAGACGATAATAGAGCAAATGGGCGGCCCGCAAAATTTAACTTTTGATGACAATGCTAATCCTAAAATTTCAGAATTTAAAGATGAACTAAAAGCAACATATCCAGAGCTTAAATTTAGCAGTGATCAACCGAGCAATAGGAGTAAAATAAAACTTGGCTAAATCAAACTTAATTTAAGCGTAATCAGATAGCACTTATACTTTACTAAAAGCTACAGCTGTATGCAAAAAAGCGACATGTGAATTTTCTTCATGAAATTTTCACCTAAAACTCAGTGAAAATAAATGTGTAATAATTTCTGATAATTATAAATACTTATTGTTTTATATGTGTCGTCGATAAAGCGTCATTGAAAAAAAATAATTATACAACAACCCCGAAATTACTAGCTGGCATTTAGGTAGACAGCGCCAGCTAGTACTTCGAAATGGCTCTTTTTTGACGTTGTACACAAAGTCATAAGGAATATACGGAGATCTTTGTGTAATCACCAACGTGGCTTTGCCAACTGTAACATATATTATTCAGCCATGCAAAATATATATGATATTTTTAATAACATTTATCTCAAACGAAATGTGCCGTCTATACTACACCTATCTATTGCAAATTTCTCCAGCTGATCTACAAAGTTCATAGCTCCAGCATTAGCAATTTGATTAAGGCCTTTTGCTATGTTTTGTTGTACGTTAAATCCATGCAAAAATGGTTTAGCCGCATTATTTGCTAGATTATAAATATTTGGCACCATACCAGAAAAGTTTGGTAAGGAATAAAACATGCCATTACTACTGGTTTGTGTTTTTGTAACTGATGCTCCATTCTTGGTATTTTTTTTAGATGCAGAATTATTAGCAGAAGAAGTGCCTGATGATGTTTGATAATTATTAGTATCAAGAGCATAAGAAAAAATACGTCCCATGGTAGTTCTAACGTTACTACTATTTTGTTTTGAAGAAGCAGTGCTTACTGATGATTCCAAAAATTCAGCATTATCATATGAGTCAATTTCTCCATAGTTTTTTAATATTTCTGATAACCATTGGCTACCTTTCTTTTCTTCTCTAATTTTAGAATTTGCGAATACTGTAAAATCTGTTCCTTTAAATAATGAAGATAGTGGTTTCTTTCGAAGTTCTTCAATGCCATATTCTCCTAACATAGCAGCAACTACATCATTAACAAATATATCTCTTTGTCCACCCGTAGAGTTAGTTTCAATATATTTTTTAAAAGCTTTGCAATAAGCATCCGCTATAATTCCGGCATTTTCTTTACTACACTTTGCAATAAATTCTCCATGATATTGTAAAATTGCAATTGCAATTTTAATCGCTAGTTCTTTCGCTTCACTAAGGCTACCAGTTGCATTTACCATATTTTGTGCATTATATGCCATTTTATTAGCTGTAATTTGTGAAGATAGATTTTGTCCCATACTAAAGATCTCACTAAGCCCAGGAACAGGGAGGAGAATATTCACAAGCAAGCCAACTGCATTCAAAATCAAACCGTTTCTACCATCTTCAATCTTAAATTTTTTGGTTTTGAGATTGTTAGCAATTATATGTTCACTTTCAATAAATCTAACTAGTTTTTCTACAAATACTACAGCATTATCATGTCCTCTTAGGCGCAAAGCAGTACAGATAGTTTCATATTCACCATTCTTGGCAACTTGTTTTTTTAATGCAATCACAGCCAAATTAAGTTTTTTGACTTCTCGTTGCAATTCAGTTAATTCGTTTTTAAATGTTTTTATTCGCGCTCTCATTTCTGTTTTGAATTCTTCGTTACCAGTCTTATCTTTATTATATGCGGCTTCAAAAGTAATTATTTTATCTAATGCAATTTTAGCGATAGAATCGGCATATTTAATTTTACTTTCATCATCATCTACAAATATATTAGATTTAAGTTTCGATATATCTACGTCATCAAACAGTCTAGTCATTTTATAAACTTCGCAAAAATGTACAAAATCATGTGACGTAAAGTTTGAATCTTCAATGATTTTATAAATAGTTTGCAATAACTCTCTGTTTGATTGTAATTCCATCTGAACAACAAAACGTTCATTTTCAAAATGTCGTTGTTTTTGTTGTGATATTAATAATTTATGTTCTTCTGCTAATATTGCATCGGAATGTTGTTCAATCTGTTTTTTTAAACTTTCATTTCTCTTTTCAATAGTTGTTATATTTATTTTTTGTTGCCGCATTGCATCAGAAATTTCTATATCTAAAATAGCATTTTCATCCTCATATTCTTTGTTCTGCTGTTTTTTTTGATCTATTTTATTACTAAGTTTTTTTATTTCTTTTTTATATATATATTTTTTAAGAGTATGAAATGTAACTTCTATTTCTTTTATTCCTCGATCAGCCGAAAAAGATTCCTCATATAGATCATATTTTGTCAAATCACCATCTAATACTATTGACTGGTCGTAATTAATAACTCTAGGCACTGGCTTCTTCAATACACGCTCGAGTTTGCCTTCAAATTTTATGTTATAGTCAATCTTAGCTATTGGATACTTACAATCATACAATATAGTTTCTTTTCTAGGTTTTTGTAAGAACAAAGTGCCAAAAAAAGCACGAACTGGATTGCGCGCATAAAGCTCCTGCAGGCTTTCTCTTTTTATACTCTCTGCCGGCATCAATTCGGAAGTATTGAGCTCATCTAATTCTTTCTCTAATTTTTTTATTTCTTCAGATATACCTACCATTTCAGCTACATTATTTTTTTTTGTTGCTTCTTTCCTATTGATCTCTTGCGTAAGATTGTCCGTATTTTGACTATTTGCTCTGCCGTACTCAAACGCATTTGCCATTTGAGACTCTTTAGTTATAATAATTGATTCTAAGTTTTTAATTGTTGCATTAGTTTTAGACTGTGTTGCAACTTCTTGTTCAATTTGATCAGGCAAAGATTTGTAGCATTTATCGTCGCACTCCAAGTACCATTGTACTATTCTTGACAAAACATTTTCAAATGATTTTTCTGTAACACCATAATCGCTAAAGTTAAATTCTTTAGAATCTATAGCCTTTAATTTTCTCAACGCAGATTCTATATCTAATCTACTTTGCCCAGCATCAAAAATATTTGAAACGAATATTTGATTTTTACGATCTTTCATTGTTGTCAGTATTTTAAACAAGAGGGCATCCTCTATGTCTAACTTTTGTTCATTTTTTTTATAATCCTCACAAACTGTGTTTAGATATTGTGCCACACCATCTGCTGTTATATAACGCACTGTCTGACCATTTGCTGTATTATTTAATATAACCTGAGGTTGAGTTATAACGAAAATAACGTTGTCAAATATATTTTCATTGCCATTCATAATACGCGCTAAAGCTATCATTGTTTCTTTAAATGCCTCACCTCTTTTTGATGCAAGCGAAGCTTGATCTACAACCACCACTATCCCTTTGATTTTTCCTGGCAAATTGCTTAATAAACGTAAACCATTAGCCGCACAAATCCTTTCTTCATTACCTCGAGTATCATACATACCGGCTAAATCACAATATGCTAATGATAACCGATCTTCATATTTAACACGTGGATACAGTGTGTCAGAAACCATTTTCCTTTCTTTATCAACATAGAAAAATTCATTATTTTTTTCCTTAATGGATTGTATGCCGTTTATTTCTACTGGATCATATTGCGTTCCAGTTAAATAATTTAATAAAGCACTTTTACCAGCCCCAGTAACCCCAAGGAATAAAACTTTTTCATGCCATCTAGCGTCTTCTATACTAAAATATATTTTTTCAATCATTGGGATTAACTTATTAATATTTAAATTGCCCTCTATTTCCTGCCATGATTTACTTACCCTCAACAAAGAAAGAATTTTAGCGCGTTCTATATGTTCTGAATTTTCATTATAAAGATCTTGTGCAAGATTAATGGCGCCATCAAAGATATTAGATTCTAAACTTTTATCTTGCACAACATTAGATGGCAAATTAACATCATGCTCTAAAATAGCATGTACTATATCTGCCCTGCCCACTTTGATAGACAAATGCAATAATGGCAGGGGCTCATCATTATATAAGGCCACATTAATTGAACTTATATTCACATTAATTTGCTCTAATAATTGTTCTACTTTAGGCAAATTTCTTTCAGTTATAGCTGTTTTCAATGACAATAATATCTTACTATCAATGTTATTAGACTCCTGCTTATCTGCAAAGCTAAATTGTTCCTTTTGTAAGTCATCATCTGCCATGTTATTTGTTAATTGTGCATTAGTTGCAGTAACAGCAATATTAGCTGTTATAGATTTTTTTCTTGAAACAAATGAATTACGTACCGATTCCAGTGTACCCATAACAGTACCGGCAATACTATTTCTTTTGTTTTTTTCATCTTTGCCAGCAATAGTTTGTGCAGTCGCATCGACAGCAGTGCCAGCAGCATTTCCCTTGTTTTCAGCACTTTTTTTTGCAATATTTTGTTTATATTTTTCTAAAGAAGTGATAGGTTCCACGTTGTGACCTGATATATATTTCTTTCTGGCCCCAGAATCATATTTTAACCAATCGGAAAATGTTGCCAGATCAGTGGCCTTATCATTTGGATTCTCATTTTGATATTTTTTGAATGCGTCAGCATATGTTAATTCTTTTTTTGTATTCCCTAATTGCCGTCCGTACATAATCTCTCCATCCAGCCTTCATTTAAACACAAGATATAGCCATAATATTTTAAGCTATACCCTACCATTAATGTTTCATTTTCCATAAATCAACAAAAGTTTTCTCTCTTACTAATCTGGTATTTATCACTACAAAATTGCAAACAATACAAATTGAAAAATGTTGCATTTATTTAATACCACTCCAAAAGAATTTAAGCAGTTAAAAATTGTATTTTAAGAATATACCTATATGCTCTAAAATAATAATTAAATTTACTTGGAATTATTTTTTTGATTATAGCATAATTCAAAAAATCTTCTATCAAAGTCTAATAGTTTTTGTGTTAATTTTTACAATTCGTGCTGTTGTTATCATTTTTTTAGAATATTATTTGTAATAAATCTTTAAAATAAAACCACTAAATTTAACACACAAACTCGCACTAACGTATGGTATAACATAATTAAATAATAATGATTTCGTTATAATTTAAGTTCAACAATTTACGTAGGCGCGTCAGGCTCCTAACGTTAAAAAACTATAAATAAGAAATATATGTGTTTAGATATTTAACTAAAGGCCACAAAATTTCCTTGTGAAAATTTCATCTAAAATTAGCGCGTAATTATACAGATAAACATTAATGTCTTAGTTGCAAAGTACTGACCATATTAGGATAAATTGCATCTTACAAAAATTGTATACATACCCCGAAATTACTAGCCGGTGTTTGAACGGGGAACATCGGCCAGTAATTCGAAATAGCACTTTTGAACGTTGAATACAAAGCCATAAGGAATACACGGAGATCTTTGTATAAAATCATCAACGTGGCTTTATCAGTCTATCTCACGTTATTTAGCATTGCAACAGCAGGAATGATATTTTTGGTTATCTTTTTTTATGTTAATAGTTTTACAATTGTGTACTAAGCATATATTATACTGGCGAATTACATATCCTAGACATTACCAATATATTGATTATATTTACAGAGACAGCAATTTTTATTTATTTTGCGCAATCATTAATTTCACTAAAATTTACTTGAAGCTTATTAATTTGTATAGTGTAATTAGGGGGAGCATGATTCAAGTAATGTGGTCATAAGACTTTTACATACTGGATAAATTATTGCCCATCTTATTGCCGGTTGCTTACTTTACTGCCGTTATCACCATAATTAAACTCCGTAACTTATCATGTCTAGAGCTTATCATCATCGAAATTAATTACATATGTGGCATTTTTGGGGGATTACATACATGCCAGCCGCAGCCGTATGATCACAAACTTCTTTTCGTTTAGAACTTAAAATCTCTTGTTTAATTTATTCTAATAGAACCAATCCAACATTTTCATAATTTGATTTGTTCATTTTTATTAGTTATCTATACCACGAATTACCGTCTTCTCCGCATCTAAAATATTATATAATCGAGCATAATCTCCTTTAACCGTTAATTTTAGGATACCCTTGTAGATATATAGGATCAATTGCCATATTTTCAATAAAACTTGATATATCCTCAAAAGTTTGAAAAGATCTTCTTGAATAATCTTCGGTCGGTTCACTTCTGGAAAAAATATCCTCATTTATTTTATTTAATCTTAATGATTTTCCACTTTGTGTTTTAATCTCTACAACATATTTTTCCGATGTTACAATTGGATAATCTCCTGGAACCATTACCCCAACTAGTGCCACAGTTCCTGTAGACAATTTAAAGTAGTCATTTATATTAAATTTAAAAGATTCCATAATAAGCCTATAATTTATTTAACCGATTAATCTCTTCAATTTTTAACCGCTGAAGCAATGCTATATCATTTTTGTTATTTAGCCCTAATATTTCAGCATGCCTTAACATAAAGTCCTTAACATGAACTTCCAATGCTTGATATGACCCATACTTTTCAAGTAATCCTAATTCAAGTTGCTTAGCGTGAAGAATTTCTTCTAAAAGCGCTGATTTAGTGGCGCCTTCTCTAATTAAAACATGTTTAGGAACGCCAGAATTAATGCAAGCTTCCGCATTCTGGTAGTTTAACCACCTTAAGTCATCACTTCCAGGCTTAGCAATATCAATTTTCCAACCTTTTGCCTCAAGTTTAGCAATAAGTGCCGGATCAACAGGTTCAGACAGCTTGCTTAATGAAGACGACGTGATACCACTTTTTCTGAAAAGGATAGTGTTTTTTTCGATTCCTTTACCACCTTTATACCCCTCAGTAGCCCCTATCTTACCCCCATAAGAACGCAACTTAACCGCATCAACTGGGATTGATCTTGATCCAATTTACCAGTCTTAAGCGTAAAGATTTTATGATGCGCTTCTTTGACAAGGTTTACAGTATTTTTTGAGCCAAGTTTTTACAAAACCTCATTCAATAACGGCAACATAGATTCACGCCAACTTACATAATCTTTACGCTCCGTTATCATAGTGGCGATATAATCTTTATCCGCAGCTAAAATAGTTTTTAGCTCCTCTCTAAAACATGCCAGCGCTTTAGGTTTGTCTTCACCAAAATCTTCCCAAAAACTCCAATCCCATAAACTATTGTCTGTCCATTTTGCAGGGGATAATCTGGAGGCTGTTTTAGAAACAGTGTTTAATATCCAATTGGTTGGAAAACGAGCAGAGATGATTTTAAAATCTTGCGCCCTAACCAAAATAGAATGCGCATACAAGCCACCATGATCAGGAACTATTCTATAAAAAATTCCATGCGCACCAAATGTAATCTCTAACACACTAT